>Ga0181553_10000631_pt1 | contig 30713 bp, 20 predicted proteins | sample 011ome_17_FD_133753 | JGI IMG/M metagenome (GOLD analysis project Ga0181553, IMG submission 133753) | Coastal salt marsh microbial communities from the Groves Creek Marsh, Skidaway Island, Georgia - 011502XT metaG (megahit assembly) | ecosystem: Environmental > Aquatic > Marine > Intertidal...
AGTAATTCAAAGCCAATAGGATTACTCAAAGCCTTTCTTTTGAGAATTAGAAGGGCTTGATCGATCATTTGTTGATGATCAAAAATAGGCTTGGGAGCATCTGACAATTTAAACCACTGAGCATCATTTTCTTTATTTAACTTCATATCGTATTGAGCGATATTGATCAGCGCAAAAAATGAAACTGAAATCGTTCGCTCCTCTGGATCTCTATCAACTTCACTATAGGAATAGATCTGTTCCATATAAACATCTTCCAATCCTGTAAGTTTTTTTAATACCCTAGTTGCAGAATCATTTAATGTTTCTTTACGCTTTAAAAAACCACCCATCAATGACCAAGCTCCTTTTTTGGGCTCAAAACCACGCCTAATCAAGAGAATCTTCAAACCCTCTTCATCAAACCCAAAAATGATACAGTCTACAGCTACTAAAACCTTATCTTCTTTACTGTATCGTTGTAATTGTGTCATTTATTTATAGTAAAAATATTCATCTTTTTTTGAATCAAATTTTTCAAAAGAAATAGTTTTATTCGATGAATATTTGCAAATTTTAAAATATGTGTTAATTTAACACTTATAAAAATAAAAAAATAACGTTTTCAACAAAGGTTCAAAAATAATTCAAAACAAATCAAATGAATATAACATCAAAACTAGCTGCTTTAATTTTGTTCTTCTGCTGTTCTACAAACATTATTGCTCAAGATAAAACATCAGTCACTCCTAAACCTACTGAAGATGCACCACAAATCAGTAGACATATTTATGGTCATTTTGCAGAACATTTAGGAAGGTGTATCTATGGAGGTTTCTATGTAGGGGAAGACAGTGAAATTCCAAATCTCGACGGAGTGAGAAAAGACATAATAGCGGCTTTAAAAGCATTGAAGATTCCAAATTTACGATGGCCTGGCGGATGTTTTGCAGACACTTATCATTGGAAAGACGGCATAGGTGCAAAGTCGAATAGACCTACCATCGTAAATCAGTGGTGGGGCGGAGTAACAGAGGACAATAGTTTTGGTACTCATGACTTTTTAAACTTGTGTGAAGCCTTGGAGACAGAACCTTATATTTCGGGAAATGTTGGAAGTGGAACTGTACGTGAGTTTGCCGATTGGATTCAATATGTCAATCATGACGGGGTCAGTCCGATGGCGAATCTCAGGAAAGAAAATGGACGGGAGCAACCCTGGAATGTTCGTTTTTGGGGTTTAGGAAACGAAGCCTGGGGATGTGGAGGAAATATGACAGCAGAGTTTTATTCCAACCTGTATCGTCAATATGCTACCTACATGACTGATTGGAGTAATTCAAGTGATTTGTATCGAGTTGCCTCTGGTGCAAGTGATGGAAATTACAAATGGACCGAAGTGTTGATGAAAAACATTCCTAAAAACCTCATTGAAGCTGTTGCCCTCCACTCCTATTCCGTAATTGATTGGGGAAATAAAGGTCCAGCTACTGGTTTTAGTAATACCCAATATTTTCAAACGATGCAGCGAGCCTACAAAATGGAGGAATACATCACCAAGCACAGCGCCATAATGGATCAATATGATCCAAAAAATAAAATTGATCTTATTGTAGATGAATGGGGGGGCTGGTATGATGTTGAACCTGGGACAAATCCAGGTTTTCTTTACCAGCAAAATACCATGAGAGATGCGATGATTGCTGGGATGACACTTAATATATTTAACAACCATGCTGAAAGAGTAAAAATGGCCAATCTCGCGCAAACTGTCAATGTACTGCAAGCTGTGATCTTAACAGAAGGGGAAAAATTAATCTTAACCCCTACTTATCACGTACTTAAAATGTATGCAGTCCATCAAGATGCGCAGCTTATTCCCCTCAACTACAACTCCCCTCTTTATACCCATAAGGGAGAATCCTTGCCCGCCCTCAGTATGTCAGCCTCTAAGGGTCAGAACAACAGCATCAACATTTCCATAGTCAACATTGACATCAACCAAAGCCATACAGTTGCTATTGATTTAACTGATTTGGGAGTAAAGAAGTTTCAGGGGACAATTTTACGCTCTAACTCAATTCAAGATCACAATGAATTTGATAATCCTGAGGTCGTTTCACCAAAACCCTTTAAGGGGGTTAAAATTAAAGACGGAGAGGCTATTGTAGAAGTACCTCCTTTTTCGGTAATCGTTTTAGAAGGAAATTAATCTACAGTGAAAAAATTCAATCATAAACCGACATGAGTTCCTTTGTAATTGGTTTGGACTTTGGCACGGATTCAGTGAGAGCATTACTTCTCAACACTTCTGATGGTAAGGAGGAGGCTTCAGCAGTTCATTATTTTGAGCGATGGAAATCCTTGAAATACTGCAAGCCTATTGACAATCAATTTAGACAACACCCTCAGGATCATATAGACGGATTAGAAAATACGATTAAAGCTGTAATTAAGTCTTCTGGAATTGATCCGAACCAAATTAAAGCGATTGCCATAGACACAACAGGATCTTCTCCTCTTCCTTTGGCTGAAGATGGTGAACCTCTGGCCTTCAAAAAAGGATTTGAAAATAATCCCCATGCGATGATGGTTCTTTGGAAAGATCATACTGCGGTAAAAGAAGCTGAGGAAATCAATAAGCTTGTGAAAACTTGGGGAGGAGTTGACTATTTGAAATATGAAGGAGGTATTTATTCCTCCGAATGGTTTTGGGCTAAAATTTTAAACATTGTTCGGAAAGACAAAAGTATAGCCGATCAAGCATATACTTGGATGGAGCATTGTGATTACATGACCTATTTACTCGTAGAAAATAAAAACCTTAAAAAATTTAAACGTTCTAGATGTGCCGCTGGTCATAAAGCCATGTGGCATTCCGAATGGAATGGTTTACCTGCTCAAAAATTCTTGTCGCTACTCCATCCCTATTTAGGGGAATTAAGAAAAAACTTGTACGATCAAACCTACACTTCAGATCATGCTGCTGGTCATTTGTCCTCATATTGGGCAGCACGCTTAGGTCTCTCAACAGCGACAGTGATCAGTGTTGGAACTTTTGACGCCCATGCAGGTGCCATTGGTGCAAGAATTCAAGAAAAATCACTGGTAAGAGTCATGGGAACTTCTACCTGCGACATTATTGTTTCGAGTAACAACAAATACAACAACAATACTGTAAGGGGAATTTGCGGTCAGGTTGATGGATCTGTCATCCCTGGCTTGATAGGGCTTGAGGCGGGGCAATCTGCTTTTGGAGATGTATTGTCATGGTTTAAAAATATTTTGGATTGGCCAATTAATCATATTGTTTTAAATTCCAATGTCATAACAGATCAACAAAAAAAAGAACTTCAAATAGAATTCGACGAAACTTTAATTCAAAAACTCACTGCTGCTTCAGCTCTAATTCCTTTTGATGAATCAATTCCAATAGCATTGGATTGGATTAATGGGAGACGAACTCCTGATACAAATCAATATTTAAAGGGTGCCATTTCAAACATCAACTTAGGCGCTACTGCTCCCCATCTTTTTTTATCATTAATCCTATCCATTTGTTTTGGTTCAAAAGCAATCGTAGATCGCTTTACAGAAGAAGGGGTAGAAATAGACCAAATTATTGGTATTGGAGGGGTCGCCAAAAAGTCAGATTTTATAATGCAAACATTGTCAGACACCCTCAACATGCCCATACAGATTGTCGCATCAGAACAAACTCCAGCCTTGGGTGCTGGAATTTACGCTTCACTTGCCGCAAAAATTTTTGGCTCATATCAAGAGGCAAGTACTAAATTAGGCTCAAAATACATTACAACTTATACGCCAAACCCCTCTAAAGTTGAAATTTTGAAGTATTTAATGAAGAAATATACTGAACTTGGTATTTCAGTTGAAAAACTATTAAAAATTTCAAAACAATGAATTCAAAATTCATAACGTTAAAACAGAAATGCTACGAAGCCAATATGGAGCTTAATGCTTTAGGGTTAGTTGTTTATACTTTTGGAAATGTAAGTGCTGTAGACCGAGAGCATGGTATTTTTGCCATCAAACCCTCTGGAGTTCCATATGCAGAACTTAAAGCCGAAGATATGGTATTGGTTGATTTTGAAAACAACATTATTGAAGGAAAATTAAAGCCTTCCTCAGACACCAAAACACACGCCTATTTATACAAACATTGGGATTTTATAGGTGGCATTGCACATACTCATTCACTTTATTCGGTTTCATGGGCTCAAGCTCAAATGGACATTCCAATATTAGGAACAACCCATGCCGATCACCTTACAGTAGACATTCCCTGTGCCGAACCCATGAATGATCAACTCATTGAAGGAAATTACGAACACAATACTGGAATTCAAATCTTAGAATGTTTTAAAGAGCGAAAAATAGACCCTAAAGAGGTTGAAATGATGCTTGTGGGAAACCACGGGCCCTTTTGCTGGGGAAAAAGCGCAGCTCAAGCAGTCTATAATGCTCGTGTTCTTGAAGAAATCTCCCATATGGCTTACCTCTCTTTACAAATCAATCCAAAAGCAGATCGATTAAAAGAATCTTTAATTAAAAAACACTACGATCGTAAACATGGTAGAGATGCCTATTACGGTCAGTAGTTGAATTGAACAGAATGAATGAGTTATTGAATAAAAAAATATGGTTCCTTACTGGAACACAGCACCTATACGGGGAAAAAACTTTAGAACAAGTAGGCACAAATGCTAAAAAAGTTGTCAATGGATTAAACAAATCCAATCACATCCCTTTGGAAATAGTTTTCAAACCTATTTTAAAAACCCAAGAAGAAATAACAAGAATTTGTTTGGAGGCTTCTTCTGATGAAGCTTGTATTGGTGTCATATGTTGGATGCATACTTTTTCGCCAGCAAAAATGTGGATAAATGGGCTTAAAAAGTTACAGCTACCCCTACTCCACCTGCACACTCAATTCAATAAAGAAATTCCTTGGTCAACAATCGACATGGACTTTATGAATCTCAATCAATCAGCACATGGCGATAGAGAATTTGGTCATATTATGACCCGACTTAGGATTAAAAGAAAAGTAGTGGTAGGTCATTGGGAAAAGGATGAAATTCAACAATCTATTGGAAATTGGACCCGTGCTAGCTTAGGGTTTTATGAAATGCAAAATCTAAAGGTATGCCGGTTTGGAGACAATATGCGTGAAGTAGCGGTAACTGAAGGGGATAAGGTTGAGGCACAAATTCAATTTGGATTTTCGGTCAACTCTTTTGATGCTTCGGATATTGTAAAAGAAATTAAAACATTAAATCCTGCTGAAGTAAGTGCTTTGATGAAAGTCTATGAGGAGTCGTATGATATGGATGCTCAATTATTAAATGGAGGAAAAAAGCGCCAATCCTTATATGATGCTGCTGAAATAGAATTAGCGTTGAGACGCATTTTGGAAAGAGGAAACTTCAAAGCATTTACGGATACCTTTGAAAATCTTGGAAATCTAAAACAATTACCGGGCATCGCTACTCAACGTCTTATGGCAGATGGGTATGGTTTTGGAGGAGAAGGAGACTGGAAAACAGCTGCTTTAACTAGAGTCTTAAAAGTAATGTCAATTGGTTTAAAGGGAGGAACCTCCTTTATGGAAGACTACACCTATCACCTTAATGAAAACAAATCTTTGGTTTTAGGCTCCCATATGTTGGAAATATGTCCTTCGATTGCAGCGCATCGAGCGAAGTGCGAGGTTCATCCTCTGGGGATTGGTGGAAAGCAAGATCCCGTTCGTTTGGTCTTTAATGCACCAGCAGGAGACGCTTTAAACCTTACTTTAGTCGACTTAGGAAATCGATTTCGTTTTATTCTTAATGAGGTTACAGCCGTTGCTATCACTGAAGCCCTTCCAAATTTGCCAGTTGCTAGAGTGCTTTGGGATTGCAAACCCAACATGGAAGTTGCCACGAAAGCTTGGATTTTAGCAGGAGGTGCTCATCATACAGTATTCACCCAAGCTGTTAAATCTGAAAGCATAGAAGATTTGGCAGAAATGACGAATGTAGAATTATTAATAATTGATGAAGATACTCAATTAAGAGATTTTAAATCTACAATAGCATCCTATGAGCGACACTATGAAAAATATTAATTATTGGATTTACAAATGAAAAAATCAATCATCTTACTACTTATTTTATTGGGGGCTTCCACTTGTAATAAAGCTCCAAAACAAAATGTATCTATTGAAAAAGATCACTTTGGAAAAACCAAAGCGGGAAAAACTATAGATCGATATACGCTTTCAAATCAATCCGGAATGCGGGTTCAAATCATCACCTATGGAGGCATCGTAAGCAGTTTAAATGTTCCAGATATCAATGGCAAAAGCAAAGATGTGGTTTTGGGATACGACAATCTACTTGATTACGAAAATGGTAGTCCCTACTTCGGTTCGCTGATTGGTCGTTATGGAAATCGGATTGCAAATGGTAAATTCAGTCTCAATAGACAAGAATACACCCTTATCCAAAATAATGGTAAAAATCACCTTCACGGAGGTATCAAAGGATTTGATAAGGTAGTTTGGACGGCAGAAACCGAAACACTAAAAGATAAAGCCAAGCTAAAACTTTCCTATTTAAGTCAACATATGGAAGAAGGTTACCCTGGAAATTTAAATGTTGAAGTCATTTATACTTTAACAGACGACAACAGTTTAGAGGTAGACTACAGGGCAACAACAGATCAACCTACGGTGGTCAACCTTACCCAACATTCATATTTCGACCTTGGTGATGAAAAAGACATCCTCAACCATCAGTTATTACTCAATGCAGATGCATTTCTACCTGTAGATGACACCTTAATCCCAACTGGTAAAATTAAAGCAGTAGAAGGAACACCCTTTGATTTCAGAACATTTAAAACCATCGGTAAGGATATTGAAAACGATGATCCTCAGCTAATACGGGGTAAAGGATACGATCATTGTTGGGTATTGAATGAACAAAATACTGGACTTCGGACAGCCGCTATATTAAAGCATCCCGCCACTGGAATACAGATGGAAGTTCTCACCAATGAGCCAGGGATTCAATTTTACTCAGGAAATTTTTTGGATGGAACTAATCCGAAAAAAAATTCAGATTCCTTCTACGATTTTCGTTCGGGCTTGTGTTTAGAAACTCAACATTATCCTAATTCACCTAACGAACCCGCTTTCCCATCTGTAGTTGTAAATCCGGATAAAGAATATACTTCCAAAACAACATTTAAATTTTCAAACTAACTTGGGATTAAAATCCATTAAGAAAGTGATCTGCAAACGCTAGAATTATTAGACTGGGTTTCAATCGTAATTTATTTTTCGATATTTGCTATAATAGCCATATGGGGCATCAAAAAGAAAAAAGAAAATACACAGAAGATTATTTTTTAGCAGCTAGGAATGAAAGCTGGTTTGTTGTAGGTGCCTCCATTTTTGCTTCCAATATTGGGCTCTAATCTTTTGGAAGGGACTTTTTTTTGATTTTCTACCTGCTTCTCGGGCTGTTGGTGAGGTAAACTTTGACATATTTTAATTTTATCAAAATTACCCCGAGATAGTTGGAATTCAATAATTAGTTTTTAACACAATAAATATAAAAAGTGTCAGAAAAATTAAAGAATATGCTTTTTAAAATTGATATAGGAATAAATTAAAATTCTAAATAATGAATTGAATAATCCTAATTTTAACTCATTATAGAAAATATAAAAAGTCCATTTTAAACTTTTAAATTTATTACTTGTCAAGTTGTTTGTAGATACAGTATAAGACATTAAACAGTCTTATATCCTGTATCCTATTTTTGCCTTTTGAATTATTTGTAACCACATCAAATAATCTTAATGCCTTATGTTTTTTTGATAAAATTTACCAAGTTTTTTAGAGTTATAAATATTAGAAGAATTTGGAATCTTATTAGAATTCAACATTTTATTAAAAGTTATAATTTCAGGCTCAATAATATGTTTAATTAAATTAGATTCTTCATCTATGAGATTGTAATTTGAACAAACAACATCATAACTTTCTAATAACTTAACTTGAGTACATACAAAAACGCATAGACGACAACGATGTCAAAGATACTGTACACAAGATTAAGTTCATGACAGCGAGAGATGTTTTGAACGAACTAATGCGGGGCTAATCGTATATATTTTTGAAATAAATCTGTGGTTTTCATAAAATTAATGATCTTTGATTGTTATGATCTAGGCAAATGAAAACTTTTTTTTATTTCGTGCTAAATGTTTTAGTGACCGCAGGGTCCGTTAAAATGTTGAACAGTCAGGAGATCTCCCCAATCCAGATTTTCACCCCACAACAGACCGCCTCGGGGAATCAAAACTGGATGATTGATCAAGCAGAGGATCAAAACCTTTATTTTGGGAATAATCAAGGTTTATTAAGTTATAATGGAGCGCAATGGAAACGCTATGCTGCAAAAGATAATTCCATTGTTCGATCGGTTAAAGTTATAGGGGATAGAATATACAGCAGTAGTTATCGCGATTTTGGTTTTTGGGAAAAAGACACTACGGGAAATTTGACCTATACTTCTCTTAGCCAGCAACTCGCGTTACCCATTTTAGAAGATGAACAATTTTGGAACATTTTCACCTTTGAAAAACAGGTGGTTTTTCAATCTCTTAACCGATTAATTTTTGTAGCCATCGAAAAAGATACCTTTGAGGTAATTCAAACGACAAATACCCTTTTAAAATCATTCCATCTAGCCGGGGAACTGTACATTCAAGTGCAAGACGAGGGACTTTATCAAGTCCATGGAACAAGTACTCGCTTGCTCTCTGCAAACCCCATTTTTAAAGAACAGCGTTTAGCAAATCTCACTAAGCTTGGGCGAGATCTTCTTGTTTTTACACAAGATCAAGGACTTTATTTTTGGAAAAACAATCGTCTAATACCATGGGAAAAACCCAATTTATTTCTTAAAAAATACACCTTGTACACTGCTTTAGCCCTAAAGAATAAGGGATATGCACTGGGAACTGTTGGGAAAGGACTGCTTTTAATGGCTGAAGATGGTTCAATAAAGCAAACCCTTACCCAAGAGAAAGGGCTTTCTAATAACACCGTTCTTTCGCTTTTTGAAGACGATGATGCAAACCTTTGGTTAGGTTTAGATAATGGCATTAACCTCATCAATCGATCCTCTGCATTCAAAGAATACATTGATGTCACAGGACAGTTAGGCTCGATATACACTTCATCTTTACATCAAGGATACTTGTATCTGGGAACAAATCAAGGGCTCTTTGTAAAGCGGCGATTAAGCAATGAAGAATTTGAATTAATCCCCGGCACTCAAGGACAAGTGTGGACCCTTTCTGTTATTGATGGGGAACTTTTTTGTGGACACAATAAGGGGGCTTTTAAGATAGCGGGAAAGCGCGCAAAATTAATTTCAACGGTTATGGGTACTTGGCTTTTTAAAAAGCATCCTGTAAAGCAAAACATCATTTTTATGGGAAACTTTACGGGCTTATACCTCTTAGAAAAAAAGGGGAAAGAGTGGGTCTATCGCAACAAAATAGAAGGTTTTGATATTTCTTCCCGCTTTTTTGAATTTATATCCCCATCTCAAGTGGTCGTAAATCACGAATACAAGGGAATTTATACCGTTAAAATTGATGAAGATAATCGAAATGCCCTCAAGGTTAACCTTGAAGAGGTTAGCTGTTTTGGCTGTAATTCAAGTCTGGTCAATTTTGATCAGGGCATTTATTATCAGGCCAAAAATCAACTCTTTAAACACGACCCAAGGAAAGGTACTTTTATAAAGGATTCTCTTTTGTATGGGATCGATGCTAGAACTGATTTTATCAATGGTAAACTCCTTAATGACCCACTGGGCCAGTTATGGTTGTTCTCGAAAAAAAAGCTGTATTTATTGGGTAAAAGTCAAAATAAACTAGCCATCCGTGAATTTTCGCTCAATGATAATGACCGTAAAAATGTTTCAGGTTTTGAACACATCAACCCACTGGAAAAAGACCAATATTTAATCGGTACCAATAAGGGGTATTTAACCGTAAGCCTTAATAAACTTAAGAAAACTACAGGCAGAATTGATTTCACCTCAATCACTGTCGACAACAAAGAAAAAACAAAACAACTCAGCCTAAAAGAAGAAACCAATTTATCCAACCAGTTCAATAACCTTAATTTTAGTTTTACAGGCTTTGATTTTAATCGTTATGGGAAAACACGTTATCAATACCTGCTAGAAGGAGAAGACAAAAAATGGAGTGAATGGACAGAAAACACCACGGTAAATTATGCCAACCTAAACTATGGTAGCTATCGTTTAAAGTTGCGAAGTCAAAAAGAAAGTCAGCTAACAGATGTAATCACATCTCCCCTTATATACATTAACCCCCCTTGGTACCTCAATCGAATTGCCATCTCTGTTTACGCTGCTTTATTGGCTTTATTAATGATAGGGTACAATGCTTTTTATAAACGTAAACTCAAAAATCAACGTAAACAACTAGAAAAAGAAAACAAGCGTTTATTAGAAATTCAAGAGTTAGAGGCACAGCAAGAGATCGTGCATTTGCGTAACGAACAATTAAAAAAAGACATTGAGGCTAAAAGTAGAGAACTTGCCGTTGCAACTATGAGTACATTGAAACGCAATGAATTCTTAAAAAATATCAAAGCAGAACTTGAAACAGTCAAAGGAGAGTCAAAGGCAAAACAATTGATTAAAAGCATCAACGCAAAGCTCAATAGCAACGATGATTGGGAATATTTTAAAAAAGCGTTTGATACAACCGACCAGCCACTTTTTAGCAAATTGAAACAAGCCCATCCCTCGTTGACTAAAAATGATTTAAAGCTTTGTGCCTATCTGCGATTGAATCTGTCCTCCAAAGAAATTGCCCCTTTACTAAACATTTCTGTCCATAGTGTAGAGATCAAGCGCTATCGATTGCGGAAAAAAATGAAGCTAGAAAGAAGTCAAGGGATTGTAGAGTACATCATGCTGTTTTAGTCTTTGTATAGTTTAATGTCATTGGAGTTCTTTTGTCCTCATGTTATTTCATCTTTATACAATAAACTGAAAATCAATTTGTTTAAGAAAGGTTAAGCAAAATTTATAGTTGGTTTTACAGCTTGTAAAATCACACTTGTATATTTTTTGTATAGTTTTTTTTGATGCAATCATCATGATAATTTCATATTATTGTTTCCGTTAAATTGTAAATAAATGAAAAAAAGCTACTTCTTTTTTATAACTATTCTAATTTTTAGTTTTTCTGCACAATTGCGGGGGCAAAATAAAATATCAGGAAAAGTCATTGAACAAGCCACAGGAGAACCGCTCCCTGGGGTAACAATACTTGTTAAAGGAACAAACGAAGGGACGACTACAGACTTTGATGGTTTCTTTCAGATCTCGGTTGAACGAGAAAACCAAATTGAGGTATCATATTTAGGTTTTAAGACACAACTCATTACTGTAGATGATAATTCTGAATTGGAAATTTATTTAGAAAGTGAGCTTGACCTTCTGGATGAAATCATAGTTGTAGGATATGGTACGCAAAAGAGGAGTAATGTTGTAGGGTCTGTAGCCACAGTAGACGTAAAACAAGCCACTCAAGTTCCAACGACAAATGTCTCTGAGTTATTACGAGGCAGAGCAGCAGGAGTGCAAGTGAACCTTTCAGATGCTCGCCCTGGTGGATCTTCTAACATTGTTATTCGCGGGAATGTATCTGTTGCAGGTGGAAATAGCCCATTAATAATTGTTGATGGACTTCCATTTGATAATCTCAATGATATTTCACCTGATGATATACAAAGTGTTGAGGTACTTAAAGATGCAGCCTCAACAGCCATTTATGGTGCAAGAGCCTCAAATGGAGTAATTTTAGTTACTACAAAACGAGCTAAAAGTGGGTATACCAATTTTAATTATGCTGGTTATGTAACTACGCAAGCGATTACACGTAATTTTGATATTTACAATGCTCCAGGCTTCTTTAATTACCGCTTAGATGCATGGCGCACTCGAACCGGTGTAACAAATCCACCGTTAAGCTTTGTTTGGAGTGAATTCGAATTAGATCTTATCGAAAATCAACGTTTTGTTAATTGGGAAAATCTTGCTCTAAATGATGCTCTATTAACCAGTCATTCCATGAGTTATTCTTCTGGCACTGATAAATCTACTGTGTATTCTAGTTTAAATTATTTTACACAAGATGGGATCATCCCTAATTCAAGTTTTGATCGTTTACAATTTAAGTTAAATTACACGTATCAGTTGACAGATAAATTGAGTTTAGATGGAGTAATCAACATACAAAATGCACAACAAAACAAGGAAACTGGAGGGATTTTTCTAGCTAGTTTAAGCCCCATTGCAGAACCTTATGACGAAAATGGAAATTTAGTTAAATATTATTTTGGTACTGAAAATGCAAACGCGATCAACCCATTGTGGGATCAGCGTGAATCTGAAGATGAATCTGATATAAATTTAACAGACATTAGTCTACGTTTTAACTATCAAATAACCCCAAAACTTTCCTATTCTTTAAAAACCTTTTACAGAAATCGTAATACTGATCAAGGTATTTATAGGAGCTCTCTTCATTCTGCTGGTGACGAAGGAAACAACGGTATAGGTGTATTAATTGACACCCAATACAAACAAAAATTAATAGAGCATATCGTTAATTATGATGTATTAGACAATGAAGTTCATAAACTTGATTTTACAGGGGTACACGCTTTTGATGAACAAAACTTCAAGTATAACCAGTTAGACAAATCTGATTTTGTCAATGATGCACTTGGGTATAATGGGCTCGCCTCAGAGCTTTTAAGTAATGGTAGAGATGTATGGAGAAGACGCATATTATCTTATATGGGACGTCTTCGCTATTCCTTTAACGATAAATACCTTGTAGAAATAACTACACGGGCAGATGGTGCTTCTGTTTTTGCTGAAGATAATAAATGGGGATACTTCCCGGCTATATCTGCTGCTTACAAAGCAGAAGAAGATTTAAACCTTGATTATATAGAACAACTAAAGTTTCGCGTCAGTTATGGTGCAACAGGGAATCAAGGAATTAATCCCCTAGAATCTCTAGGTGTGGCGGACTATAATCCCTACATTTTTGAAAACAATGTTGTTAGCGGTTCGACCGCCTCTTCGCGATTAAGAAATCCAGGCTTAAAATGGGAAACAACAACAACTTTAAATGTTGGTTTGGACTTTGGCTTATTCAACAACCGCCTTCGAGGTACGTTCGAGTATTACAAGGCTAATACAACAGATTTACTCTTAGATAGACAATTAGCCTCCTCTACAGGATATACCGTAACGCGATTTAATGTTGGAGAATTACAAAATAGTGGATTAGAAGCTACAATAAACAGTACAGTATTAAGTAAAAATGATTTCTCCATTGATTTAGGTCTAGTATGGTCTAGTAATCAAAATGAAATTATCGCACTTACTGGCGAAACTCAAGTAGATCCAAATACTGGAGAATCTTATTTTATTGATATAACCGATACTGAGGGAAGAAGACTCTCAATAGGGGAATCCATCAACAGTTTGTGGCAGCCTGAATATGCTGGGATTTACCAAGAAGCAGATTTCTTAGCAGGAAGTCCTATCACACCTGAAGTAGGTGCACGTGCTGGTCATGTTCGAGTAATTGATCAAAACGGTGATGGCTTAATTGATATTGAAGATAATGTTTTTGTAAATGCAGATCCTGATTGGTATGGATCAATCAACACAACGATTCGTTACAAAAACGTTGATTTATTTATGGATTGGTATTTCTTAGAAGGAGCAACAAGAATTAATTCTATACTAGCGAATGGAGAATTTTGGAAAGCTTCAATCAATGGACCAAAAGTACCTTATTACACCTCTGATAGACCTTCTACAAATTGGCCTATGGCTAATGCAAATGCAGCATGGTTAAAACACCTTAACTCATTCGCTGCTCAAGACGCTTCTTACATTCGTCTCAGAACACTAACGGTAGGATACAACTTCGGGGAGCAAATAAAAAATTACTTAAACATTAAATCTGGACGCATTTATTTCACTGGAACAAACCTTTTTACGTTTACTGATTTCTTGTCTTATTCACCAGAGCAAGACTTAAATGCAGGTATATTCCCTGAGACATTGAACATGACCCTTGGGCTGAAACTAACCTTATAATAAAAAAATGAAAAAACTAAATATCTTCTTACTAACGACAATTGTTCTCACTTTTTCTTCTTGTTTTCAGGAAGACTTTCTTAAGGATGAACTATTATCAAACAATTCAGTTGATTTTTTATATTCAAGCGAGGATGGCATTGCCAATGCTGTGGTAGGCTTATATTCACTCAATAGAGAGCCCTATCAACGCGATTGGTTTAATGGAGCAATCCCTTTGATTTTACAAGCAAAAAGTGATATTGCTGCAAGTATTGATGGTGAAATCTCGCTCTTTGGAAACTGTTTCTGGGGATGTGGTCTTGATGGTGACTACGGGACAGAAGCCGCCTTTGGTTATTTATGGGCACACAACTATAGAATAATTGATATTACCAACTCAATTATACAAGGTGGTGACGAATTGATCGCCAATGGAAATAACAATGCCAACTTAACTAAAGACCTAGCAGAAGCAAGAGCGTTTAGAGCACACGCATACTTTACCCTATATAGGCTTTTCAAAAATATCTATATAAAAACCAAACCAACAACACCAGAAACAGCTTTTGACAGACCCACAGATAAATCAAGTCAAGAAGAAATTTTTGCTTTAATTCGAGAAGATTTAGCTTTCGCTAGTCAAAATCTAAATTATACTACCTCTCAATTTGGTCGTTGGACAAAAGGAGCTGTTGACCACGTTCGCGCAAAAGTTGAGATGTGGGATGAAAACTATTCTGAGGCTGCTCAAATTGTCGATGATATTGTCAATAATGGCCCATATTCTTTAGTAAATGTTAACACCGTTTTTGAAGGAGAGTTAAATCATAGCGAAACGCTATTTGCAATTAATTTTGAAAAGAATGCTATCGGAGGTGGTGCTTGGCATCAAATGAACTGGCAAACAGTTTCCCATTACTCAGCCCTGCCAGGACTTAAACAATCTGTAGAAAATGGTGGAGACGGATTTGGTTTTATTTCACTTAATCCTTATGTGATTGGTTTACTTAACGAAAATACAAACGACCTAAGAAAAGGGAATTATTATATTTTCGAATATTTATACAACGATGAAGCCACACTTCCCCCAGGAAAAACCTTAGGTACTCCTTTAGATGTATATCAAGATGTTGAAGCGAATGATGACTTCTTTTTCTATTACAAAAGACAAAACCCAGGTGTTATTAAATTCTTAGATAAAGAAATTGATCCGACTGATCGAATGCACTTTAAAAACATCATGATATATCGCTATGCTGAAACACTCTTAATCGGGGCTGAAGCACATCTTGAAGCAGGAAATGCAGCAAAAGCACTAAACTATCTTAATCAAGTTCGAACAAGAGCTGGTATTCCTCAAGCAAGTTCAGCAACCATAGTCAATATTTTTGAAGAAAGAGCAAGAGAATTAGCCTTTGAAGGGCAACGTTGGTATAGCCTTAAACGAAAAGGTTTGTTATTCGACTATTTGATAGACCATATGAATTCTCCATTGCTCAACAAATATTACGCAAGAAACCATGTTAACCCTATTGAAGTTTATAGACCTCACATGGTTAATCTTCCTATTCCTCAAGGTGTTTTAGACCTTCTAGGGGCAGGATATCCTCAGAATGAGGGCTATTTTAATAACTAAATAAATTAAATCTAACTCTAATGAAAACTAAATTTTATTCTTTCTTTGCTTTTATAGCAATACTTTTTATCGTCTCATGCGGTAAAAATGACGATGACACAGGGACAATAGTAATCACACCCCCTGATGAAGATGAAACCCCTGTATTTATTGCAGCAGATCCAGACATCAATGATGGGGTAATTACATTTGAAGAAACTGGACCAAGCTTTGATTTATCAAACAAACAACCAGATGACAGAAGTCAAGGAAACTGGGGGTCTTTTGGTGCTGTTGGCGAAAATAGTATTACAGTATCTTATTCTGTAAATCCAGACGCTACGGGAATTAATACCTCGGATAGAGTAATTCAAGTTATAGAGCCTGTAGGAGTTGAATCTTGGGCTGGTTTTTACTTTATGCTTGAAAACAACATCATTTTCCCAACTGGAGAGGAAGCCATCGCTTTACAATTTTATTCTCCTGGACCTGGACACAACGTGTTATTAAAATTAGAAGATGGACTTGCAAATGGTTCAGATGGCAAAAAATCAACAGGAGATTTATTTGCAATTACAACAGGTACTGGATGGGAAACCCTTGTTTTTAATGTCCCAGAAAAAAATGGTGAAAGAAGCGGTATTTATAATACCATAACTATGATTTTAGGATACTCTATAACAAATTCTGCTGAAGTTTCTTATTATGTTGACAACTTTACCTTTGCCACACCTGTAGAAGTTGTAATCCCAGATAAGCCTACTACCGCACCTAACCCACCAACATATAGTCCATCGACGGTCATTTCAATTTTTAGTGATCAATATGATGATGTTGCAGCTAATTTAAATCCTAACTGGGGGCAATCTACATCTGTTTCTACTGAAACTATTGCGGATAATACAGTATTAAAATATGAAAACCTCAATTACCAAGGAACAGAAATCACGCCTAGTATTGACGTTTCAGAAAAAGCTAGAGTTCACCTTGACTATTTCACTGGCAATGCTACAACATTGAAGTTCTTCTTAATTAGTACTGATGGTACTACTAGTTCAGAAGTTCCATACACACTCGATGTAACATCTAACCCAGGGGAATGGAATAGTGTTGATATTGACCTAACCCACTTTAGTGGAACCGTTGATTTATCATCTATATTCCAATTGAAGGTAGAAGGAAACGGAACAGTTTACTTCGATAATATCTATTTTTACGGAGGTGGTTCTGATTCAGGAACAGACAATGTTGCTGAATACACAGGTACATTTGGAGGAGCCCTTTTATCTGAAACTACCTATAGTGTACCAACAGGTGCTGAAAGTTGGGCTGGATTTGCTAATGAAGCTTCAGCAATATATCCACTATCTTTCCCTCATGGTGGTAGAATCACATTTACAGCTTCTGCGGCAACTACAAATGTATTAGCTTACTTCAGATTCGAACGCCTTCCTTTCCCGGATGTAGATCCAGCGTTTAGTACAGCAGAGGTTACTATTAACACAGGGGATGCAAAAGAATACACGGTTGAAATTCCACCTCAAGATGCTGCTAATACATTTAGTTCAGCACTTATGTATTTAGTAACTAGAGATGCAGAGGTCACAATTACAAATACTGTAATTAGAGAATATGATGCTCCTCGTTCTGGAACAAATTATACACCAACTTACACTGGAACGTTTGGTGGTGCATCTGTAACCGCTTCTGGAACATATAATGTACCCGCAAGTGCAGAAAGTTGGGCTGGTTTTGCAAATGAATCAGAAAGTATTTACCCGTTATCCTTCCCTAATGGAGGAAGAATAGCGTTCAATGCTGCAACAGAGGGAATAGATGTAGAAGTTTACTTTAGATTCGAGCGTCTTCCTTTCCCTGATGTAGATCCTGCATTTGATTTACCTAAAACTACCATATCCGGAACAACGCTTACTGGATATACAGTAGAAATTCCTCCTCAAGATGCAGCTAACACTTATAGCTCAGCACTTTTTTATGTAGTGACAAGAGATGCGAATGTCACAATTACTGACTTTGTAATAACTTCATTCGACTAAAGTTGATTATTCTTTAATATACTATCCTGCTCTAGCAGGATAGTATATTATAACTAATGCATATAATATGAATTTTAAATACTTCCTTTTTCTTATATGCTTGAACAGCATTAATCCATCTTGTTCGAAAGACAATAAAGGTGTGTTAAATGTTGACTATAATCTTGGTGAAAATGGTAGAATCAGTATTCAAGCAAGTGCTGATGGTGCTGTAAATTACAGATTTTCCTTTAATAGTACTACCGTTATAGATAATACCACTGGACAAGTTGAATATCAATATTCAAATAAAGGCCAGTTTACCATAGGTGTTTGGGCCTTTTTTGATTCCGCAAACCAAGATTACTCATACACTACAATTGAAGTTGAAATAACTAATGCTGATGGATCGACTGTATCTAATACTGGAAATATTGATACGAGTGAAACAGTTACTGCCTATAGTAATTATTCTTTGGTATGGAATGATGAATTTAATTATGATGGCGCCCCTTCAGATGCCAAGTGGCATCACCAATATATTCCTATTAACGGAGGAGGTTGGGCAAATGATGAAAAACAACATTATACTGCTAGATTAGACAATTCCTATGTAAGTGATGGAACGCTAAAAATCGTGGCTAAACGAGAAAGTTATACCTTCGATGGTAGCCAGAAAAATTATACCTCTGCTCGATTAAATTCAAAATATGACATGCAGTATGGGCGTATTGACGTACGTGCAAAATTACCACAACAAGCGGGTACATGGCCTGCAATTTGGACCTTAGGGACAAATATTAATGAACGGGGCAATTACTACGGTGATAGTGCTGGAAGTGTTGGATGGCCTGCATGTGGTGAAATTGATATAATGGAACAAAATGGTTGGGATAAAAACCAAGTGCAAGGATATTTTCATTGGGCAGATACAAGCAGCACAGAGTACCATAGCTATGGAGAAGTAGTATCCACCCAAGATATTGGGGTGGAAAATCTCACCAATGATTTTCATTTATACTCTTTGGTATGGAACACAAATTCAATGCGAATTTACATTGATGACATTCTTATTGTTAATATGTCTAATAACGCAAATAATCCTTTTGATAATCCTCATTATCTCTTGTTAAATGTTGCTATGGGAGGAAGCTTAGGCGGGAACATCCCTGATTCGTTTAACCAAGACATTATGGAAATCGATTACGTCCGTTTTTATCAATAAATAAGAATCGCTTCAATTTTAATTATGAATAAGAGAGCTAGATTTCTCTTATTCTAAAACAACATGTCCTTATTTAATTTAAGATGACCAAAAAAATCAACGTTGAATTAAACAAATCTCTGTTAAGGGAAAGAAATACACAAAGTGAACAAGTGCTAATCGATGATGAAATGTATGCTAAAATTTCAAACGTTGATAACATGCGCCCTTTCTTAATGAGTATTGTTAGCGACTCTAATCATTGGATGTTTATCTCAAGCAATGGAGGTTTAACTGCTGGTAGAAAAAACAGCCACTATGCGCTTTTCCCCTATTATACGGATGATAAAATAACAGAATCTTTCGACACAACAGGAAGTAAAACTATTTTTTTGATAGAGAAAGAAGGGAAAAACTATCTGTGGGAACCCTTTTCTATCCGTCAAAACGGAATCTATTCCATACAACGCAACCTATATAAAAATAGCTTTGGGAATAAGGTTATCTTTGAAGAAATCAACGAAGACTTTGGCCTTACGTTTCGATACAGCTGGAATTCATCCCATAATTATGGATTTATTCGTTCTGTTTCTTTGAAAAACACATCGAATCAAAACTATACTATACGTTGCCTAGACGGTATTCAAAATATTCTCCCTTATGGGGTTGCTGAGGAGCTTCAAAGCAACAGTTCAAACTTGGTCGATGCCTATAAAAAAAGTGAACTGGTAAAAGAGGCTCAATTGGGGATATATTCATTGAGTGCTATTATCGTTGATCGTGCTGAACCTAGTGAGGCACTCAAGGCAAATGTAGTTTGGTCTACAGGGTTAAAAAATGCAACAACCTTAATCAGTTCTTTACAACTCGATAACTTTAGAAAAGGATTTGCGATCACTGAAGAAATTGATGTTAGAGCAGAGAAAGGGGCCTATTTTCGGGTGGTAAACTTTACCTTGAACGCTAAAAAGGAAGAAAAATGGCGGTTTGTTGCAAATGTAAATCAAAACATTTCCACCATTGTCGCCTTAAAAGATGAAATTCTTAAAGGGAATATAGACAAAAAAATTCAACATGATATTAAGAAAGGCGCACAGCGTTTAAATTCACTTGTAGGAGCCGCAGATGGATTACAAATTACACAAGACGACAGAAGGAATACACGCCATTTTGCCAATACCATGTTTAATATAATGCGGGGAGGGATTTTTGATTTTAATTATCAAATTGAGAAAGCAGACTTTGTCCCCTACATTAAAAAGGCGAATAAAAAAATAGGGCAAGAAAACGCTGATTTCCTCGCTAGTCTTCCAGAAATCTTTACTCTATCTGATTTAAAGGATAAAATTAAGCATATAAATGACGCAGACTTTTTTCGCCTAGCTACAGAGTATCTCCCATTAAAATTTAGCAGAAGACACGGAGATCCGAGTCGCCCCTGGAATAAGTTTTCCATTAATACTCAAAATGAATTAGACGGGTCTAAAATCCTTGACTATCAGGGTAATTGGAGGGATATCTTTCAGAATTGGGAAGCCTTAGCACATTCTTATCCACAGTTTATCCAAGGGATGATCTACAAATTCCTCAATGCAAGCACCTTTGATGGATATAACCCCTATCGTGTGACCAAAGACGGTTTTGATTGGGAAACCATTGAACCAGATAATCCTTGGGCATATATCGGCTATTGGGGAGATCATCAAATCATTTATCTTCTCAAATTCTTAGAATTCATCGAAAAGCATTTTCCAGGAAAATTAAACGAATATTACCAAAAGGAATGCTTTGTCTATGCCAATGTACCCTATAGAATTAAACCCTACAGCGCCATTGTCAAAGACCCTAAAAACACCATCCTTTATGACCATGAAGCAGATGCAATCATAGCGCAAAAAAGAAAAGAACTAGGAGCAGATGGTGCCCTACTTACTTCTCCTAATGGGGAAGTTTATAAAGTCACCTTCATTGAAAAAATGCTCGCAACCGTTCTAGCAAAACTAGCCAACTTTGTTCCAGAAGCAGGTATTTGGATGAATACCCAGCGACCCGAGTGGAACGATGCTAACAATGCGCTCGTTGGAAACGGGGTATCCATGGTCACCTTGTACTATTTAAGAAGGTTTCTCGCCTTCTTTAAAAAGAACATTCAAGACTCAAACCAAAACTCATTTGCCGTTTCCAAAGAAATAAACACCTTTTTTAAGGCCGTTCATCAAGGTTTTGAGGCCCATCGTGATCTTCTAGATACTTCCATCTCAAATCAACAACGCAAAGACCTAATGGACCGTTTAGGTACTGCTGCAAGTAATTACAGAGAACATGTCTATGAGCAGGGCTTTGCTGGAGTAAAAGGACAGCTTAAAAAAGAGGACTTAACTCAATTTATCGACACCGCCTTACTTTTCTTAGAAGATGCTATTCGCAAAAATAAAAGAGAAGATGGTCTGTACCATGCCTATAATTTAATCTCCATTCAAGATAAGGAGGTAAGCATAGACTATTTGGACGAAATGCTTGAAGGTCAAGTAGCCGTATTAAGTGCAGGATTTCTTGATGCTAAAGAAAGCCTCAAGGTACTAGATGCATTGCGCAAGAGTAAATTATACCGTGAGGATCAACACAGTTATATTTTATACCCAAATAAAACACTTCCCTTATTTATTAATCGCAATACAATTCCTGCTGAAGCAGTTAAAAAATCCATGCTGTGCCAAACTCTGATCAAGGAGGGCAATTTTCAAATACTCTCACAAGATATCAAAGGAGACTATCATTTCAACGGAAACTTCAAAAATGCTGAAGACCTTAAAGTTGCCTTAAGTGAATTACCGCTACACTACAGTGATTTAGTTGAGAAAGAGACCCGTAACTTGTTAGATAGCTTTGAAAAAGTCTTCAATCACAAAGCCTTTACAGGGCGATCGGGTACCTTTTATGGCTATGAGGGTCTAGGGTCTATTTACTGGCATATGGTGTCAAAATTAGCACTAGCAGCCTATGAAGTTTTTATTGAGGCCGTTGAAAAAAATGTGGATTCAACTATGATAGATCAATTAAAACAGCATTATTATGAAATTGTAAAAGGAATTGGCGCAAACAAATCCCCAGTAGATTATGGTGCCTTCCCCAGTGATCCCTATTCACACACCCCAGATGGAAAAGGTGCGCAACAACCTGGTATGACAGGGCAAGTTAAAGAGGATATTTTGAGTCGTTTTGGCGAATTGGGTGTGCGCATTGAAAAAGGGACCATTCATTTTGATACTGCCTTACTCAAAGAAGAAGAATACCTTACAAAAGCTGCAAGCTTTAGTTATTTTACAGTGACAGGAGAACAAAAAACCCTGCAGCTTAAACAAAATAGCTTAGCTTTTACCTATTGTCAAGTGCCTATAATTTATACAAAAGGAGAAGAGAAAAAAATCCTGATCAGTTATACAAATGGCGAAGAAAAAACAATCCAAGGCAATGGATTAGATCAAGCTACAAGCTTAGTCTTGTTTAATAGAAATAATACCATAGAAAAAATTGAAGTGACTTTATCGCTATAAGATGAGAAAAGCCGTTTCCCTCTTTTTGAAAAACAATTACAACTCCTCTACAATACTCGTTCTATTGTTGAGTTGTTGCTGTTTTGCCTGTAAAAATGGGCATAAAGAGGCCAAACAATCAATAACAGCAGAAATGATTTTAGGCAACCCTAACTATCCAGCTATTTCCTATGGGGGTTATCGAGCTAATTCTCGTGAAGTGCAACCCACCCTTGCACAGCTTAAAAACGATTTGAAGATTTTACATGCAATGGGAATACGCTTATTGCGCACCTATAATTTACAATTTGACCATACCCCTAACCTCTTAAAGGCAATTAAAGCCTTACAGCAAGAAGATCCCACTTTTGAAATGTATGTCATGCTAGGCGCCTGGATTGACTGTAAAGATGCTTGGACAGCCTCCCCCATTCACAACGAAGAAAACCTAGAAAACAATCGATCAGAAATCGAAAAAGCCGTTGCATTTGCCAATCGCTATCCAGGTATCATAAAGATCATTGCTGTAGGAAACGAGGCCATGGTGCATTGGGCAACTGCCTATTTTGTGACACCAGATATTATCTTGAAGTGGGTTTCCCATCTACAAGGTCTTAAACAACAGGGAAAGCTTCCCAAAGACCTCTGGATCACTAGCTCAGACAATTTTGCCTCATGGGGCGGTGGGGATAGCAGTTATCATCTCGAAAGCCTTACCCAGTTAATTAAGGCGGTTGACTACCTTTCCATTCATACCTATCCCTTTCACGATACCCATTACAATCCCTCTTTTTGGGAAGGAGAAAAAAAAGCTCCTCAATCAAAAGAAGAACAAATTGAACTGGCCATGGATCGAGCAGTGGCTTACGCCATCAATCAATTTCATGCCGTAAGAAAACACCTTGATTCCTTAGGCATTCAAAAACCGATCCACATAGGAGAAACAGGATGGGCTTCAAAATCGAATGGTTTTTATGGCAATAAGGGATCTGTTGCTGCAGATGAGTACAAACAAGCCTTGTATTATACCAAAACCATGGCATGGACTAAAAAAGAAAACATCACGGCTGTTTACTTTTCAGCCTTTGACGAAGCCTGGAAAGATCCTAACGGATCTGAAGCCTCAGAAAACAACTTTGGGCTCTTCACGGTAGATGGAAAAGCAAAATACGCCCTTTGGCCATTAGTGGATCAAGGTGTTTTTAATGGGTTGAGCAGAGAAGAAAACGGAGGTCCCATCAGCAAGACTTATGATGGAAATAAAGCAACCCTCTTCTCTCAAATCAATCCCCCTAAGACAAAAGAATGAAACAACTGTTCACACTTTTTCTATTTAGCCTGCAACTGCTTTATTGTCAAGAACCAGCCCAGCAGCTAGTAACCACAGAAGGGAGAAAACTACTATTAAACGATACCCCTTATACCATCAAAGGGGTCTGTTACCACCCTGTACCTAAAGGAGAAACAAATCGCCGCTTTGATCAAATTGATCGCGATTTAGCGCTTATGCAAGAAGCAGGGATTAATACCCTCCGTGTTTATTCGCCCATTGACGCCCCGTCTATCTTAGACAAAATCAATGCGGCAGGAATCAAGCTTATTCTTGGCGTTGGATACAATCAAGATGGAGTATACGATATCGCTTCAGGAACGGTACTAAATTATGTCAAAAAATATAAAAACCACCCTGCAATACTGATGTGGGAATTGGGGAACGAATACAACTATCACCCCGAATGGTTTGAAGGGGATATTGAAAATTGGTATTTAGCACTAGAAACTACTGCGCAAAAAATCAAGCAAATCGATTCAAATCACCCCATAGCTACTGCCCATGGAGAACTGCCTACACAAGAAGTCCTGAGCAAGAACCCCACAATAGATCTCTGGGGAATCAACGTTTATCGCTGGGATCAACCTCACAGTTTAATTACAGCTTGGGAAGCACTTAGTGATCTCCCCCTCTATTTTTCTGAAGCTGGCGCCGATAGCTTTATGGCTGCCGCCAAAGACAATTACAGCAAAGGCGAAAATCAACGCGCTCAAGCCGATGCTACCCGTAACATTTTACAACAAACTTTTGCCCGTCCCGATATTGTAAATGGCGTCACCCTTTTTTCCTATACAGATGGCTGGTGGAAAGCCGGTAATCCCGATCAGCAAGATCAAGGAGGATGGGCACCTTTTAGCTCGGGTGTTCCCTATGACGGTGCTCCTAACGAAGAATATTGGGGAATCGTAGACATCGATCGCGCTAAAAAGGAAGTCTTTTTTGTTGTTCAAGAAGCATATAAACAAAATCAATCCCCCCAAAAAAAAACCAAACCAATTAATTAAACAAAACAATTATGACGAATCTCTCTTCACCTGAAAAGGTACCCATGAGCCAAAAAATAGCCTTTGGTGTAGGCATGCTTGCCAACCAAATGTTCCCAGCGGCCATTAGTATATTTATTGTGGTTCTTGTACAAGATTTAGGCTTTCCAGGATGGATGTGGGGAGTGGTCTCGCTAGCACCCAGAGTCTTTGATTCACTTACTGATCCCATTATGGGCTTTATCTCGGATAACACTAAATCAAAGTGGGGAAGAAGACGGCAATATGTTTTTTTAGGCGCCATCGTCATGGGGGTATCTTTTATCATCATGTGGCAATTATTCCGGGACAATCCCATGGACTACAACTTTGCTTATTTTTTGTTTTGGTCCTTTGTCTTTTATTTAGGCCTCACCATTTTTAGTGTTCCCTATGTGGCCATGGGTTATGAAATGAGTGATGACTTTCACGAGCGCACTAGCATCATGGCCGTGGCACAATGGATAGGGCAATGGGCCTGGGTTATCGCGCCTTGGTTCTGGGTAATCATGTATGACACCGCATGGTATGAAACCGCAGATATTGCCTTGCGTGAATTAGCGGTTTGGGTAGGTTTAGTCTGTGCTTTTTGTGCTATGATTCCTGCGCTTTTTATCAAAAGTAAATCCACTCTTGAAGAAGATTACTCTCCCCTTACCTTAAAAAATATGGGTGGAAGTTTAGTGGAAATCTGGAACAGCTTTGGCGAAGCCTTCACCTCTGAACCTTTTAGAAAACTGTGTTTTGCTACCTTTCTAATTTTTAACGCCTTTAATACAGTGGCGGCCTTTACCTTTTTTATCATTGTTTATTATCTCTTTAATGGAGATGCAGTTGCTGCAGGTTTATGGCCCACGCTTTTTGGTAGTGTTGGAGCGTTATTTACTACCTTTTTAGTCATTCCTATTGTTGCAAAAATGTCAAAAGTAATGGGCAAAAAGAAAGCCTTCTTGGTTTCTCAATCCATTTCTGTGTTGGGTTATGTCATGTTATGGTTTTTGTTTATCCCAGGAAAACCCTACCTCTTTTTAATTGCATTGCCTTTTTTCTCTTTCGGGATTGGGGGTTTATTCACTTTAATGATGTCCATGACGGCCGATGTCATTGATCTTGACGAATTAACTTCTGGAAAACGTCGCGAGGGCGTCTTTGGTGCAATATATTGGTGGATGGTCAAATTTGGCTTTGCCATCGCTGGTGGACTTAGTGGAGCTATTTTCTCCCTTATTGGTTTTGACGCCTCTCTAGCAACACAGTCAGAAACAGCTATTACAGGACTGCGTCTCTTCTTTTCGGGCTTGCCTATTTTAGGGACCTTAACCGCCATGTACATCATGCGATCTTACACTATTACGGAAGAGCGTGCCAATGAAATTTCCAAACAATTAGAAATCAAACGCGCTAAAAATACCTAAATTATCGCATGAAAACACCTCTTTTAGTTGCTGCATTTTTTAGCTTATTTCAACTTAATGCGCAAGCGAAAAAGCTGGTCTGGGCAGACGAATTTAACGGGACCGTCTTAAATCAAAATAGCTGGTCTTTTACTTTAGGCGATGGATGCCCCGCTTTGTGTGGCTGGGGCAATAATGAGCAACAAATTTATACCGATCGTAACCACCGTCTAGAAAACGGCTTTCTCTACCTCAAAGCAGAAAAAGAGGGAGATCACTATAGCTCAACTAGAATCAATACCAAAGGGAAAAAAGCCTTTCAATACGGTCGTTTTGAAGTGCGTGCTAAACTAGCTACTGGAAAAGGTCTTTGGCCTGCTTTCTGGCTATTAGGAAACAATATTGACCAAGTGGGATGGCCCCTTTGTGGAGAAATAGATGTTCTTGAATATGTGGGACGTGCACCACAGGAGATTTTCACCTCCTTACACACAAAAGCTACCCATGGTGACGATGCTAGTACAAAAACCACGCAAATCAACAAGATCGAAGAAGGTTTTCATATTTATACCGCTAACTGGGGCAAAGACAGCATTGTCTTTGCCGTAGACGGGAAAGCCGTCTATACCTATGCGCCCAAAGAAAAAACAGAAGAAAACTGGCCCTTTAACCAGCCGTTTTATCTCCTGCTTAATTTAGCCGTAGGGGGAAATTTTGGAGGAAAAGAAATCGATGAAAGTGTCTTCCCACAAGAATTTGTGATCGACTACATCCGTGTTTATCAGTAGACCATTAGTCGATCACCTTTTTTGAGACACGTCAAAGGACATAGAAGGCCAGTAGAGATGAATGGTATCTTCCATTAAAGAAAACTGAAAATGGTTTCCTTTTTTTTAAGTTTGAAGAATACTCAAATAGTGGATACCCTATAAATGGAAAATTCATTGATTTAAGTTTCAATTAAAATTTTGTTTTTTTCTACTATGAAAATGAATATAGTTTTAGGTAGATATTTTTTCTTCCTATCTTAAAATAAAAAACCCCACTTTAAAAGTGAGGTTGAAATGGTGGGCGCGAAGGGATTCGAACCCCTGACCCCTTGGGTGTAAACCAAGTGCTCTGAACCAACTGAGCTACGCGCCCGAATTTGCATGGCAAATATAAAAAAACAGTATAAAAAACCCTCTATTAAACCAAGTCTATTTTAAGTTTAGTTGCTTGTGGTAGAGTTTGTCAATCACGGTGGTTGGTTCACCGAGGTAATGTTTAAAATAGGTTTTTTCTACCTCACGATCACAATCGTGTACCAACAGATGACGGGTTTTTAACTGTGAAGCGGAGTAAATGCTCTGCATTCTTCCGGGCACCTTATCGTTGTATCCACGAGGACCATCAACAAAGACTACATCCCATACCGTATTTTTGATATAATCGGGCAACCTCATCTGCAGCCGATCGTTTTGGTCAAGTAGTTTTTTCCAATTTTTCCTGCGCGTAGAATAACTGACCTTTAAAACATTGATTTCTGGACTCCCTTTACGGCTAAACCTGATCCACTTCCTGATGTCTTCCAAGAATAGGGTATTTCCCCCTTGGTTAAGGGAATACCAAAGGCTGCTGTCTTTTCCTACACTGAAAATCAGTACATTAGCGGGAGCATATTGCTTGATCAACTCGCCAATGAATTCATACTCTGCAGCAGAGCCATTGCCTGGATTTGAAGTTGCTAAGGATTGATATGGATTCATTAAACATTAATAAATATAGAGTAAATTTAGAAAGTTTAGCGGATCAAACCTCATAAATCTATAGAATCTCTGCCACCACAAAAGTGCTTCCCCCTACAAATATAAAATCATCGGCATGGGCTTGTCCCTGGGCGGCCAAAAAAGCAGATTCAACCGATGGAAAAATTTGATAGGGGATCCCTAACCGCTTTACCATCGGTTCCAAATCCGCGACAGCTAGGGCACGGGGAATCTGAGGAGCAGAAAAGTAATATTGCGCATTTTGGGGAAAAAGCCGGAGGATTTCATCTACCGCCTTGTCATTGACAAAACCCATAACCAAATGAAGTTGACGATAGGAATGAGATTCGATCTGAGGTAGGATGTATTGCAATCCTTCTTTGTTATGCGCCACATCGGCTACGATCATTGGTGCATCACCCATAACTTGCCACCTGCCTTTTAAACCAGTATTGTCCACCACATTCATCAAGCCCTTCTCTATAGTTTTGGGATGCAGTTCAAATCCCTTTAAATGTTGGAGTCCAACAAGAGCGGTCTGGATGTTATGTCGCTGATAATTTCCCTTCAAGTCTGATTCGTATTCCATAGCCTCGGTTTGATCAGCAAAAATAATTGGTGCTTTCAATGCCTTGGCTTTTTCCCTAAAAACAGCTTGGGTCTCCACTTGGGTGGTTCCAATGACTACGGGCGTCCTCGATTTGATGATCCCAGCCTTTTCCCCTGCTATGGCTTGTAGGCTGTTCCCCAAAAACTGAGTGTGATCCATACCGATATTAGTAATGACACTCAATTCGGGCATAATCAAATTGGTTCCATCCAATCTTCCGCCCATTCCCACTTCTATGACAGCAATGTCCAAGTCCCTTTTCGAAAAATAAGAAAATGCCAATCCCACCGTCATCTCAAAAAAAGACAATTTGTGATCCTCTAAATAAGAACGGTGCCTTTCAACAAAATCCACCACAAAGTCTTTCTCAATCAGCGCACCATTGATTTTTATTCTTTCTCTAAAATCTTTGAGATGGGGGGAGGTATACAGTCCTACCTTATAACCGTGTTGTTGAAGGATGGAGGCCATCATATGGGCGGTTGAACCCTTACCGTTGGTGCCTGCTATATGAATGGATTTAAACTTTTTTTGCGGTTGTTGAAGATGATTACAAAATTTCTCCATCCGCGATAAATCGGGTCGGTAGGCTTGGGCTCCTTTTTTTTGATACATTGGAAGTTGTGTCAACATCCAACCCAAAATGGATTCATACTTTTCCAATCTATTCCCCCAATTTGAATTGAATCACTACAAAACCTATTTGTTGGGAGGGAGCTTTGGCATCGGGAAACCACTTGTGAAGCATGGCAGTTGCTTTGGCGGGTTGTAGTAAACAGGGATGGGTATTGGTGGTTCCCTTAACCCCAGGCTCGGCCTGTACCACGTCCCCCTGACGGTTGACGGTGATTCTGACCACCACCACTCCTTCTTGATTGCACAATTGGGTTACTTTTCCTCGCGACTCCAACCGGCGGCCGTTTAGCCCAAATCCTTTGCCCATGCCCCCTGGACCTGCCAAATTAAAATAACTGTTGGCATAGGGATTGCCCTCAATTTTACCTTTGTCGCCCTCCACATCGTCATTGCCTTCCCCAGATTGAAGGGGCTTTTCCTCGGTGTTTTTCTGATTGACCAGTTTGGACAAAATATTTTTGGTGGACTGATCCACTTTGGGTTTTGGGGGTTCAATTTTTTTGGGCTCCTCTTTTTTTGGAGCGGGGGGAGTTTTTTCTTTTTTGGCTGGAACTGCCATATCGCTTTGGTCTTGAGTAGCCACCTTGGACTGCGCTGTCTTTTTGGGGGCCGCCTTGGGGGTTGGCTTTTCCGGCTGCGCTATTGGGTTAGGCTTTGTCACAACGCTTTTTTGCGGTTGGGTCTTGCCCTTCCCCTGGGTCGCTGAACCGAAGTTGACTTCCATCCCAAAACTAATCGGAGGATCCTGATACTTCAGGCCCAATAGAAAAAAAAGGAGAATCAACAGCGCAGTAATCAGCGTGGTCACTGCAGCAGATTTTTTTTCGTGGGGTGTTTTTAAATATTTCATGGGGCATCAACGGCCAAAACCACTTTAATGGCGTTTTGATTGGCAATGTTCATTACGAAAACCACCTGATCGATGGGAACTTTTTCCTCTGCTCTGAGCACAATGGAGGGACTACTGGAGCTTTTCAGCTTTCCAAGTAATTCCCTTTCCATACTGTTTTTTGAGATTTGTTTGGAATCAATAAAAAACTGAGAACGATTGTTGATGGTTACCGCCACGGTGTTGCGGTTTTCTGTTTTCCCTTTTGCTTGAGGGAGCTTCACCTCTATTGTATCCAAATTTTTTGCCAAGGTGGAGGCTATCATAAAGAAAATCAATAACAAAAAAACCACATCCGTCATCGAAGACATGTTAAACTCGGGAGTGATCTTATTTCTTCCTCTGAGATTCATACTAGGCTGGTTCGTTCAATAAATCAAAAAACTCCAATGAAGTTGCTTCCATTTGATAAACAACCTTATTGGTTTTCACCACCAAATGATTATAGGTAATATAACCGACAATTCCTACTAT
>Ga0181553_10000638_pt1 | contig 30561 bp, 30 predicted proteins | sample 011ome_17_FD_133753 | JGI IMG/M metagenome (GOLD analysis project Ga0181553, IMG submission 133753) | Coastal salt marsh microbial communities from the Groves Creek Marsh, Skidaway Island, Georgia - 011502XT metaG (megahit assembly) | ecosystem: Environmental > Aquatic > Marine > Intertidal...
AATAAGTAGCTAGATAAGAAGTGCCACCATCTCCGGTGTAGGATTCAGAAGCTGGAGTTGGGTCATCAAACACGCTAGAATAAGTAGCTAGATAAGAAGTGCCACCATCTCCAATATAAGACTCTGAAACAGGAGTTGGAGTATCAAACACGCTAGAATAAGTAGCTAGATAAGAAGTGCCACCATCTCCCGTGTAGGATTCGGAAGCTGGAGTTGGGTCATCAAACACGCTAGAATAAGTAGCTAGATAAGAATCGCCACCATCTCCGGTGTAGGATTCTGATTCCGGTGTCGTGTAATCACTATATGCTATAAAATCGGCCATTGTATTTACGGACCCGTGTTACTTGCTTTTTGGAACACTTCTATACCGTGACTCAATACAGTTGTACCAACACCAAGAGTTCCCGAATATTCTTTAACTGTAATAGTAATATAATTATCCCATGTGATGGTTTGACTTCCAAATAAGGGAATGCGCACACCGTTAACGCCTCTCACCGTGAGATCTTTGTTCATTCTTAACCATACAGGACTTGATTGTGTCCAAGCAGTTTGTTTCGTGGTACCAGAATAAACTGCCCACATGTCGTTCAACGCGCCATCAAGGTCTGATGTATATGCAGTTTTTGCACTAGTTGTCCAGACCTCGAATTTAATTTGATAATTATCACCAAACGTAGAACCTTTAATATCTGACCAATCTGTACTGGTGTTTGATGCTGGCGTAACAGCTGTAGATGTTCCTCCAGCGGCTGTGGCAGTACCATCACCATTTCTGTCTAAATAAACGAAGACAGAACACGAATAAGGTCCAGCTGCTGAAAGCGATTGTGCCTCAAGATATGTCGGAGTAAAATTAAAGGTTGGAAGAGCTGAAGTATTATACGTTCCAATGTACTCACCAGTAAAGTTTTGAAAACCTTGATAATTAGAGACTGAAAAAGATTCAAAATCAGTTCCAGTATATGAACCCGTGAAAGATTCGAAGCTTTGATAATTGGAGACTGAAAAAGATTCAAAATCAGTTGTAGTGTACTCACCAGTAAAGGTTTCAAAACTTTGATAATTAGAGACTGAAAAAGATTCAAAATCAGTTCCAGTATATGAGCCCGTGAAAGATTCGAAGCCTTGATAATTGGTGACTGAAAAAGATTCAAAATCAGTTCCAGTATATGAACCCGTGAAAGATTCGAAGCCTTGATAAGGAGTAGATTCGAAAAATTCGAAATCTGTTGTAATAATGTCACCACTAAAACTTTCAAAACCAGTGTAATTAGTTATTGAAAACTCTTCAAAATCAGTTCCTAGATATTGTCCAGCAAACTCGGTATAAGATAAGAAATCTGTCGTATATGTTTCACCTTCAAACGTGCCAATATATTCCCCACCAAAAACAGCATATGTCAAAAATTCAGTGTTGTAATTTGCAGTTTCAAACGTACCAATGTATTCTCCATCATAGGTACCAATGTACTCGCCACCAAAGTTTTCATATGTTAAGAATTCGGTATTATAATTGGTAATCTCAAACGTACCAATGTATTCTCCATCATAGGTACCAATGTACTCGCCACCAAAGACTTCGTATGTTAAGAATTCGGTATTATAATTAGTAATCTCAAAAGTACCAATGTATTCACCATCGTAAGCTTCAAACTCGGTTAAATAATCACCGATATACACTCCAGAATAAAATTCAAAATCGTCTCTTTCGTAACCACCAATATAATCTGTTTGATAATCACCACTATAGTCTACGTTATATGTAGCAACATATTCAGCTGGAGACCCATCATAATCAGCATTATAATTTTCAATGTCAATAATACCTTCATATTCGGCTTGATATAATTCACGATCCGGTTCATATCCATCAAAGGCTTCGAAATCAATTGCACCATATTCTTGAAGATATTCAACAGAATATTCGTTCAAATAACCTGTTTCATATAGTCCCTCATAATCTGTAGAATAGTTTCCAGTATACTGAAGTTGAAATGCTGTTTCATACTCTGTAGAATATGTCGATTCATATTCAGTTTCATATTCTACAAGATATGTTCCTTCATAATCTCCTTCATATATGGTATCACCAATATATGTTGAGTCATACGTTCTTTCATAGTCAACAAATCCAGTGTACCCTTCATCCGCTCTAAATGTTAAACGAGTATCAATTGCAACGCCTCTAGCGACCCATGTGCCAGCATCCGTAGGTGCGCCTTGTTCACTAGACCTCAATTGATATGTGCCAACGCCAGATTCCATAATAATTCTTTTAGCTCTTTCCCCGAAGGTAAAATCTATCTGTTCATCATTCATCGCTTGAAGACCATCAAAGCGATTGTTAGGTCCAGCACGTCTAACTACTAAAGGATTTGTTCGGACTGGAATTGTTTCGTATTCTGTTCTCAACCATATAGAATATGCGGTCGAACTTCCATCATATCTTGTATCAATAAAAACATTTTCTAAATAAATTTGCCAATCATCACCAGGCGAATCTGCTGACAAGCGATATGTCCCAGGCAATTCGTCTTCCATCATATTGTTTAGGACGCCCACAGTCATGTTGTCCAATTCTACATTATTACTTTCTTTCAACCCTCTACGGTAAACATCGTAATAAATGGGATATCTTTTATTTTCACCGTCCTCTAACGGTGTCACCATATTTTCTTGATAAATTGAAGTTTGTATTTCAGATAATCCCGGCGAATCAGATCTTTCGACTCTAATAAAAGAAGAGTAAATATCAGTTGATGTTGGTTGCACATTGTTTGAATCTAAAGCTGATGAACTAATAGAAACCAACATGTAACCAATATTAGTAAATGATAGTGTATACGTTACTGAATATTGTTGTGGTGTTAATCCAGTTGAAAAATTTTCCCAAGAAACTGATAGATCATCAATTGTTGTAGCTGTAGGAGAAGTGACAATCGAATCTATATTATAATTAGAAGCCGAAGTATTAAACGAAATTGATGATTGTATTTCATCAAATCTATTTTGAGTCTCAGAACAATCAACCGTAACGGTTATTTCGACAGTATCGTCAGTATAAACTAATGACGGTAGTGTAACAGGATTCACATAACTAAATTTATTAACATCATCTGAGGAATTAGCTTTACCGTAATATGTTCGTGAACGTGTTCTCGGAAATTCACTAGGAACGTCAGGATTATAGATTGTGTCTACATAAGTACCAACGTTGACGGTGGTTGCTGTAGGTGTAATGGTTAGCGTTGAAGGATCTCCTTCGACCATATCGGTAAGATATTTTCCCGTCCTATAGGCAAGATATTGCCGTTCAGGTTTAGAGAATTGCTTAATTGCACCCGTATTGGTAGCATCATTGGCAAATTTAAATGGTCTAAGAGACATTATTAAAACTTATAATCAGTGTATGGTTTATTTATATAAGTTTTTTGCTATGGAATTTAGAACCTCTTTAATTTCAGATATATCAGATTCAAGAGAACTCAATCTACTGTCAAACGTTCTTTGAATTTGTTCTTGGGTCAGCTTTTCTTTTTTCAGTCTTCGAGCTCGTTCGATTTTTTCAAAATCAACGGACAAAATCGCGTTGTTATCTGGATCACGAACTAAGCCCGGATGACCTGAAACTTCAAGATATTCTTTCATAATTATACGGCATGTATCCTTGTCAAAATACCACCAGTGCCCAATTGGATAGAAGGTCCTTTACCTTGACCCCGCATTACAAACTTGGTCTGTGATTGCATAAATGGATCTAAACTCCCGTTCTTTCCTCCAGGCAACCACTGCGCTTGAACCGTACCCGATGTAGAATTGGGAATAGGATTAACAGGCGGTTGATATCTCCAAGGAACCTCTGAAATATTCTGATCTGCAGTTGCAGTTCTGTAGTAAAAATCAATGTTTGCATCAGGTGGTACAGTAACTTCGGCTCTAACATCCATCGAAACCCCAGGCACTTCAAGAGTTATAGGAGTTGTGATATGTTTAGGACCATCTGTACCACCAGAAGGCGATGTTTCTGCAACCGGATGAAGGCTTGGTGTTTGATTCCCATCAAAAATACATTCACCTGCGACTGTTAAAGAACATCTAGAAAGATCTAAGATTGGAGACACATAATCGTTAGAGGATTTAAAATCTATTTTCATATAAACAGATTCTGTATCACCAGCAGTTGTTGATCCTAAATGACTCGTGGCATCAACCACACTGCTATTATAGACTGCTCTGGGTTTATCAAATTCTGTGTTCTGATCTGGTGTTATCTTTTCAAATTTCGCACTGATGATTGCTCCACCCAAACCATTAGGCAAAAACCTTTCTGACGTTGGTTGAGAAACATGTGCTCCAGAAATAAACTTCGCAGAATAGTCTAGTGAAGTAAAGTTTGGAATAATACTTTCCATGTTTGGATTTACCACATCAAATACCAAGTTTCTAGAAGAGAGACATTGATCACCACCCCCACTAACAGATTCAGTTGCTGTAGTACCAATTACAAATTGATAACCATCTGCATCTATGGCATCCACAATATGTGTAGTGTTTAATGTTGCCGCAGTAATATTACTGACATCTTCACAATTAGCAAGTTGTACAGTATCTCCAACAGCCAAACCATGACATGGAGCTTTAACATAAACACTAGTAGTTCCGTTTAATCTTATTGGATTGGGTTCTAATTGTTTTGCGGGTAAAGGTGCGTTTTTCAAGAATAAACTACCGCCCGAAATATTAAACTGTGCACGAGCCAAACGCATCATTAAATCTTGGTTTTTACTTTCTAACCAGACAACACCATTTTGAGGTAAGAATAAACTCCCAGAACCGGCCTGAGTACTAATACTTTTACCAGAGTTGCCTAACACATAATCCTTGGTCTTTGCCGAGAATATTTCATAATCTTCAGAAGGTGAAGTAATTACCACAGCATAACTTGTCCAAGGTTGTAAGAATACAGGTTCATCAAAAACAAACTCAGTTTCATAATCGCTTTTAATTTTAGACATAGTAAACACGTCACCGAAACTTGCGACATTTACTTCAGTTGCATTTTTGAAAACATGACTATCTGGAACAATATCAGTGTTGGAAGGCTTACCATTAATAACCGGCCTTAAATGTATCGATACTGGTAAATCATCTTGCGACTTACTCTTAAAGAATAATGATATCTTAGTTAACACAACACCAAATTGATTGTCGACATAAAATGTTTGTGCAAGCGGGTTTTGTGGTAAAGCGTTCGGTGCACTATAGTTATTAGAGTACTGATTGTTGTTAACATTAATGTAATCTGATAACACTTGTGACATTTCACCATTAGCGTCAAGAGTTGTTAATTGTCCCGAAGTTAATGGTTCGGTTATTGGACTATACTTACCCGCTAGTTGAGCATTAATTATACCTATCGAAGCATTTTGAGCATCCAAAGAATTTTTTAAATCTCGTGGAGAATATGCAGAAGGAAAACTTGAAAACCCTAATCCCAAAGGTAATGTGGTCTGATACCCCCGTGTAGTTAACATATGATTTGTTTTGTTGTTTAATGCACCAACAACGCTATAGTAAGCAAAAGCCTTACTGTTCGCTTTAGACCAATCATTCTCATTGATATCCAAAAGTTTAAATTCTCGAATACCAGCCCTAAATCTTAGATAAGAATTACGTAATCTCCTCGATTGAAATTTCTTTGGAAGATAGTAAACTGGTTTTAAGTTAGGAATAAAAAATGATCCTATACATTCACCCTGAGAATTTGAAATTAACTCCTCAGTACCTTCTGGATGTTGTGTCAAAGAATTGTATGTGTTCTGATTACCAAGATCATCATTTCTATCAGAAAACGCTACAAAAGAAGTTTCTGATTTACACCACGCTGATACATCAACACCATCAAAGAATGGGGTAAATTTAGTATTAGGTGTTAATCCTTTGGCATGGAAAAAGATTTTTCTAGATCTTATCCAAGGAATCAATGCAACATCTACAAAACGATTGCCGATTCTCATTCTTAATGAGTCTCTCGCGACCACTCTACGAACATAACCACGATTAGACCGATTGTTAAAACGTGTGGAATTATATGAGTCGCTTATTTTTTTGGCAAGTCTTCTTCGAATTCCATTAGAAACGAATCCAGATTTTGTATCATCACTGATCCACAAATCTTCATCATTTCGTCCTTTCCAGTTCCATTGCCAGCTGTTCCATAAGAAAGCTTGTTTGGTGTCTAGTTTAGAAGTTCCGACAACGGCTTTGATTGCTTCTTCTTTAGATTCTTTCCATTCATCAGTGGAAGGTGAAAGTTTAATAACACCCACATTATCAACCATACCGTAAGGATTTACCTTAATAGATCTAGATGCCAAATTTTGGAATTTCCATTCAGCAGAATCATAACCCAAATAAACATTATCGCCTTTTTTAACTACATTACTATTGCCATAATTAACACCGGACAGGGTTTCAATAACCAAACGAATATTGTCTTCATCAACCATAGGTCTGATCAATTGATTTTCAGGATCCAAAGATGCAGAATAGTCACCATCTTCCGTCGCCGATCCAGTTTGATCTTCTCCATTATCTACTACGATACCAGAGTCTGGTCGTTCTAATCCTGCACTGTCTAGACTGGGTGTGTGGAAAGCTCTCAATTCTGCAATGTTAAGTTCTGTATATTCTTTAAGATTTTCTATTTTGTCATCCAGTTTTGCAATGTCTGCCATAGTATACAGTTTATGTTCGATGGGTTTGATTTGTACATCATTTTCATCGATAGTATTTGCATTCATCAATACCTGATAAAGTTCTAGTGCATTATCCGGAGTTTTTTTGAGTTGAGGATCTCTTGATTGTTGCCCCATCAAAACTTGTAAGTCACCTTCTTGTGTAATAAGAACTTTATCTGCCCTTGGAAGATGGTATGTAACGTCAGCACTAATTGAAGTGCCAGAGGCTGGTAAAAAGGAAATATTTGAAAAGTTTCCGGCCGCATCTTTATCAGGTCTAAAATCTAAATAGTTACGCAGACTGATTACAGAACCATCTTGTAACACATGATCCGGAATGTTACCATAGGTTGAGGCGGAATAATTTTGTGGTGAATAGAACGCACCGCCAGTGCCGCCTCGAGCCCAATATGTAAATTCAACATAAACACGAGTAGGATCGGTTTCTCCACCCTTCAATATTAGTTTACCGTTTTGGTAATAGTTGTCTCTTTGACCATCGTCAAGAATAAACCTTTCAGAACAGTCTGGTCCAGTGGTAACATCCGGACCAGCGCCAACAACCTTAACAACTTCAACTTGAGACACATCGGGAAGACCCAAATCTACTTCTCCTGATACCACATCAAAGTATCCGGAAAGGCTTGTTAAACTTTTACTTTTCTGAGTAGCTGAAGAATTTTTAACATAGTGTATGATCTGGTACGCTTCACCATCGGCAATTAAAGGATCTGATATGGTTACTGCGTTTGTCCCAATGCCAGTGACAGTAGTTGGTATGAATGCCGGTCCGTTTGCTCCGGATATCTCAACAATTATCCATTGGGAAGAATTTTCATATGTTTCACCTCCAGGCAAATTATCGAGAGTGATTGTGTTGCCAGTAACTTCTGCAATTTTGGTAACAGATTTTTGTGTAGTAATGATTATGTCACTAAAACTACTTGGTCTAGGTCTAGAAGTCTGGAATAACAGATCATTATCTGTTGAACCAAATAATTGTGCCGAAGTACCATTTGTGTTTAATAGTTGTGTGTCACCAGCGCCAAATTGAGTAATACTCTTAGCAGTGTTGAAATTTTCATTTGGATTAATTTCAATGTCAAATAAGTACATTTTCAACTGAGAACCAGACGGTTCAACGCCCCGAATTCTACAGGTCCCTATGACACTAGAACCTATAGTGTCCGAACAAATATTAACCTGAGAATAATCAAATGTTGGGAGCGCTGTAGTACTGTCAATTAAAACATAGTTTCCATACGTGACAGGAATAACGTCATTATTGACCAATTCACCGTCTCCAATAGAACGAGGAACGATAAGTTTTGTAGGAGATGGGTTTTCTACACGATAACCATTGACATATGCAGTACCTTCTGATATAGTCAAGCTTAAATTTTCAGCATCCGCTGAATCAAACCCGATTGTAAACGGATTTACAATGTAGTCACCGGATTCTTCTTCTGTTCTTAGTGCAAGAACATCATTAATTTTATTATATGAATCTAAAACATCTACAGTCTCAACAATTTTAGAATTTTCTATCCGAGCAAGAAATACAAAGGTATCAGTATCATTATTAGGATCCTTTTCGACCAATTCTAATCGAATTCGATAACGATCAGCGCCCGGTGACGCAAGATTTGGACTACTTCCAGCGTTATCGTACAAATCTTGGGTATCATTAACGGTAATTACTTCCTGAATTATTTTAAAACCGACAATAGTGTTGACAATTTGAGATGTTGGTGATAAAATGATTGATTGTGCGTTAGAATGCACAAATCTACCCATAACAAAAAAATCTCCCTGATCGACATCAAGTTTAACTGCTCGGCCGGTTGGAAATGGTGCTCCATTTTGACCGAACTCATGAACTGTAAGAGTAAAATTTCCACCAAGCAATTCCCCACCGACTGATACCGTCGGAGGTGTGCCGTTTATCGCTGTTCCACCACCATTAATATAAGTTACAAACAGGGTGTCTGGGTTTACAAGTGTTTCGGCAGGTAAAACTTGTAAAACTTTAACCTTAATATTTGAACCAGCCTCCGTGAAAACAGTGCCTACCGGAATATCTGCAAATGCACCGCCCGTAACAGTTTCTATCTGAATAAAATCATAGGAAGCGTTTATCGCAATGTTACCAAACGATACGGCTGAACCTTCTTTAAACACATTACTACCAAATCTACCCATTTCTTCATAGATTAAAGTTTGTAGTTGTGTCAATTCTCTTGCTTGAAGGGCTCTACCCGAATTAAATAAAATCTGATGATAATTATCAGCTGAATCATAATCATCTTTATATAATTGCGGTAGTGTTGAACTCGTAAATGTGCTTGCCATTTTTTATCCTAACTGAATAATAACTTTGGTGTCTTCGGTTTGTGTTGAAACTCTAGTAATTCCTAAAGTTTCGTTGCTTGTTAAATCTGTGTTTATGTTATTTATGTACAAAATATCACCTGAATATGCATCAATATCTGGATTTATAATCGCATCAACTGTTGCGGTAATTCCCGCATTGTTTACTGATACGATGGCCCCAGTTTCAAATGAGTTAAATCCAGTTTCTTCGTCCTGATAATAATAAAGGGTGTTTCCGGAATAATAAAAAACCTTACCTTTTTTTGTTCCTCCAACAAGATCTGAGAACATCATATTGTTATCGTTCCAATCTCCAATAACAGAAGAGACCGTAAAACTTTTTAGTGCATTGCCTGTATTACCAACAAATGCAGACGAACTACCATATTGTTTGGGATCTTTTAGTAAGAACATCTGATTGAATTCTGAATTCGCTTGAATGGTGTTATTTTCACTCCCCACAAAATCCGCTTGAACCATTAATGATTTAGCTTTTAAAGTTTTTATGGGGTCAGCGTTAATACCATCAGGAGATCCAATTACTGGTCTTATGACTGCATCACCATCTGACAATACTACGGACGCATAGTCATAACCACTACCGTGACTAATAATACCATTGTCGTCGGAATCAATATTAATCCGCACAATTTTACCCGCATTGATATTGCATGTAAAACTTGCACTCGAACCGTTACCTGTAATAGTAATTGTAGGAGCTGTAGTGTAACCAGTGCCTCCACTGTCTATAGCTAAATTTATGATCTCGCCCGGAACCGCAAGATTTTGTAAGTCTCTCTGATCGGAATCTTGAGGAATGGATAAGTTGGGAGATTGATCAACAATCGTTTTAATTGGCATCCAATCTGAGGTTAAAAAATTTGATATTGCAACATTACTTAACATTGCAACCTGTCTCCAGATGTATCCATCAGAAGTTTTAAAACTAGATGCTAACGAACCCGAAGTTGGTTCAACGGTACTTGGTCTGATGGTGCCATCCGCAACTTTGCCGGTCTGAATACAGACAAACACTTCATTGGATGAATTGACCACATAGAAATTAGTATTCAAATCAGCCTCATCATACTGACTATAACTAACACCGCTAGACCACGGTATGTGAGGAACAACAAAAGAGTTAGAGGATAAAATTTTCACACTCTGCATAGTATGTCTTAACTGAGACTGAAAATACAGAGAAGATTGGTCTTCCCCAACCACAAAATTGTCGCTTCGTGCTAGACCCATATAGTATTGAACATCACTACCATCAATTTCATTCTTAAATTCATTGAGTAAGTGTCGTTTAAAATTATCTGTCACGGATGAGGTCATCTTTATTCTCTTAGTTAACTGTTCTTATTTATAAGGTATCTGTAATAATTGCAGTACTAGTTGAAGCCGTGGCATCAAACGTTATAAGATTATTACGCACTGCATTAAGGGTAGACTGGTTTGATGGCACTGCCGTAATTTTTATATATCCATTGTTACCCGATAAAGTTCCGGTAAAATTACTTAAAGTTAATACACCCGAAACAGAATCATATTCTCCCACATTATCGAACAGGTTCGTTCCTGTCTGAACATCCACAACTTCTATAATAGAAGACTTTAATCGGTTTCTTAAAAATGCTTTTTTATTTGAGTTTGTCATGACAAAGATTGAACTATCGATAATATAGTTAACATCATCAGGAATAGCAATGCTTGTGGGAAATTTAATAGAGTAACTCACAACACCGCTTTCCGGAATAAAACGATTCTGCATTACCACATCTGTTCTTGAAGACAATATAGAAGGATCTGTATCGTCTATTATGGTTAGTAGATTCGATTTCCTGAATGATTCATCAAAACCTGTTAATTCATCATTAAAATATTTTTCGGTAGCGCTAGTAACAAGTTTTTCTATGGCCGTTTGAGTAAGCCCTGTAAGATTTGGATTCCATTGAAACCTTGTTTGTAATTCTAAATATGTGCTAACAGGATCAAGGAATTTCACATTAAAAGAAGCCACGGATAAATTTTTTGCAATATCAATTATAGAATTTTTTGTCTCGGTCTGAGTATCAAGATTATCTGTATTAAATAATATACTCAAAAAAACTGAACCATATTCCGGAGGAATATTATCTTCCCCACCCCACGATTGAACATCAGTAATAACATTACTAAACTTTCTTTTTACCAGAGAAGAATAATCAGCTGCTGTCACCATTCGGTTCTGAGTAGCATAAAGGTAGGGGGCATTTTTTCTAATACTTGCTATAGGTTCTTTTAATTGACCACTCATACTTCCCACAACGGTTACAACATTTAATGTCAAAGCATTGTTTGCCGCATCAAAAATTGTATTAACCGGAGTAAAGGTTCTTCCTCCATTTGCATCCGGACCGGCTACTTGATCATATAAGACTTCAATCTTATTACCAACTTTGGGAAATTTTCCTAACCGAGCGCCATTACCAAAAGTTAACTCATACTGACCATTGGGAGTTTCTTTCACCACAAAAATTGTAGAATCTTTGTTTATATTAACAACATTTTTAATAGCAGTATAAGTCGTATAGACGGTTGTACTAGTATCCGCATAAACACGAACCTGTACAGTGTCTAGATCTAAATTTGTGGTAGGAAGTACATATGTCTCATTTTCGTTTGCCGGGCCTGCGATAAAAATTTTCCTTTGTTCCACTCCTTCATATAAAGTCACATTTTGATTTTCGCCTAACTGAAAATAATATTGATTACTACCGTTATTGGTTGCTATTAAAGTATCCCTTGTCTTAAAGGTATAGGACTTATTATTAATGGTAGAAGTAAATTTAAAACCTGCTGGTAAGGTCATACTCTCAGGTACAAGACTATTCACTACGTACATATTAACCACCGCACAGGACGCTGTACGACTTCCAACACTATAACCTAAACTGCTTGCAAGATTCACAACACTGCTTCTTAATTGTGCAGTACTCAGAAAAGATTCATTCAAAGCAAAATTTGCCGTCAATGCGTTATAATGTGTATTATAAGCTAGAACATCTAATATAGAAGAAAGACCACTCGCCTCAAAATTATAGTCCGAAAATTCCGGACTTTGTGCCAGAAAAATTTTCAGATTATTTTTTATAGTATCAAAATCTAAATCTGTAGATTTTATTGTTGTTGCCATCGTATCTTTTCCTGTATGTTAGTCGTCTTCGTATAGATCTTCATCATCATCAAAGATTAAATTTAAACCAGATTCGGTTCGAATTATTAATAAACTTTCTGTCAGAATATAATCTTCTATAAAAGCTGTAGTCGGAGGTGCCTTTAAGTAAGGTGGATCACATACTTCAACCGCTCCCAATACGAGTTGTAGAACATCTACTATACCCGTAGAGATAACACGAAACTCCAACAAAATCTTTATTTTGTTCAAATTTGGTTGCGAAACAATTTTTAGGTTAAGTATTTTAACCCTTGGTTCATACCTATTAATAGCGTCCTTTATACGTGAACTTAATTCTTCTCCCGTATTTTCATCAGCAGGTTCAAATAATAACCCACTTAAGTTCCCTCCATACTGAGGTCTATAAGGTTTCTCAAAAGCATTAGTTAATAACAAAGACTTTAACGCTTGTTTAACAGAAGCTGCATCAGTTTTTTTAAACACGTCTCCATCAGTTGTTGTTCTAGCGTTAAACGTTAAATCAAAATCCGAATAGGGACGAGTCATAGTCACGCGGGGACTATTCGATAAATTTCCTTCTTCGTTAGTTATTGCCATTAGAGTCGCTCTGTGTTATACTGTTTATTTATAACTAATTCGGGAGAATTTCTAACAATTCATTAACAGTTTGCAATTCTCCATTATATCGGGTCTCTATAACACCTTTATATGTAACATCATATGACTCGGGTACATTAGGAGTTTCTATAACAATCTGACAAGTCAATTCGCCATTAGGATCAAATGTATCGTAATCTAACGTAAGTTTATCATAACCAATATAGTCTTTCCAGAAAACCGCTAAATCAAAAGTTTTTACGGGGTCAGTTTTTCCCTTTCTATTAACTAACTGATAAACGACTGCCTGGCCGGTTCTTCTCAAAGCTAATATACCTGACGGTTTCTCCCCGATATAATTTCCGCTACTATCAAATTTTGGGTTGGGTTCATAAATTCCTTCACTAACAATCAAACGGTGTTGACTATATTCTATATTAGATGTTACAGTCTGTATGATATGAGAATGTAATACAAGGTTACGAGCTATTTGGTTAAAATCAGGAGCGCCATTAAAACCTTCATTATAGAGTTTTTTGAGTTGTGTTCTAGAACCCCTTGCTCCCAAAAACTTGGCCATAGTAATTCCTGGTCCGAGTTTTAATTTAGATGTAACTTCTTTACCAGTAGGATCATATTTCGGATCAATCAATATTTTCATTTTGTTACCTTAAAACGTTTACTTCTATTATCAATAGGGTTGTTTCCTAATAACTCTACACCAAATCGTATAGTACCAGTTTTATTTGCAGATCTTCCTATATTAGAAGGAAGCGTCTTGGCAAAATCTTTGTTCAGTAAATTTTCACTTACCAAGTATGATGTGAACTTGCTGTTATTAAGATTAGCAGGACTTCTTAGTTTTGATCTGATTTCATGTATATCTGGGTCAAAATTAAACAGTTCTGCATACTCATCGTTCTTCTCCATTTTTTCTCGTAACAAAGGATCTATCTCTACATTACGTACTCCATAAGAACTTGTGGCCAACATTAATTCTACTATAGGAGGTGCTGGTAATGGTGCTGTTTGAGGCAATGGGGTATATGGCATAATTCCTGGTTTGGGTGGTTTTGGTACTGGTGCTGTTCCTCCTAAGCTAACCGCAGACGCTGCCTGAACCGCGCCAACGGCGTATCCAGACATTTCCGAGTACATACTATAGTCTGCATGTAACGCCTCTGTGGCGCGTCCTACGAGCGCCCCATAGAAGGTCGCAATATTCGTTACAGCACCGGGCAAACCCCCATATGTCTTGCCATAATAATCAATCAATGGTCCCCCAATAGTTCCTTTATGTCCTATCATAGAAATATGTCTGGCGGTAATATTTGCAGTACTCGCAGCAGCTGTCCATTCATTAACTGCTGTAGTAATTAGATTACTGCCAGTAATTTCTGTAGTACCAGTACTTCTATAATTCGCGGGGCCCTTGACAAGTACGTCATAACGTGTTAAAGTAGTTTCTGCTATAGCTCCAATTGTCTTACTAACACGACTTCCATGAATGTCAACATTTACATCCCGAAAAACTTTCTTATTATGTCTTCCTTTAATATTCTCAATTTTATCACCGGCAATTTCTAGATTATAGTTGCCATCAACATCAACATTGAAATCTCCAGCTACCCTTAGATTAACGTCACCTTTGTAGATTAAATTTCCCTCACCCTCTACAATAACTGTGGCATCGCCACCAGTAACCGTAACACTTTGATTCTTAGATGATATTAAAACAGATCCATCTGCTCGTAATTCCATTCCTGCACCAGTGCGATGTTTTATTAACACCCTTTCTCCGCCAGGCGTATCATCTATTTCAATAACATGACCACTCTGAGTTTCTTGTACCTGATTAAACGGATATTCACTAGGTTTCTGGGGTGGTAAATCTAAATCAATACCAAGTTCGCTACCACCAAGTGCAAGATTATTCACCTTTGCGCCCACTGCAGCTTTATTCACACTACTACCAAAGAAATAATCCCGTTTAGGATATTCTCCCGTAGGATCGCTCATACCCTCCCTTGGTACTCCCTGAGTATCTTCAGCACCTTCATTTAGGTATTTTTTCCTGCCCGCAATATCATCAACTGTATTAGTCATTTGTTTTTCCAAATCTTGTTAAAACATAATCCGAAACATCAAAGCCCGGATCAACATTTAATCCCGTTTCATCTACTTCATTGTGTCCAAAAATCTTAATGCCAGGATGTACATTATACAAAGTTCTACAAAAATGATCAAAAGTATTAATCTGAGATCGTGTCAAGCTTTGAGAAGATAAAAAGTTCTCCTCATTCGGTGTGCCAGTAGGTGCATTAATCCCCCCAACAAATACAAACCCAATAGTACCATTATCATTGTCAGGAGTGTGTTGACCATCCAAACTAATCGGTCTTCCCCTCTGTAACGATCCATCCCTGCGACAAACATAATGATAACCAATTCCATCTAATCCAGCTTTAAGGTGCCATTCGTTAATCTCTTCACTACCAATATTCTTGTTCGTGTGTGTCTCAGTCCAATGCACAATAACTTTGTCGACAGTTCGAGACTTCTCAATGATCGCAATCTCAGCTTGCAGTTCTGCAGTGGATGAAATGTAAGGAAATACTGGATCATTCAACCCCTTGTTCCAATTCTTTGAATAACTCCCAATAACATATGGTTCAGAGAGAATCACAGTGTCTGGCGGTAATCTCGTCGAATTGGTGATCGTCGTGTCAATCGATTTAAGAAATCTTTGTGCCTCTTTGTATGTAAGATCTGTGTTGTCTTGAAGTAATTTGATAGCATTTGACATGTCAACGGCGTCTCCCTGCGATAATGCAATGAGATTTTCTACTTCAGCATCTGAGAGTTTGGGTGCAACGTTTTTGACCGTTTGACGGATTGTTGTCAGCGTTTTGAGAGACAGTCCCTGCACCACGCCCAATGAAGAACCTCCCGCCACTCTGTTTGAAACTATTCCTTTATATCTTTCAACGTTTATAGAATAGTCTGATCTTGTCTGTTCGGCGTTATTAACTGATGATAGTATTGTGTCACCGTCTTGGGTATTGTTTGAGAGTTCTGACAGACTGGTTTTTAGTTTGGTTGGGTTGATTTTAGTTTCAATATCTTTTGTGACAAGTTTGGCAATATCTAAGAGACCGTCTGAGTCTTGTTTACCTATAGCGAGATTAAACTCTGCTGAATCTGTATATGTAGTGAGTCCTCCTCCCACGTTGGTTTGAACGGTGGTGGTTGTAGTGGTTGGAGGATTGCCTGTTCCTCCGTCACTTACGGAAGAAATATAGGTAATTGACTTATTGATATTAGCATTTCCGGATGCCAAGGAATTGTTTACGGTTTGTTTGAGTTCATTGGTGACTGAGGTAATGGCATCTGTTGATAATTGATTAATAGTTGTGGATGTGAATGCACCAACTTTATCTTTGATTTTATCTGTTACAGACACAAGGCCTTCCGGACTATTAACACCCAGAGCATTCTGTAATTCTCCTTCAAAGTTATTTGCAAATCCATCAGCAGATATACCCAAACCAGTGATGATTGCAAGTACTCCGGCGATAGTATCTGCACCATTGTTTTCTGCATTAAGAGAGGCGGTGATGGGTGTTACAATACCAGTGTCTGAATCTGGTTCAGAGAATTGAATTGTGACTTTGGTTCCTAGTTTTGAACTGATGGCAGACATGGCAGAATTGACAATATCTGTTTTTAGATTATCAATTGCAGCGGCATCACCTTCTAATATACCTGTGACAGTATCTTTGGCATCTGTGAGTTCTTGTTTATAACCATCAACCTTGGATTCTAGGTTAAGAAGTCCTGCATTTACTTGGCCTGATATTTGTCCACCAACTGTGGCCCCGGCGTTTTTGAATGATTCGGCAGCATCAGCGGCAGTTTTATTTAAACCTTTGTCCGAAATACTTTTGGCCTCTTGGGAGACCGTCTTTTTGATTTCTTCGGAGTATGTCTCGGAAAGACTGTTAGCTTTTCGTTGAGAAACATTTCTAACTTTTCCAGTCTTGGGATCAACAATTTCAGCCATATTATACCATAACCTCATCATAGGCTCTTGTTGCAGCCTGATCTGTTTGTGTTGTTTGTTTGAGATAGTATTTATTCACTATCTGTGATGCGTCTTTGATATTATCTGTGACAAGGAGTTTTGAGTTTGCAAGATTGAAACGAGTACGTAATTCAAATAAAACATACTGTAGTTGAACAGAATATAGTTTCCAATCTGTTGCTGGTTTGTATGAGTTGGCGAATTTTATTAATCCAGCATAACGATTACCAACCGATGAATCTACCTTCCAGTTTGCAATCCCTACGGTCGTAGGGCCTGTGTTGGTAGTCGTTGTACCTGAACCATAAGTTTTAAACTGAGATGCAATCTCAAGGGCGCCGGTGATTGCGGCGGCATGCATAACAGTATAACCATTGTCAATAAAGAATTTCATAGACTGTTGCCTTCTTATAGGTATGCCAGCATCTGATTCATCATCTTTAAGAATAGTTGATATAGAAACATTTTGAATACGTTTTTGATCATAATTAAACGTGTCTAATAAATCTGATCGGCGTTCCGATTGAATTGCTGTTGGTAATTCTGTGTGAGGTAACGAACCCAACACCAATGGTATTTGTGATGCAACACCATCTAGAAATATACCAAATACAAATGCACCCTTGTTTAGATTGGGTATCCTGCCAATACCAGATGAACCACCCTCGGTAGTGGGTATTAATACCTGGGCCCATGGTAAATCCTTTTCGGGTACCTCGTTGGTCGATGGATTGTGTACGCCAATGATACGAACCTTAACTCTACCCTCAAGTCCAGCAGGCGGCGCAGAATTAATGATATAACCAAGAAACCATCGGTTGTCATCACCATAGTACTGTTTTTGTATAGGTCTTATTACATTCATATTACTTTGGGCGCTTCATTGATTTTAGTTAACCGCATTTGTGTGAAATGTCCGGCATCCTTGAATATGTGATTGACTGCCAATATAAAATAATCCCCAGACTTTCGTCTGTCTATTTGTGAGGCAGTATCATTATTAGTGGATGCAGTATCGGAGTTTAAGAATATGACTCGTATCTTATTGCCAGGTGAGATTCTAGACTCAAACACCATTCTGCCTTCGATACCAATATCAATAACGTTCTTTTTTAAGATAGAACGAATGATTTTATTTTTAATCTTAAGTTTAGATTCGGTGATGTTATTGTCTTGATCAACCAGTACAGTCTCGTCATGATAACTCATAAACTGATTGTACGTGTTGGATGATGTGACCTGAAATATACTCAATGAATCATACTCGTCTGATAACTTATCACCTATTTTTAGAGTAGGATCAAATATTTGTTGTGCAACATTTGAGGCTATAATATTAGTAGAATAGAACTCGGTGATAATATCGCGAACAGAAATGTGACTGCCAGACGTGATACCACTGGCAACATCAAGATTGGCATAGTACGAACCAACGTTACCATTCTCATAGTCTAACATCATGTCCCCACTATTGATTTCTTTGTATGTTAGTACATTGAAATATGCTCTGGACCTTTCATCAACATCATCTACCATGGCTTCCGCTGAAGTATATCTCAACGGCAACTTTTCGTTGACAACATTTCTTTTAACCAACGTGTCGAAATCACACAAAAATAGATTGTTAGAAAATATAGAGGCTCTCAGGTATATGGGCGAACCAGTTCTGGTTGTTGCTCGAGTTTTTAACCACTCTATTGTTTGTAAAGGACTCATGTAAGGCACTACAATTTTGCGAGGGCCCTGTGCAGAACCAGCAAAATCGTCACGAATGACAGTTTTACTCAATTCTGTTGAACATATTTCCTCGATGATCTCTTCAATAGGTGCCGTAAATGAACGACTAAGTTGTTTAATCGAATCAATATACAAAATGTCTTCAACAAGATCTACTGATAGTATTTCACTTCGATCATTAGATTTAAGAACATCGGTAATCTTGTTAACAAAGAAGAATTTGGTATATAATGGAGCGTGAATATCATCAGTTTGACCAAACGTGATGCGAAATCTTTCAGTACCACGAAAGGCAAGTTGATTCAACAACCCAAAATCATCAACAAATGATAATGTCGCATCAACATAAGGTTTAGAGATGTGTTCGAATGTTTGAAACTCAATAATGTTGGGTTTAATATCAATCTCAATTTCATTCCCATCAGATATAGTAGTAACAACAACGGCTTCGACAATAGCAAATTTAACTTGAGACATTCTTATCTACCGATTAACGATTTATATTTCCCGACTACATTCCCTATAAGTTCTTTTTTGATAATGCGAATGCGTTTCAGTTTGTCATTGTCTTCTATCAGTTTGTCAAGATTGGTTACCTGTATTTTAGGAACAACCTCGGTATCAAAAAAATAATCAATGGGTTCTTTGTTTGTGTTTCGATATTCATATGTGCCGTATGCTTCTCTTACTACACTTGCAAGGGGCAATGTATTAGAATCCATAGAGTAAGACAGTGCAGAACTTGCACTGAAATCACTGTCGAAACTATAATTTTTAGAATAAACAGTTATCTCCCCAACCTGTAAGTTTTTAGATTTGACATACATGATACCACCTGAACCGCCGGTTAGTTTAACCTCCTGGCCAACAGGATATAAATCGGCTAAGGTAGCAGCACTATCAGCACTGTTGAAGTTAAATGATACTTTACATGTCCAATCTTTGTATTTTTTCTGTGTTGCAAGATCAAATGCATCTTGCAATGATAAAGGCCAACCACCTTCGCGAATATTATCATTTATTGAAAAAAATGTCCAGTCGTACTGACTGTTGCCATACAATTTGTAAGCTAAACTGTCAGGTCTTTCAAAATCTTGTATTTCATATTCAATATATGCACTAATCTCTTCAGATATCAAATTAATGTAATTATTGAAAGTTGATAGATCTTGGTATGCAACTGGTGTTGTTTCATTTCCAAATAAGTATAAGGCCTTTGGAAAACTTTTAAAATAGTTAGACATTAATAACCCTCATCTCTTATCTTTTGTTTATCAAGAGCTACTATCTCTACGAAGTCTAAAGTTATACTGACTTCAATGAAATTGCCATCATCATACACGCCGGTTGCAGTCTCATTAAATACTGTCTGTACATTTCTGAGATAACATCTTTGGAATTTGAAACCCATAGTGTTGTCAAATCTATTTTTAACTTCAATTTCAAATACATTAGGAAACTTATATGCAAATGGTAAACCAGTGGCACCCAATGGTATTTTCTCAGGATATAATTCTTGACGAAATAGTTTTATAATATTATTAATTGCAACTGATTCTTCTTTAGATGTAGCAATCATTTTAAAATCAAAAGAAAAGTTTCTTATGTCGACATGATTAAATAGTGTTCTGAAATTAGGCGCAGATGATATCCTAGTTGCATTCTTGGTAGCACCACCCAATTGTTCTCCAGTGTTACTACCAGCGATACCACCAAGTATTGCACCACCAATACCACCAACTGAACCAATTGTAGCACCGGCAACTGATCCAAGGCCTCGTGCAACAACTTGTGCTGCGAGTGCACCCGCAGTAGATTTTAGTTTGCCGTTAGAAGATATGCCTTCAAATGGATTGTTACCACTCAAAACGTCGTTCATCATACCACCAATTATACCTAAACTAGCACCTTCATACTGTGCAACATCTGAATATCGTAGTGGTCGTTGTAATGGTAATGTTACGGACCCTATTTGTGTGCCTACGCCTTTATTTTCGTAAGTTTGAATTTGTGGTTGTGTTGTCTCAGCATCATCGAGTGTTCGTTTAGCCTCTTTTGGAGTGACATATTCATTACCCACTGATTCTAAACCATAAACATATGACAAGCCCTTGTTAACAAAGGTCCCCACCGTATCAACAGTATCATCAAAACCCTCGGTTAATCCTGATTTCAATTGATCCCAAACCTTTTCAACCGCGATACCAGATTTTTCAAATATACTGTCATCATTTATCTCGAACACCTTGAATATGATTTTCGCAGGAAAGTCATTAGAAATTGTAAGAGGGTATTTAAATGATCTCTTTTTATCTACGACGCCATCACTATTATCAGGCGTCTTATTTTCTTGATCATCAGCAGTTTCTTCTGAGATAACAATCTCTTCTGAATTCTCTTGAGTAGACTCATTTGAGTTTTTTGTTGTCAGACTGTCTTCCATTAAGGTACTCTAAATAAGATTTTAATACAGTTATTTATAGTGATTTATGGCATACTCTGGAAGATATAAAGTCAAAAACTCCTCAAAATACACTGGTGATCCTAACAATGTGATTTATAGAAGTATGTGGGAAAAATACTGCATGATGTATTTTGATAAAGACCCAAATGTCAAATCATGGTCAAGTGAAGAAGTGGTTATACCATATTGGTACGAAGTCGATAGAAAATACCACCGATATTATATGGATTTCTTGGTTCAATGGCGCGATGGTAAGACATCATTGGTTGAGGTAAAACCACATAAAGACACCATGCCACCCAAGGGCGATAAACGAACCAAAAGGTATATCAGTGAAGGATTGACATATATTAAAAACCAAAACAAATGGGATGCAGCTGCAGAATATTGCAAAGACCGCAAGTGGCACTTTGAAATATGGACTGAGATCGAATTGCAATCGATGGGTATAATGCCAAAAACATTAAAACCATTAAAGAAAATGAAACCATATAGAAGAAAAAAGACTAAATAGACATATGAGACATTTAAATCACAAGGTACTAAAATAGTGTCAAACCTGTTCCAAACCGTCGAACAAGAAGCATTTCGTGCTGGTATTACTCCACGAACTAAAGAGTCACGTGCGTGGTTTCGCAATAAAGTTCAAAGGATGCGAGTCAACCGGCGTGAACTGATGCGTGAGGAACCCATTGTGTCTAAAAATAGAACTATAACTGGTAATATGTTTATGTTCTTTTATGATGCCAAACACAGAGACACATTGCCGTATTGGGATTCGTTCCCTTTGATTATTGCAGTAGGACCCGCCGAAAAAGGATTCTATGGGATGAACCTTCATTATTTACCTATACCATTAAGAGCCAAATTTCTTGATGAGTTAATGGGCGTAACAAATAACAAAAAATATGACGACACTACAAGGTTCAAAGTAAAATATAGTTTTTTAAACCGAGCAGCACAAATGAAATATTTCAAACCGTGTTTCAAACATTATTTGACATCACAGGTTGAAGGTCAATTTGCTATGGTTCCTGCTCCAGAATGGGAAATTGCAACTTTTTTACCCACTGCACAGTGGAAAGGTAACAAAGGGCAAGTATACAAAGATTCTAGGATGAAGATCAATGCTTAAATTGGGTAACATAGACGAGTTTAAATCACTTATATCCGAAGGAAGAGGACTGACAAAATCAAATTTATATTATGTGAAGTTTCCAACCATTGCGGGTATTAATGCATATGATCTGGGATTACTGTGTAACAACATTGATATACCAACCAGACAAATGACTAGTGTGGACAGACAACTGGGTGTCACTAACCAGAAAATAGTTTATGGTTATGCAAATCCACCAATCAGTGCAACTTTTCGTGTATTGAACAATCAAAAAGTTCGGGACTACTTTCAAAATTGGCAAGATTTCATATTGCCAGAATACAGTGATAACGAAGCAAGTTTTGAAGCAAAATACCCAAATCAATATGTGGCAACGATTCACATTTATCAATTAGAACGGGCTGAAAGTTATCCATTGTTTAGTAGAAACTTCGATAAGAAGTTGGGACCTTTAAACATTAATATTGATATTGATATTGACATTGGTAAAAGTTCCATTGCAAACTATCATTGGATTATTGATCGAGCTTTCCCTGTCACATTTACTAGTACCGGCTTAAGTGATGATGCTAGTGAATTTGGTTCTATAACAGTAGAGTTCGAATACAAGAGTTGGAAAGGTGAAGTTGTTTCTAATGGCAAACAAAAATCATCTATTTTTATTAACAGATAATGGAGTAAATTATGGCGTTACCTTTATTAAATGAAACACCCACGTACCAGTTAGTAGTACCATCAACTGGTAAGAAAATTAAATATCGTCCTTACTTAGTTAAAGAAGAAAAAATACTTCTTATGGCGAATGAGACAAAAGATGAGACACAAATAATAAACGCAATAACCGATACAATTGTTGCATGTACTGATAACAAAATTAAAATAGAAGAGTTGACCACGTTTGATTTGGAATTCTTGTTTCTTAAAATTAGATCCAAGTCAGTTGGAGAAAACGTAGAACTTTTTTTGCCTTGTTCATCGTGCAAACAACGGAACGAAACTGTTGTAAACCTAGATCTGATAGAATGTCCGGTTGTTGAAACTGAAAATTTGATTCAGGTGAATGATAGTGTTTCGGTTGAAATGAAATATCCTAGTTATTTTGATATTGAACAGGGTGGAGATGAATCAGAGGTCGCCTTCAATGTTGTCAGCAGTTGCATCAAAGCTGTTATCACAAAAGAAGAAAGATTCGATATATCGGATGAACCAAAAGAAACTGTTCGAGCTTTTCTAGAGTCTATGACATCTGCACAATTTGCAAACATTGCAGAGTTTGTGCAATCAATGCCTCAGATAAAACACACCATTGAGTTTGATTGTGACAATTGTGGTGAACACAATTCAATAGAAGTAAAAGGAATACACAATTTTTTTTAGTATGCCTCTCCCATGAAGAGTTAGCAAATTACTACAAAACTAACTTTTTATTGCAGAGGCATCATAAATATACTTTAACAGAGTTAGACAATATGATGCCTTGGGAACGTGAAATACAAATGATTATGTTAATGCAGGCATTAGAAGAAGAAAAACAAATCAGAGATCAAAATGGCACCTAGAGAATATTCTACACTAGAAGATGTTGTGACAGAACTGAGTCAACAGACTGAGGTTCTCAAAGATATTAGATTCAACAGCGCAAACCAAACAAGTAACTTGCAAAAGTTTACTGATGTTTTGTTGCAAGATCGGAAACAAAGAGAAGCACAACAAAGAGAAAATTCTACTGAGAACGCTGGTAGAGACACCATCAATATTGATGCGAGAGAAATGCCAAAACCAGAGAGTAGTATGTCATCTAGTTTTGGAGGATCCTTTGGTAAACTGGCGGGTATAAGTGCAGGATTAGGTGCATTGGGTCTTGGTATCAGTGCATTCTTTGGTGGTTTAGCTTTAGGTGACAAAGGATTATCCTTTCTCAACACAGACATGTCTGCACTCAAAAGGACCATGGTTGGTCTAGGAGAAGCATTCTCTGCAACTGATACCAAAGGCCTGGTCGCAATGGGTGGTCTTATTGCCGCTGGTGGAGCAATGGGTGCATTGTTAGGGCCAGGTGGTTCTCTAAAAGCTGGATTCGGTATGTTCGCAATGGGTGCTGGTATTGGTGCATTCTTTTCTGGTCTTGCGATCAACGATGCAGCGATCCAGAAGTTTGGTGGTGATGGTTCTGGTTTAAAGAACTTGATGAAGAACACTGCTGAAGGTTTAGGCGCTTTTGCAAACAATGTTGGAAGCACCGAATTATTTGCAGGACTTTTAGCAACAGGTGGACTCTTTGGGCAAAGGCCCGGAGCCGCATTTAAAGGTGCTGTTGGTATGGGTCTCATTGGTGCTGGTATTGGTGCATTCTTTGCTGCGTTAGCTGCATCATCTACCGCAATCGAGGCATTTGGAACTGATGGTTCTGGTTTAAAGAACTTGATGAAGAACACTGCTGAAGGTCTCGCCGAAATTGCCAAACTTGGTTTGAGTGGTATGGCATCACTAATAGCGTTTGGTCCTGCTGCGATTTCAGCATCCGTAGGGTTAGTTGCGTTGTTAGGGGCGCAAGGGTTGTCTTCAATCAAAGACACCTTGGGTGATGTTTTAAGTTTTTTCACGTCTGACGATGACAAGCCAACAATCTTTGAAAATATATCAGTCGGTCTTAGTAAATTGATGGATTTGGATTATTCTAATTTAAATTCCTTTGGTGAAGCCGCCGATGGGGTAGATTCTCTTGGTCGAGGATTAAACAATTTAGCGGAAACTGATTTTAGTGATCTAACTTCTAATATAAAAGAAATTGCTGAGTCAACCGCATTTGCAATACCGTTACTCAATGCAATGTGGGAAGGTGGTCCATTCAAACATGAAGGTAGTGGTGTAATGTTCGATGATGATTATGACTTTGGGGTGGGGTTGAAAAACACACCTGTCAAAGAGATCGGTCAAGCGTTTGATGTGATTGGAACGGGTATTTCAGGTCAAAGAACAGATGCGATTGCGGAAGGAACTAAACAAATGGCCAACCTAACGTCTAGCACGATTACTACTGTTATTGGTGACACTAACACACAATCAACCACGCTTTTACAATCTTTGGGCCCTGCTTTAACTAGTCCAATAAAAACTGGAACTGGTTTAACCGAAGCATATAATAGTGCATAAAAAAGGGGACCGAAGTCCCCTTTGTGATTGTTCTGGTGATTTTAAGTACTTATTTCAACACGCCACAGTACTCCAGTTGGATACCCAAGGTAATCAACCTACGCGTTTAATCCCATTCACTTAACCAGTCTTGTAACTCAGATTCCTTAATCTTTGCTGGACGCCTAGTTTTTTTGAGGTTAACATCTAACTCACCAGCAATGGTTGTGTCGATAATGTTTCTCATATGATCAGACACAGTAACATCATTTTCCATGCACCATATTCTGAACTTCTTATAGGTATCTGCGTCGATACGGAAGTTGGTTAAAACTGTTTTACTCATTTTATTCCTCTGCAGCTAACTTAGCGAAGTATGACATAGTATCATCTTCTTCATCATCGGAAGCAATCTTAGGTGCAGCTGCAACCTTCATCACAGGTGCCGATTCTGTTATAGCAAGATCAGGATAATCAGAAGCAACAGATTGCCCAAGTACCATATGCAGTCTTGCTTCTAGTTCAGCATAACTCTTATAGTTGCTTGGATCTGTAAACTCACTTAAATCATAACAACGATCATAAATCTCTTTCAGTTCATCATCTGATTCTGACAGAACAGATGGAGATGAAAACTCTGATTTATCATAATTGCGATAACCTTCGACGTTACGAATCTTCAGTTTAAATGAAGCACCTTCCCAAAAGTCAAACGGATCAATTGGATCCTCGTCTTGAAATTGTGGTTGCATCAAATCTAAGATTTTATCAAAGATCTTCTTACCATATACAAACAGAAAGACTTGGCCTTCATTTGCAGGGTTAGACGGATCTGATTCGATAAGAACATTTGAGACATAGTGCAGTCGACGCTTACGTTCCCTTGCAATATCTTTGTCTCGATCATCACCAGAGTTCCAAAGTTTAGAATTAGATTCTGACACTGGATCCTGTTGACCAATGGAAGTCAAAGATTTCTCAATGTACCACTGACCAGTTGGTCCTTTAAACCCATGGTCCCAATAACGAACCCAAGGCAAATCATTACCTTCAGTTGTGGGTAAGAATCGCAATACCGCATAACCGTTGCCTGCTTTATCGACAGTGGGTTTCCAAATTCGTTCATCCACATAGGACTTCTTTTCAGTTGGACCAGATTCACCTGCTGCAGCAGAAACTAATTTTGCGATGGTGTTCCCTTTGGAACGTTTTAAGTTTTCAAACGACATATTATTTCCTTGTATTTTAGTATTTTCAGATTATCCACTTTATACATTATATAATACACTATTTATACTCCAGTGTCAACGAGTTTTTTAACCAAGGGGTAGTTCATTACCTCTCGGTAAAAAGTTTAACCTTCTAGCTTCGGCTTCAATTTTTTCTTTGATTGGTTCAGAAATATACTTTTTCACATCCTCTATTTCAAGATTGTTTTTTTCGCATATATGAACGATTGCATCAATATGAGACAACTTAGTTCTCATAACGGTGTCTTCAATCATACGAGTAAACTTTTGTTTAGATAACATCATTTCGCCTAGTTGCACCAATCTTCTCCTGTGTATAACCCTATATCTGGGTAAATATGACCCAAAGTTCTTTTAATTGTACCATCTTCGTTGTATGCTAAAGCGGTTACTAACCATTTAGTTTTAAACTCCATTCTCTCACCATAGTTCATATCTGACCATATACCAGTAGAAAGATACGATTGTAAATTTTTAACATATGTGTCAATTCTCTGGTACTGAATCCGGTCCGATTTATCTTTAGAGTCGGCTTGTCTTTTAATACTAGAAAGTAATGTTTTATTAAACTTCAACCATTGTTTGACTTTTGTTGGTGATATCCAATGATCATCAGGCAGTCCACGAATAGATTCATGGACTGCTAAGTTTTTAGCAGGTCCTTTTGCTGCACGTGCTTTCGCAAGTCTCTCAACTGCGGCAGCTTTCTGTTCTTCGGTCATGGGTTTACGTGGTTTACGAACCTTTTTACGAACAAACTTATCAGGTTCTTCATATTTTTTATTCATCAATAATACCCTTAAAATGAAGCCTTACTATATATTTACGAACAACAGCCAACACAAATAAAATAACGGTACAAAATAAAGTTGTTTCGAATGCATTCATTTTAACATGAAATGCAAAAGAAATCAATAGGAAATTCATAGGAAAATTGACTAACGTTCCTAATATAGTATCACTAAACGATTCTTTAAAAGAAAGTTTATCGAATTTCATTATTAATGTCGGTAACTACGTCTAACAAAGGGCTGTTATTTGTTATAAATCTCAGCGCGGCCATATCTTTCGGAAGACAGTGACCTCCGTATCCGAATTTACCATCAGGACCAGGCACCTGAGTATGTGAACGTCCTATACGTGGATCGATGGTAATCGCATCGACCATCTGATCGAAACCCTCAAAACCAATCTCTTTGTATATTCGGTACATCTCGTTGAAAAAAGTTACCTTGGTTGCTAGAAATGTATTCTCAACATATTTGGCGAATGCGGCTTGTTGTAGTGAACAATACTTAACTTCCTTTAATTTTGGCAGTACTGGTTTAAACAACTCGTCCCAAAACCTCGGGTCATCACCACCATAAATCGCATAGGTCTGTTGTTCAAACTCTTCCATTGTATTACGGTTGATATTAGAACTACCTAAGAATTCAGGCGAGACCGTAAAACTACCATCGCGAACACCCGCCTCCCAATCTAACCAAACAGGATCAACTGCAGATTTTATCAAGTACTTGGTATTACCATATTTGACAAACACCTCTTCGACATGATCGGTATTACAAGACCCGTCATCTCTCATAGGAGTCGCAACACAAACAACTACAGCATCGACTGGATCGATTTGTTCATCGCGATAGTAGTTATATCCTTTTGCAGGATCATCGATAAAAATGTCTAGTCCACTTCGTTGTTCTAGTACATATTGAATTGCTTTTCCCACTGGACCATAGCCTGCAATTACAATTTTCATGGTGTTTGGAGTCCTAGTGCGTAGTTTTCGGCAACGTCTTCTGCCCAGTTAATTGAATGTGATGTACAATCAACAGTTCGAATGTATCGTGACTGTTCATACAATTCTACAACATACCCTCGTTCGGTTTTAATAACAACGGCTTCTTTCTTGCCGTTGGGGGACATATGCTTTGATATAGTTTCTGAGATGGTAACCTCCTTTCGATGCATTTTCATATTTTTACCTCCAAAAATAAGATCCCACTGTGCATCAAACTCACTTTTAGTTACACTTAAGGGTCTCGGTTTCGATCCTTTCCCGTTCATACCACCACTCCGGTTTTTTTCTTTTAGTCCATTTAGCAAAATTTCGTTTTGCTTCCCAATAATAATTTCTATATGATGATATAGAATCGCCTTCAACAATACAATGCGGGTGTGATCCCATTGCAGGCGTTGGTTGCGTAAACCCCTTATCTTTTAAGTTCATAGGTGGAATCAATAGGTGGTATTCTAATTTACGAAATGATTCGTGAACCCTACCATAACGAAACGTGTACTCTGAACATAAGGCTGTCCACATGTCATACAACCATTGGTAGTTAGATTTTGAATATCTAACCCATTGTGCAGAAGGATGATTAATATGACACGCTTTATATAGTTCTTGGTTTAACACACTATCTGGATGAAAGTAACGTTGTATCTTTCGGCCGTTGGTAGTTCTACCGTACCACATTTCGCCGTCAACTACGCGATGCGTAGTAGATAATAATTGTGCATATTCTACACACATTTTTGACGAATGTGAATCTAAGTGCATTTGAGCGCACTTATTTGGATTATGGTCTAGGTAAAAAACGTTCATTTTTTCTCAGCCGGAGCCTCCTTATATATTTCTCTTAACACACCTTTTTCTGAGTGCGTAAGACTATTATACATTTTTTTTGTTTTCTTGTCAACTTTTCCAAACTTTCGCATTAGTTTTGCTTTCTTACCGTTCACTATTAATTTCCTCCACTGCTGAAATGACATCAGGAAAATGTGCATCAAGAATTTCCCAACATTTTTTTGCAACTTGCATATGTTCTGGCTGAGTACCATTACCCATTCTTAAATCACAATAGTGAATCCAAGATCTAAGTGTACCAGACATATACAATGTAGTTTCGGTTAAACCTTCAGGCAATAATGCACGTGCTTGTTCTTTTGCAATACCACTGTTAAGGGCCATCTCATAATAATCTTTTGCAGTTTGAGCAACTTGGGCTTGCATTTCATTGAATACTTCTTGCGCTTTGTTTTGAATAACAGGATCATTATCTACTTCACTGAGCTGACGGTTGGTCGGATGTTGTTTTCTGGCTTGTCTTTTAGTAGTGAATGATTCACTGACAGCATACCGTTGAGAAAACTCCTGAAATGAAAACGAACGATGACGTAACATTTGCCTACTGATGTCGCGTGTAGTAACAATTTCCATGGTCAAGGATACCATTTCAAAAGGAGACCAATGATTTTCTTTGATAAGATATTTTAATAACTTAGCAGAAGTTTTTTTATTGTTTTGGTTAGCGGGATTACTAACTCTAGCCGCATACGATATAAGATCTGCGGCAGTGTGACAATCTGTTTTTGCTGAGGGTTTGGTCATACCAACCAAACTTACTTTACTCTCCATCATATGCTCCTTCCATGTATTCGCCAGGCACACTATAATATGCAATTACAGTGCGCAAGGCTGATTTTAATGCATTGTCTTCAGAAATCTCTAAGTCCATCATTAATTCTTCTTTAATAAGTTCTTCTAGGAAGTCTTCGTTAATTATATTACGTAAAGTCATATCTATCCTTTTCATTTTAAAACGGTTTCCCAAAATCAATATTAGACCAACCTTCACTTTCACACATCCAAGCAGTACCACACTTCTCGTTGACGATAATGTCACCAACAGAAACCGAATGCATTCGAGTAAACCTCTGAATTGAAGAACCCGCAGGACCGTATCCGTTACCGACGTGAAACACGTCTTCGAGGTTGTCAACACCCGATACACGGCAGACTGAAGTGAAATGATCTTCCATCCAAGGTTCCCAGTTCTCAGAACCACCGAACTTGACATCACGCTGAATTCTGATC
>Ga0181553_10000643_pt1 | contig 30453 bp, 25 predicted proteins | sample 011ome_17_FD_133753 | JGI IMG/M metagenome (GOLD analysis project Ga0181553, IMG submission 133753) | Coastal salt marsh microbial communities from the Groves Creek Marsh, Skidaway Island, Georgia - 011502XT metaG (megahit assembly) | ecosystem: Environmental > Aquatic > Marine > Intertidal...
AAATTCTTTTCATTAATAATAGTCATTAACTCATGTTCGAGCGCTTCATAACGCATTTGCCCAAGCCTAGCATGTACATGATAAATAGCCCCCTGACGTTTAACCTTACCATGTGCATAATAGAAGTACCAAGCAATACACAGAATGATCAAAGACCCGGTCAGTCCAACGGCCAATAAACCCATCTCCGCGACTAACCATAAAGAAATTATCATCCCTAGAATTTGAACCCAAGGGTAAAAAGGAGAATTAAAACCAGGCTTATAAGCCTCTATTTTACTCTCACGCATAACAACAACCGCCAAATTCAACAAGAAAAATAAGAGTAGCTGGAATGCACTAGCCAATTTAGCAACCGCTTCAACATCAAACAGTAGTAAAACCAGAATCATCACAAAAGTGGTACTTAAGACCGAAATATGGGGAGTTTTAAATCGTCCAATTTTCCCAAAAAACTGTGGCATTAACCCATCCCTACTCATTGCCAAAGGGTAGCGTGAGGCAGACATTATACCTGCATTTCCGGTTGATGCGAAAGCGGCGATGGCCGCAATAACAATTAGTAATATTCCTATTGACTCTGGGATCCAAGTAATCACCACATAACCAGCGTCCGTAACCGGTGTTAGACTAGAAAACAAGGTAGCGGCTGGTAGTACTTTAACCATAATAAATACCCCTAACACATATACTATGCTAGCCGTTAAAAGCGATAGGGTCATGCCTAGTGGAATAGCTTTATCTGGATTTTGAACTTCTTCTGCTATACTTGCTACTTTGGTTAGACCCGCATAGGATACAAATACTAAGCCAACTGTAGAGATAAATCCGTTCATGCCATTGGTCAGAAAATTACTTTCTTGCATTTCAGGGAGCACCGAATTTCCTGTTAAATATTCCACCCCCTCAATCAAGAAATACCCCATAATCAACACCAATGCCGATACCAATAAGCGTTGCAAGAAGGCTGTTTCCTTGGCACCGAATATATTTAACAGACCAAATACAACAGTTAAAACGAGGGCCAGGGGAAGCATGGGGAGGTCAATGTACAGACTCAAATAAGCACCCATCCCAATCAGAGCAAATGCACTCTTAAAAATTAGTGCAATCCATGAACCCAATCCTCCAATGGTACCAACCAAAGGCCCAAGACTACGGTCTAAAAAGTAATAAGCTCCACCCGCTCTTGGCATAGCGGTTGCTAGTTCTGCAACAGTCAACATAGAGGGTAGGATTAAAAAGCCGGCAACTAAGTAACTCAAATATACACTGTTACCTGTCTCCATTGCCGCAATACCTGGTAACAGAAAAAAGCCTGAACTAAACATTGCGCCTGTGCTTACCGCATATACATCAAATAGTGTCAATTTTTTTGATAGACGTTCTTTCTTGGCCATAATCTTTTCGTCTAGAAGTTATTCCTGCAATGACAATGCACAGATTGTTTTGTATGTTGCGTTTATATAAGGAAAGTCAAATTCCATGAACTATGGACGAATATACACTTTTTTATTTACAGGGCTTTTAAAATAAGAACATAATTTATGGATGAACACATTTTAGTAGGGCTCAGTGCTGTGGTTGCACTAGGGATTTCAGCGCAGTGGTTTGCATGGAGGACCAAATTACCTGCTATACTGGTCTTATTAATTTTCGGAATTGTAGCAGGTCCGGTAACCGGTTGGATTAATCCCGATGAACTGCTAGGTGATATTCTAAGTCCTTTTGTTTCCTTCTCGGTTGCCATCATTTTGTTCGAGGGAGGGCTCAGCTTAAGAATGGCGGAGTTTCGAAAAATTGGTGGAGTAGTTATTAAGTTAATTACCGTTGGAATCGCTATAACTTGGTTTTTAGCTGCCTTGGCTGCGTATTATATATTAGGACTAAGTATTGAAATTGCAGTTCTCTTTGGCGCTATTTTGATTGTAACTGGTCCCACTGTAATTATTCCACTACTGCGTCAAGTGCGGCCCACTGAAACTGCTGGTTCGGTATTAAAGTGGGAGGGCATAGTAAATGACCCTATTGGAGCCATGATGGCCGTCTTGGTATTTGAAATAATCATGGCAGGTGGTTTTACCAATATGGATGGTAGCTCTGCTCTTGTTATTGTAACTACGATTGTGGATGGTAGCTTTTTTGGAGCTTTGGGTGCTGGAATATTATACATAATGCTGAAAAAACATTGGATTCCAGACTTTTTGCAGAATCCCGTTACTTTAATGTTGGTCATCGCTGCCTTCACCGCTTCTAATTTACTACAACATGAGTCAGGCTTATTAGCTGTGACGATAATGGGAATTTTACTTGCAAATCAAAAAAGTGTGCGAGTCAAACATATCATCGAGTTCAAAGAAAACCTTCAGGTTTTATTGATCTCAGCGTTATTTATTTTGTTGGCTTCTAGATTACAGGTATCCGATTTGGCTTATTTTAATCTCCAAAGTGGACTTTTCATAGTAGCCTTAATGCTTGTAGTCCGCCCGGTATCTATTTATGTAGCAACCTGGGGGTCTAAATTGAGTCTACAAGAAAAAACATTCCTTGCATGGATGGCACCTAGAGGAATTGTGGCGGCAGCTATATCAGCTATATTTGCTTTACGGCTAGAACAAGAAGGCTTTGCCGATGCCCAAAAATTAGTACCGTACACTTTTGTAGTTATCATTGCCACTGTTACCGTCTACGGACTATCTGCGAATCCTGTTGCGCGTTTATTGAAGGTAGCTAAACCCCAGCCAAAAGGGGTTTTATTCTTAGGTGCTCACAGTTGGAGTTTAGATTTGGCGTGCCAATTACAAGAATTAGGATTAAAAGTCATGGTTGCGGATTCAAATTGGGAAAATATTTCCAAGGCAAGAAAACGAAACTACCGAAGCATTAGGCGGTCGAATTCTGTTTTCAAATGAATGGAATCATTCTGCCATTGAAGACCTCATGGCCAATCCCAATCAACTAGCTCTGTATCGAATTACCGATGGATTTAACCTAAAGAATTTCACTCAAAAATTGGGGAAAAATGGAATAATTGTTGCCGTGTTGAATGGGGATGACAATTTACTAGCTAATTCATTAGATAACCCTGCAACTACCCAATTGGGCGATTTAATTATTATCTTTCACCGTGTGGAAATAGATCCAAGTGATGATCTTGGATTAATACCTTATTCAATGCAGCTAGAGCCCACCGTTTAATCTAGTTGGTTAACTACTGCACTGATTAACGCTCACTTACCATTTTCTTTGATTATCTATGAATTCTAACGACATAATTGCTGCCTTAGAGCATCGCTCTACTCCTTGCTATTATTACGATCTTAGCTTATTGGACAAGACACTTGATCTTGTTAATGAACATGGCACAAAAAAGGGCTATCATATTCATTTTGCGTTAAAGGCGAATCACGAACCTAAAATTTTACAACGCATACAAAAAGCAGGGCTTGGTGCCGATTGTGTGAGCGGCGGTGAAGTAAAGCAAGCTCTCGATTGCCAATTTGATCCAAAGCATATTGCCTTTGCAGGAGTTGGAAAGTCAGACGCAGAGATTGAATTAGGGCTTGATGAGGGTATTTTTTGCTTTAATGTGGAATCGCTACAAGAGCTGATCGTAATCAACGAAATCGCTGAAAGAAAAAATATACAAGCTCCAATCGCTCTACGACTCAATCCAAATGTGCAGGTCAATACCCACAAATACATCACAACGGGCTTACATGAAAATAAATTTGGCATTAGTGATGAAGAGCTAGTCTTAGTTTTAGATGCACTGCCCAGTCTCTCTCATATTCAATTTTTAGGTATTCATTTTCATATTGGCTCTCAAATCACTAGCCTGGAACCATTTGTTGAGTTGTGCCATAAAGCCAATCAATACGTAGAGCAAATAGAAGACTGTGGTTTTTCAATCCAAATCCTCAATATGGGTGGAGGCTTTGGAGTCAACTATAATGACCCAAACGCTGAACCGATTCCTGATCTAAAAGCTTTTTTTGAGGTATTTGACACCCATTTAAATCACCGAAAAGACCAAGAAATACATTTTGAACTAGGCCGGGCAATCATTGCCCAAGCAGGTAGCCTACTCACCCGGGTTCTTTATATAAAGGAGCATTCAACCAAAAATTTTGCCGTTGTCGACGCTGGCATGACCGAACTAATTCGTCCAGCTCTTTACCAGGCTACTCACACTATTGACGCCTTAAGCCTGAGCGACTCTAACGCGCCTTTAGTTAATTATGATGTGGTGGGCCCCATTTGTGAGAGTTCAGACACCTTCATCCAAGATTATCCTCTTAAAAAACTTCACCGTGGTGATGTTTTAGCTATTCGTAGTGCCGGAGCATATGGCCAGGTTATGAAAAGTCGATACAATCTTAGACCCGATTTTCCTGTGCTCTACTCCGATGAACTTAACCACCCACCAACAGATATAAGATAGCCGCTAAAATGAAGGATATTCACGTATTAAGTTTTGATGGGCAAAGTATCACGGATGTTTCCAATCTAGTTAATGCAGTTAACTACATTAAAGAATACGATCGAGCTATTATCGTCATCACCGCATTCCATCAAACTCGTAACAAGCTATTAGCTATTACTGACACTGCTGTTTCAGGTAATTTAGATGCGGCTTATGCCCTATGTGATGAAATATACGATCTGTATTATGAACTCATTCAACAAGCTCTAGAGAGCCATCCTAACCCAAAAAATACCCTCATACTAGAAACCACGGACAAAAAATTAGAAGAATATACCTTCCGGCTAAAAAAACTTCTGGGTTATGCCGATAAAATGCTAGCTCATCAAGACAGATGGGTGGATTCTATCCTTCCTATTGGCGATCAAATGGCCGCCTTTGTACTAAGCCAAACGGCTCTTTCATGGGGAATACTCACACAATATGTTGAGGCTACTAAGCTCATAAAAACCGATAATGAATATGGCCAAGCAAACCCCAATACAATGAGCGTTTACCAGCATTGTGGATCTCTTGAAACCCTCATAGAAAATGGCTTTACTCCAATTATAGGGGGTGGATACGGTATTAGTCAGGAAAAATCGATGTCACAGCTAGGCCCGGATGGCTTAGATATTACCGCTCGGCTGATAGCGGGTGCACTTGAAGCAAAATCCATTGAATTTACCAACTAAAGATTATGCTACAATGTGCTAATATTAGCCTCTCACTAGGTGATCGGGCCTTACTCGATGACATGTCAGTTATTATAAATCCAGGAAACCGCATTGGATTAGTAGGCCCTAATGGAGCCGGAAAATCTACTTTACTCAAGGTAATTATGGGGCTTCAAGAAGTTGATAAAGGTTCGGTGAGCATGGGTAAGACCGAAAGCTTGGGTTACCTACCACAAGATGGGGTAGAACCTAATTTCTCCCTTAACGTTGTAGAAGAAGTGGAGAGTGTTTTTCAAGACATATTTGATTTAGAGAAGGAAGTTCAAAAAATGCAACTCACATTAGGAGAGATGGACCCTAACTCCCCTTCGTACGAAAGCTATCTTGATCAACTAGGTTCTCTTCAAACCGAATTAGAACAATCTGGCATTTATAGCATCCGCTCAAAAGTGGAAAAAGTGTTAACGGGTCTTGGTTTTAGCTCAGAGGATTTTAGCCGAACCACGAGTGAATTCAGTGGTGGTTGGCTCATGAGAATGGCCCTAGCTAAGCTTTTGTTGCAAGATCCAACCTATCTATTACTGGATGAACCTACCAATCACTTAGATATTGAGTCGCTACAATGGTTAGAGCAATTTTTGGTTCAGTATAATGGAGCAGTTATTGTAGTTTCCCACGATCAATACTTCTTAGATAGTCTAACCAATCGAACACTTGCAATACGGCAAGGAAAACTGCAGGATTATGCTGGTAACTACAGCTTTTATGAGCGTAAATGGGCCGAAGAGAGAGAATTACTCATTAATGCACAACGTAACCAAGAGAAACAAATCAAGGATACTCAAGAGTTCATAGACCGTTTTCGATATAAAGCTAGTAAAGCTCGACAGGTACAGAGCCGAGTAAAGCAGCTTGAAAAATTAGATCAAATAGAGGTGGAGTCTGAACTCCATACAGTGTCTTTTCGCTTTCCTACACCCGAGCGAACAGGACAAGTCGTCGTTCAATTAGACCAAGTCGTTAAACGATACGGAGAACATACCGTATTCGATGGCATAGATTTAGAAATAGAGCGAGAAGATAAAATAGCTGTTCTAGGTCCTAATGGGGCAGGTAAATCCACTCTTATCCGGATCATGAGCGGACTTGAACCCATTCAAAATGGAACCCAAAAGCTAGGCCATAAAGTACAACATGCCTATTTTGCGCAGCATCAAGCAGATGAACTCGATGATACTGAAGACCCTCTTGGTATTATGATGGGAGCTGGATCTGGCGAAAAAGAGAGCCGTTTACGATCAATATTAGGTAGTTTTTTATTTACTGGCGACGATGTATTCAAGAAGGTTAAGGTCCTCTCTGGCGGTGAAAAATCACGTCTTGCTTTAGCAAAAATGCTCCTATCTCCTGCAAATTTTCTCATTTTTGACGAACCTACGAATCATTTGGACATGAGCAGTAAAACGGTTCTACAACAAGCCCTACAGCAATATGAAGGCACCTGCATGATTGTTTCTCATGATAGAGCATTTCTAGACCCCATCGTAAACAAAGTCTTGGAGATTCAACCCGGTGCTGTTCGACTTTTCCTTGGTAATGTCAGCTACTATTTGGACAAAAAGAAAGAGGAAGCCGAATTAGCACAATCGCCTCAAAAAAGCAGAGATACCTTCAAAAAAGTCGATGCCAGGGAGTCGGATACTTTCTCAAAAAAAGAAAAAAAACGCCTAGAAGCAGAACGTCGAAATGCTCTTAGCAAGCGGATGGGGCCTCTAAAGAAAAAGATTGCTCAAGTAGAGACCGATATTGAGAGCTGTGAAACCAGATTACGTACTATTGAGGCTACTATGGCCGAAGTCGATTTTTATGAGGATCCGGTTCAAGTAAAAGAAACCAGCATAGAATACGAAAAGATTAAGCAAGAATTGACCGAACTCATGTTTCTATGGGAAGAATATCAACAACGTGTTGAACACATCGAGGCGGAGTTTGGGCAAGACGCCTAACTCAGAGTCCTTACCTAATCGTATTTAGATAAGAAGCTAAAGTATTAGGTAGCAAATATTTGGCTTTTATCGGCAAAAGCCTTGAACTCTAGTGCATTTCCACTAGGATCCAAAAAGAACATGGTGGCCTGCTCACCTGCCTCTCCTTTAAAACGGATATAAGGCTCAATAATAAAACTGACACCAGCATCTCTCACACGTTCAGCCAAAGCTTCCCAATCTTCCATACTCAAAATTACTCCAAAGTGGCGAACGGGGACTCCATGTCCGTCTACGGCATTTTTGGAAGATTCTTTTGCCTCATCTGGACTTAAATGAGCTACTACCTGATGACCCCACATATTGAAATCTATCCAGTGATCAGAGCTTCTTCCTGTACTACAACCCAATATTTGAGTATAAAATTGATGCGTTTCTGTTAAGTCTTTGACTGGAAAAGCAAGGTGAAAAGGAGCAAAATCGTTGTTTTTTTCCATGATGATTTAATTTAGAGATTGGTGATAAACATCCAATTTTGAAGCTACAAAAAAATTCACATAAATTGTTTGGCCGCCTGCACCGCTAATTGATCCACTCGCTCATTATCTGGAATACCCGAATGTCCCTTTACTTTGATCCACTCCACCTGATGAGCCCCGATCACTTCCAATAATTCCAACCACAAATCCTGATTTTCCACTGGCTTTTTATCTGCCTTCTTCCACCCTTTTGCCTGCCATGACTCTATCCAGCCCTTCGTCATAGCATTAATAATTAATGCACTATCGCTATGAATCTTAAGTATGCATGGCTTTTTTATAGCTCTTATTGCTTCGATCACCGCCATCATTTCCATTCGATTATTAGTAGTGTGGGCTTCTCCACCTGAGAGCTCCTTTTCTTTCCCATTATGTCGTAACAAAGCCCCCCAACCTCCTGGTCCAGGATTGCCGCTACACGCACCGTCTGTATAAATAATGACTTCTGAGATACTCATAGTATTGTTAATTCAGCTCCAATTGTTCAAAAATGGGAAGCAATCGTTGATTTGCAGTAAGAGTTCGGTCTAGTACTCGATCTTGCCAACTTCCATGGGTTGGATCGTTATCCGTGTTGTTGTTCACATCAAACAGTATTCCTCTGCTAGAATTGATTAGGGGTAGTCCAGAGTGGGTTGCTAACAATGTTGCCAGTGCTTCAATATCTCCCCCTTGTGCACCAAACCCAGGAATTAATAAGGCTGCCTTTGGATGTAGAGCTAGGACCTGCTGCGCTATTTGGCTTTGAGTGGCACCGATGACCATGCCCAGATGAGTCTCGTAATTCATCTGGGTATTGGCTAGTTGATGGGCTATATGAGCTGAAAGACTCTCAAAATTACCACTCCTTGCCAATAGAAAATCCTGTGCACCGGTATTGGATGTGAGTGCCAGTGCATAAACCGCTTTACTACTATCGCCATTAAAAGCCTCTAAGGTTTCCATACCCATTAATGGATTTAAAGTGATAGCATCAACCTTAAATTGATCAAAAAATGCTTGCTTATAGTGCTCTGCAGTGGTGCTTATATCCCCTCTTTTAGCATCGGCTATAATTATATGACGATTGGGAATAGCAGAAACTACACGGTTGAATGCCTCCAGACCATGAGGACCTAAAGCTTCAAAAAAAGCTAAATTAGGTTTAAAGGCTGCACAATATTTTTCGGTAGCCTGAATGACCTGTTGGCAAAAATATACTACCTGTTCAACCGGATCTTCAGAAAAAGTACGAACCTGCTCAGGCAATCGAGCACTATTTGGATCAAGTCCTATACATAATACCGATGAAGATTCGCGTATTGAGTGGGCTAATTTGGTTAAAAAATTCATCTGCCAAATATCTCTTTTTACGGTATTAATTGCGAATCAAAAATAGCGTTTCAAGCAGGTGTACAACCTAGCTAAGTAAAAAAGTATTCGCCCATTCAAAGGTTATCCATGCACTAACATAGGCTAAAACAGTCATGTAACCGAACATAACCAGAGGCCATTTCCAACTATTTGTTTCTCGCTTTACGATGGCCAGAGTGCTCATACATTGCATGGCTATAGCAAAGAATATCATCAAGGAAAGTGCCGTTGCCAAAGTATATTTAGGAAGCCCCGTTTCAGGATCTATTTCACTCCTTAGACGCTCTATCAATCCCAGCTGCTCTTCTGTTTCTTCTATGCTATAAATCGTATTTAGCGTTCCTACCATTACTTCACGGGCAGCAAAAGAAGTCAATAAACCAATACCAATTTTCCAATCAAATCCGAGCGGCTCAATTGCTGGCTCAATCCATTGACCAAAGGTTCCTGCATAGCTTTGATTCAACTGTAAGGTCGATAACATCTGCTCATTCAACTGCCCATTTGCGTCCATATCAGCTATATCACTTGCTGTGGGTTCATAGGTTGGGAATGAAGCTAAAATCCATAAAATAATAGAAATAGCTACGATAATTTTCCCCGCCTCTGTAACAAAAATCTTACCACGTTCTAACGATTGTATAATAACCGAGCTAACATTCGGCCATTTATAAGGTGGTAATTCCATTAAAAAAGGGGTGGGTTTCCCCGTTGGGAAAATACGTTTCATCACCGCTGCAGATCCAACTGCCATTACGATACCAAATAGATATAACCCAACAAATACCAAACCTAGTAAAGTCAAAAAGCCAATGACTCGCTTGTCAGGGACAAAGGCAGCAATCATTACCGCATAGACCGGTAAACGAGCTGAACAGGCCATAAAAGGTAAAATCATAATCGTGATCAGACGATCACGCCAGTTCTCTATGGTTCTTGTTGCCATAATTCCAGGAATAGCACAAGCAAAACCGGACATCAGAGGGACAACCGATCGACCATGTAAGCCAACCTTTGTCATAAAGCCATCCATCACAAACGCAGCCCTTGCCATGTATCCTGTACCTTCTAAGAAGTAGATGAACAAAAATAGAAAAATAATTTGCGGCAGAAATATAACCACTCCTCCCAAACCGGCAATAATACCATCGACCAATAGGCTGTTTAACAGTCCTGCGGGTAGTGAACTACCAACAAAAGCACCGAACTCAATAAATAGCATATCAATCATATCCATAAAGGGAGTGGCCCAACTAAAGATAGACTGAAACATTACCAAAAGGACCAGTACAAAGATGACGGGTCCTGCTACTCTATGGGTGAGTACATTATCCAATCGATCAGTCCAAGTCTGCTCGTCCCTCTGCTCCTTAGTTACACTTCCTTCTGAACTATCGCCAATAAACCGATACCGTTGCACTACCTCAGCAGCTGTTGGATTTTCACCCTGAGCTTCCAAAGTGTTTTGCAGTTCCTCGATTAGTTTCTTGGCTTTTCCTTCCTCAGAATACTGATAAAAACTATCTTCAAGACTACCTTCTGCAAGAAGTCGTAAGGCTTCTATTGGGCGAGCGCGCTCCGGCAATTGAGTATGCTCAGATAGCCATTCCCTATCCAATCGTTCAACGGCTTGTCTGAGTGGCTTTGTAGGATTCCATTGAAAAGGTTTAGGAGTAGCCACCCCCTGTTCAACAAGTGCTTGCTTAATCTGCACATCGCACTGTTTAGATCGGGCATTTATTGAAATTACTGGTACGCCCCATACGTTGGACAGCTGTTGAGACTGAATCCGAATACCTCGTTCATCAGCGATATCACTCATGGTCAAAACCATAAGCATTGGAATCTGCAAATCCATGACCTGAGAAGCCAAAAATAAATTACGCTCCAAATTACTTGCATCGACCACCATCAACAGCAGGTCCGGTTTTTCTTCGTGGTCATAGCTCCCTATCAGAGTTTCATAGGTGATTCGCTCATCCGCTTTTTTGTGGTTTAGGCTATAGGCACCGGGTAGATCAATAATTTTATGCAATACACCATTAATAATGGTGGTTCCCATTTTACGCTCAACAGTGATACCCGGATAGTTTGCTATTTTCTGTCGTAATCCAGTAAGAGCGTTGAAAATAGTCGACTTACCTGTATTTGGATTCCCAACAAGAGCGATGGTACTCGGCTGTCGTAAAAGTTCTTTTTGAACATTAATGATCTGGTTACTCATATAGGACTCACCTCAACCGCATCGGTTTCTTTTTTTCGCAAGCTTAGCAAATATCCTCGAATTTTTATCTCCATTGGATATCCCATTGGAGCCCTTCGTATGACTTCACAAATACTACCTGGAGTTAAACCCATCTCCATAATTCTGACAAGTTCATCCCCTTGTATCTGCTTAACTTCATATTTTTGCTGAACACGTGCATCAGAAAGCAACATAGACTGAGTCTCTATAGGTTAGAGGATTATTTTTTTTTGGAGACCGGTTCAACTAAAATATTCATTGCCAAAGGGTGCGTAATCGCTAGCCGGCATTCACCGACCTGCAGTATGATGTTTTTCTGATTAGAAACAACGGTTCCTGTTGCACCCTCTACACAACCAAGCTCTTGCAACCTGCATGTGTCTTCACTCGTGCAGTTTAGACAACTAACACGAACTTGTTCGCCTATTTTGGTAGTGGTGAGTGGTACGATCATCCTTATTTAAATATAGTCTAAATAAGATAAATATTTGTTGGCTTTTTTTGTACTGAAAAATTCTACTATTTAAAAAGAATGCCGCTTGGTTTATGAGACCATCAGGGCCAACGATCTAAAGCACGGATTCTGGATGAACTTCTTCAAAACCATGGGGTGGTTTATAAGGACGCGTTTGTTCAAAATACAAGGCTTCTTTGGAATACACTCGCTTACCGTTTATGGAAAAAAATCTAAATGCGTCCGGTAATAAAGACTGTAAAGGATAGAAAAAATCGATGTAGGGATTACGTTTACTATATAAATCTATATCGTAGCCATCTATTGCTGCGCGTTTAACTAAAATAACCTCATCTTTCATTAGCAAACGATGAATTACAGAAGCTTCTACTTCGTATCCCCAAACTTGTTCTAGATTCTTGTTACCTGTAGCTGGGATATCCTTTGTCAGGGAAGTATCCAAACCACTATTTTTTGAAGTAATTCTGTCTTTAGATTTCCGAACTAATCGAAGATAGGCATCCATCGGAGCATCTTGTATCCAATCACCTATTCCTTGCTCATGTGACCATTCTAGCTCTAAAGGCAAGGTATAAAGTTTTTCAATAATGGTAACTACGGAAGGATAAGCTTCTAATAAATTGATTCCGTAGCGATTGTTTGCAAGATCACTACCCATAAAAAACAACCTAGAATAGGTCGGATCAGGTTTGGTAAATAACAAAAGTATATCGCTATCAATCTTAGAAGAGCCTGAACTTGAACTGGTAAGTTCTTCCATGCGCTGATCATGGAAGAACACCAGTTTAAGTAATTGATTTGAGGACATTATTTTCCTAGGAAAATCGGTTGGAAAATAATCGTTAAATCATCGTTGCTATAACCAATGCCACAACGGACATAAGTTTTAATAAGATATTAAGTGATGGTCCAGAAGTATCTTTGAATGGATCACCAACTGTATCACCTACTACCGCGGCTTTGTGTGGTTCACTACCTTTTTTGTATTCAACACCGTCAATAGTCACCCCTTCTTCAATCATCTTTTTGGCATTGTCCCAAGCACCACCCGCATTAGATTGAAAAAGAGCCATTAGTACCCCAGCAGATGTAACACCAGCTAAGAGACCGCCGAGCATTTTAGCACCTAAGGTAGGATCATCACTGATAAAACCAGGTACAAAACCAAATAAGACCGGAACGATAACCGCTAACAGACCAGGGAATACCATTTCACGAATAGATGCCGCGGTAGATATCTCCACACACTTTTCATATTCAGCTTTACCATCTGCTGCTTCAAAAGTAGCTTGATCTTCTTTCGACCAATCAGCAAACTCTTTTCCGTCATTACTATTCATCACGTCAAGAGCTGCGCGCAACTCTGGAATGTCTTTAAACTGACGACGTACTTCTTCAATCATACTCATTGCAGCACGTCCTACTGCGTTCATAGACAGAGCAGAGAATAAGAATGGTAACATTGCTCCTACAAATAAAGCAGCCATCACATATGGATTAGTAACGTTAATAATAACTTCTAAGCCTGGGTTAACCGCTTCATAAGCAGTAATAAATGCGGCGAATAAAGCCAAGGCCGTTAAGGCAGCAGAACCAATCGCAAAACCTTTACCAATAGCTGCTGTAGTGTTCCCTACCGCATCCAATTTATCGGTACGCTCTCTAACTTCTGGTTCTAGCTCCGCCATTTCAGCGATACCACCAGCATTATCCGAAATAGGACCGTATGCATCAACAGCCAATTGAATACCTGTATTTGCTAGCATACCAACTGCTGCAATGGCTATACCATACAATCCGGCAAAACTATAAGCACCAATAATGGCAACGGCTATAATTAAAATTGGAATTGCTGTAGATATCATTCCTACACCTAAACCAGCAATGATGTTAGTAGCAGATCCAGTTACGGATTGCTTAACAATGGAAAGAACAGGTTTTGTTCCTGTACCCGTATAATGCTCGGTCACAAAACCAATGGCTAAGCCGGAAAGTAATCCAAAAATAGTCGCAATGAAAACACCTGTGCTAGTGTATTCAATTCCAGTAAATGTCCAACTCTCAGGAAGCATCCAATTAATGATAAAATAGGAAGCAATTAACATGACTACACCAGAGAATATTTCTCCGAAATTAAGAGCTTTTTGTGGGTCTCCACCTTCTTTCACTCGAACCAAAAAAGTACCTGCAATGGAGGTAAGAATTCCAGTACCAGCTAATACTAAGGGTAGCAACACTGCCGATAGCCCTTCAAAATTGTCCGACCACGTTGGAATGGTCATAAACGCCGCACCTAATACCATGGTACCAATGATCGAACCAACGTAAGATTCAAATAAATCGGCACCCATACCGGCAACATCACCCACGTTATCACCCACATTATCAGCAATAGTAGCTGGATTTAAGGGGTGATCTTCTGGAATACCGGCCTCTACTTTACCAACCAAATCAGCCCCAACATCCGCTGCCTTGGTGTAAATTCCACCACCCACTCTTGCGAACAAAGCAATGGATGAGGCACCAAATGAAAAGCCTGTTACAATAGCTAATACTTTGTTAACTGCACTTGCGCCCTCAAGACCAAAAATACTTCCAAAAGTTATCAGTAAAAGACTTAAACCAAGTACACCTAATCCTACTACTCCGAGTCCCATAACGGACCCGCCTGCAAAAGCAACTTCTAAGCCTTTACCTAGACTTGTACGGGCTGCATTTGTGGTTCTCACATTGGCTTTGGTGGCAACACGCATACCGATGAATCCTGCAAGACCTGAACAAACAGCACCTACCATAAAGGAAATGGCTACCATCCAACTAGATGTTACGGGGTTAGCGCTGACTCCTAAGAGGATAGCTACTGCAACAACAAAAATTGCTAGTACTCGGTATTCGGCCTTTAAGAATGCCATTGCACCTGCGGCGATGCTTTCGCTTATCCGTCCCATTCGTTCGGTTCCAACTTCTTGTTTGGAAACCCAAGACGACTTTATAAACGTGTAGAGCAGAGCTATTAGTCCTGCAATTGGTATTAAGTATAGTATGGTTTGCATAATTCTGCGTTCTATGTTTTATATGGTAATTAACGAGGTGACTTTGCACCTGTAAATTAAGAGGTATCTTAGTTATGTATATTCATTGCTCTGCTTAGTCCTAACCCCACGAAATCTAAGCTTGTTTGAACAGCTTCATCTATTATGTGATTCACCGATTCTAGCTCTTCTGTTCTAAATGGTGATAACACAAATTCAACTTGTCTGCCTCTAGGGAAGTCATTCCCAATGCCTATTCGTAATCGAGGTATGGCTTGAGAGCCAATTTTCTCATGAACATCCGCGATTCCATTGTGACCACCATCACTGCCCTTAGGTCTTAACTTTAAGTCTCCTAAAGCCAAATGTAAATCATCATAGATAATTAAACTTTGATCTGGCTTTTGATTGAACTGTGCCATGGCTTTGGTTACAGAGGAACCGCTATTATTCATGTAATTGGTCGGTTTTATTATAAACAAGTTTTGGCCCTTGTATCGTGCTTCTGCAACGACAAAGGAACCTTCACCTGGTTGGAAAGAACTGCCCAATTTATTGGCTAGCCTATCCACGATATCAAAACCAATGTTATGTCGAGTACCCTCATACTCAGCGCCTACATTTCCAAGTCCAACTAAAAGCGCCACGGGTACCCTTTTACTTATTCTTCAGAAGTTTCTTCCGAGGAATCTTCTGTTCCTTCAGCATCGTCACCATCCTCATCATCAATGACATCTTTCAATAGTTGTCCTTTTGGTGGTCGAATAGTAACAATTGTTCTGTTCAAAGAGTCTAATGGAATAATACCATCTAACTCTAAATCAGATACATGAAACGATTGGCCAATTTTTAATGGAGTTACGTCCACTTCAAACTCAGCAACAATGTTCTCTGGTAACACACGTATACGAAGGAACTTCATAGGTTGAAACAAACGCCCACCTCCTTCTACAACCCCAAGTGCGGCTCCTCTAATACCAATAGGTACCCGAAGAGTCACTTTATGCTTATCACTCAACACGTAAAAATCGGCATGAATAGGACGATCCGTAACCGGGTCAAATTCTGTTCGTTTTAGTAGTGTTTTGTACACTTTCCCGTCGATTGTAAGCTCTTGCACCTTAGTTTGAGCACGACTCAAAATCTTCTCTAGTGCTAACTCGTCTATTGAGAAATGTGTGTTTTCCTGAACTTCAGGACCATATAATACGGCAGGTACACGTTTGGCTGCTCGCAGCTCACGGTTTGCTTTTTTACTGGTTTCTCGAGGAGTTCCCTCAAGTTTAACGTATTCTGGCTTTGCCATTTTTTTCCTATTCTACTTTTTAATTATCAAACAATGCACTGATGGTGTCATTGGTATGAATCCGTTCAATTGCTTCAGCAAAAATATTTGCTACGCTGAGCACCTTAATTTTTTCAGATGGCTGACGCAATGGAATGGTGTCGGTTACCAATAATTCATCAATGGGTGAATCTTCAATTCTTTGAAATGCAGGGCCTGAGAGTATAGGATGTGAACACATAGCTCGTATGTCTAGTGCCCCACGCTCCTTCATGGCAGTAGCCGCGTTGGTCAGGGTTCCTGCTGTATCAATTAAATCATCAACAATTAGTACATTCTTACCCTCTACTTCACCAATAATATTCATGATCTCTGATTCATTTTGCTTTGGTCTACGCTTATCAATGAAGGCCAAGGAAGCACCAAGTTTTTTTGAATAGGATCGTGCCGTTTTCAAACTACCAACATCAGGTGCAACAACTACTAAATTATCAATTGGATGCTTGGTCATATGATCAATAAATACACGGGAAGCGTAAAGGTGATCAAGAGGGATATCAAAAAATCCTTGAATTTGTGCTGCGTGAAGATCCATCGTAAGTATACGATCTGCGCCCGCTTCTACCAGTAGATTAGCCATCAACTTTGACCCAATTGACACTCTGGGTTGGTCTTTTCGATCTTGGCGTGCATAACCAAAGTAAGGAATAACGGCAGTTACCCGTTTAACTGAGGCACGCTTAGCAGCATCCAACATGAGTAATAACTCTATAATGTTGTCGCCTGAAGGAGGAGTTGGTTGGACAATAAATATATCCTCACCACGTATACTCTGTTCGTACTTTACGTAAATTTCACCATCAGAAAACTGTTTGATGGTAATTTTTCCAAGATTGGTTCCATACTCCTTTGCAATGGCGCGAGCCAAGGCTGGATTACTGGTACCGGAGAATATAGCGAGAGGACTGTCCAAGGTTATTTTATTTTGCTAGCACTGAAATGTTCAGGATTACATAAAACGATGGACTCTTAACCTTGACATCCATCGAGTGTTGTTGCCCGGGGAGGACTCGAACCCCCACATACTGGACCAAAACCAGGTGTCCTGCCATTAGACGACCGGGCAAAAAAAGTCGTTAACAGACTTTAAAGATAGGGAGCTACGAATCCCTAATCAAGACTGAACCCATCTATTTTTTGACATTGAGGAAATACCGAGAGTATTCGCTCTAAAAAACACACTTATTAGTATGACTAAAATCGTATCTTTACATAATTGCATGACACCCAAAAACAATGTTTAGAGCTCATGGGACACCAACTTACACTCATGGACCGAGCCCGAATCTCTCGATGCATTAAGAGAATGGCTATTCAGGTTTACGAACGCTTCCCAGCGAATCAACCACTCCACGTAATTGGATTGAACGAACGAGGGTTTGCCTTGGCCGAGGAGTTGGTTTCCGAACTCAAACAGCTTAGACCCAGGCAGGGTGATGTGCTGTATAACTTAGATGTATTCAGTAAAGGTAATCAAGCCATACCCGATCTTAATGATTTACACGTTCTTATTGTCGACGATGTTGTATTCTCGGGTCGAACCTTATTTCAGGCGCTTTCTGTATTGCTTCATTCACAAGAACCCGAGGCTATCGAAATTGTATCTTTAATTGATAGAGGACACAGGCGCTACCCAATATTAGCCAATATTGTTGGCGAACACATCCCAACCAAAGTTGGAGAGCATGTAGAGGTATTATTAAACGCAAACCACTTAGAAGCTGTGGTATTATTTAAAAACTCATAAATCGTTTAAAATGAGGCTACCGTACTCACGCCTAAAGGCACTACTTTCCTTCACTATAATTCTATTATTTGGTGGATTCACCCTAGCTCAAACTATTGTAATACCGGACACATTAAAAGGTTGGGAAGATAACTGGGTTGTTAATCTGAATGGTGCTCAAGCAAGCTTTGACAATTGGAGCGAAGGAGGGGTAAATACCATTAGTGGTACTTTTTCAACTAATTATTCCAAGATTTACAGAGGCGATTTATTTGCGTTTGGGATTCGCATTAATGGCAGGTATGGTCAAGCACGCTTGAACGGAGACACCCGTAAATCTGATGATTTATTGACCATCCGGACACGTAGCACTTTTGGATTTTCCGGCCGTACACGGCTTTCTGCCTATGGTACGGTTATGTTACGCACACAGTTTCGAGACGGTTTCGAGTACAATGCAAAACGTAATCCCGCAGGTGCTGACTCTTTAATTTCTGGTTTCTTTGCTCCAGCTTACATAACCGAGGGGGTAGGGATAAGTTTTAATGTCGAAAAAAGTTTTCAAATGGAAGCAGGACTTGGTTTAAAACAAACCATTATTCTGCGAGAGGATTTAGCCCCTAATTACGGTCTTAAGCAAGGGGATAATTACCGATTTGAGGGTGGCTTAACAACGGGGATTACTTTCCAAAAAGAGGTGCTCAAAAATGTTCAATACAATTCGGACATAGAAACTTTTACCAATTTGTTGCACCCTATAAACGAAACCGATGTGTACTGGACTAACGAATTTATTGGTAAAATAAATTCAACTCTACGAACTTCATTGCAGTTTGAACTGCGCTATGACCATGATTTTTCAACGGATATTCAGCTTAAGCAAGTACTGAGCGCGGGTTTTTCAATGGATTTATTTTAAATCACCTATTGGATAATGGACAGCTCTCTATTTCAGACCATACAACCATCTTTACAGCAACTCCAAAAGTGGAAAGACTCCTTCGGCCCTTATACTACTCACCCTAGCTTAGTAGTCGAAGATTCAATCATTCAAGAAACTCTACGTACCCTTAGTGAACGACTTACTGGGAATTATCCTTTTCATCATCCTAGTTATGCTGGTCAAATGCTCAAACCCCCCCATCCGGTTGCATCGCTAGCTTATTCGCTAACGATGGGGTTAAACCCAAATAATCACGCTTTAGACGGTGGACCACCTAGTTCTGAAATGGAAAAAGAGTGTGTCCACTCTTTGGCTAATTTGTTCGGTTATCATCATCCTTATTTAGGGCACCTTAGTTCAAGTGGGACCATTGCCAATCTAGAAGCACTTTGGGTTGCCCGGAGTATACACCCGAATAAAGGGATAGCATATTCTAAGGAAGCCCATTACACTCATGGTCGAATGGCTCAAGTCTTAGGCATGGAAGCCCACTCTTTCAATCTAGGTACTGATCAGCTAGATTCTGAGCATTCCATTACAGATCAACTTGATGCACTTCCATTCGATTCTATTGGTACGTTAATCGTCACGATGGGTACTACTGGCTTGGGGAAAGTTGAACCTCTTTCCCAAATACTCGATTGGGCTCACTCCAGAGAGATTCGAATTCACGTCGATGCCGCTTATGGTGGTTTTTTCAAAACAATCTCGGACCAACTACCTGGTCCTATCGCCCATTGGGACCGGATGCATGAGGCCGATAGCATTGTAATCGATCCTCATAAGCATGGGCTACAACCCTACGGATGTGGGTGCGTACTGTTTAAAAACCCAGAAGTTGGCGTATTCTACAAACATGATTCTCCCTACACGTACTTCAGTTCTGAAGAGTTACATCTAGGCGAAATTAGCTTAGAATGTTCTCGAGCAGGCGCCGCGGCAGCTGCTTTTTGGGCTACTTTACAGTGTTTCCCATTGCAGTCAGATCTTGGGTTTGGGCCTATACTCACCGCTTGTCATCGTGCCGCTACCAAGGCTTTTAATTACTTAAATAAATGCGAGGTACTGACGGCATACATGGCACCTGAACTCGACATTATCACCTACTTTGCTGGGGACAAAAGATCGTTAAGGTCTACATCAACCATAAGTAAACTGTCCAAAGAAATATTTCACCAAGGTATGGCCCACAAGGATCCTAGCCAGCAGTATTTTATTTCACTTTATACGATAAGTTCGAAAGAATTTAGCCAAAGATTCCCTGAAATCCCGGTGGATAGCAGCGATGTGATTCTGCTAAGAAGTGTGCTAATGCGACCCGAACAAGAGTACACTGTTGAGGATTTACTTTGCCGGATAGAAGCAGACGCTAAGAATCTTCTTTAGCCCATTCTTGCGGATCATGTAGAATCTCTGCAAATAGAATAGTGTCCCCTTGTTCGGAAACCTGAGCTTCAAATTCTATTGCCCCATTGAGTTCCTTTTTCAATAATTCGGTGGCCATGTTATTAACTAAATGCTGCTGAATCATTCTTTTTAATGGTCGCGCACCGTATACAGGATCAAATCCTCGTTCAGCCAGCCAATTTTTAACTTCCTCAGATATCTGAAGCAAAACCTGTTGTTTAGCCAACATATGATGTAATCTCTGGAGTTGTATATCAACAATAGAGCGAATATGACGGGCCTCTAACGGATGAAATACAATAATATCATCCACTCTGTTTAAAAACTCAGGACGAATACTCTTCTTCAACAAATCAATTAATTGTTCCTGTATTTTAGCATAGCGCTCGTCATTCCAAGGGCTCTGATCTTTTTCAATGGCATCCACAATCAGTGATGAACCAAGATTAGAGGTCATAATGATGATGGTATTCGTAAAATCGACCGTTGTTCCTTTACTATCGGTTAATCGTCCCTCATCGAGAACTTGTAGTAAAATATTAAAGACATCGGGATGTGCCTTTTCCACCTCATCCAACAACAATACAGAATACGGTCTCCGGCGAACCGCCTCGGTAAGCTGACCTCCCTCATCATGACCAACATATCCCGGAGGAGCTCCAACTAGACGACTCACCGAGTGTTTTTCCATATATTCACTCATATCTATTCGAATCATGGCTTGAGCATCATTAAACAAAAACTCAGCTAATGTGCGAGCCAATTCCGTTTTCCCAACCCCAGTAGAACCCAAAAAGAAAAAAGAACCTATGGGACGATCTTCATCCTGTAAGCCTGCCCTAGATCGCCGAACAGCGTTAGCGACGGCTTCAATAGCATTCTCTTGCCCGATTACACGCTTATGCAACTCTTTTTCAAGCATTAACAGTTTTTCCCTGTCAGATTGCACCATTTTACTGACGGGTATGCCGGTCCAGCGAGCCACGATATCGGCTATATCTTCCGCAACTACCTCTTCTTTTAGCAGGGTTGTTCCTTCTTGTAATCGCTGTGCATGCTCGTGAGCAAGTTGCAACTCTTTTTCAAGCTGTACTAAGGTACCATAGCGAAGCTCGGCTACTCGTTCATACTCCCCTTTTCGCTCAGCTTTGTCTGCCTGATTACGCGTGGTTTCAATTGCTTGTTTGAGATCTCGTACTTGTTGAATTACCGACCTTTCTTGATCCCATTGAGTGCGCATACCTGTTCGCTTTTCGATTAAATCTGCAAGATCTTTTTCGAGTTGCTCAAGTTTAGCAGACTCTTTCTCAACTTGTTTTTTTGTATTGGAATCTTGTTCCCGCTTTAGGGCTTCTCGCTCTATTTCAAGTTGCCTTATTTGTCGCTCCAAAGCATCTAGCTCTTCTGGTAGGGAGTCTATTTGTAGGCGTAAACGAGAAGCAGCCTCATCAATCAAATCGATGGCCTTATCTGGCAAAAATCGGTCTGCAATGTATCTATGAGATAATTCGGCGGCGGCCACAATGGCAGCATCGGTTATTCGAACCCCATGATGGAGTTCATAGCGTTCTTGCAATCCTCTTAAAATCGAAACGGTATCCTCCACACTTGGCTCACCCACCACTACCGTTTGTAAACGCCGTTCCAATGCCTTGTCTTTCTCTATGTATTTACGGTACTCATCCAAGGTGGTCGCCCCAATGGCATGCATTTCTCCTCTAGCCAAAGCCGGTTTTAAAATGTTAGCCGCATCCATGGCTCCATCGGTAGCACCCGCTCCAACAAGGGTATGTATTTCATCAATAAAAAGAATGATTTCACCATCTGAGTCCGTTACTTCCTTAACCACCGCTTTTAAACGTTCTTCAAACTCTCCCCTGAACTTAGTTCCAGCAATTAATGCTCCCATGTCTAAAGCCAAAATTCGCTTTTGCTTAAGGCCTTCAGGAACATCACCACGCACAATCCGCAATGCCATACCCTCAGCAATAGCTGTTTTACCCACTCCGGGTTCTCCGATCAATACCGGATTATTTTTAGTTCTTCTGGACAAGATTTGCATTACTCTTCGAATTTCAGCATCTCTTCCAATGACAGGGTCTAACTTGTTTTTTTCTGCCCACTCATTTAAATCTCTAGCATATTTTTTTAACGCTGCAAAACGGCTCTCGGCGTTCGGATCATCTACTTTTTGCCCGCCGCGTGTTTCTTTAAGTACTTGATGAATAGCTTCTTTTTTAAGCCCTAACCCCTGCCAATCCTTCGCCCATGTTTCTCCTACCTTGGATATGGCCATAAGCACATGCTCGGTGCTAATATATTCATCGCCCATATCACGAGCTTCTACCTTTGCCTGATCTAACATACTCTTTGCAGTTGGTCCTAGATAAGGCCCCGATACCGATGCGCCTGATACCTTCGGTCGCGTTGTAAGCTCTTTCTCCACAATAGCCTTTAGCTGGTCTTTTTGAACCCCTAATTTTAATAGAATGGAATGGATGGTATCCTGTTCACTATCCAATAAGGCCTTTGCAATATGAACTGCCTCTACCACCTGATGACCTACATCTTGAGCTAGGTCCAGAGATGATTGTATTGCTTGCTGCGCTTTTAATGTAAAACTGTTCAAATTCATGGTCTCTCCATCATTAAATTGAAAAAGCGAGGTATTGAACGTCTTTCAACGACAACCCTCGCTTTATAAACTACCAAAACCGTGCCACTCCTGGCGCTTTCTATGGAAAGTCTGCCTTATTTGCAGGTTTTATTATTCCAGGTACATTACATTCTAAATGCTATGAATTGTTTTAGGTTATCCCGTTCAATCGTGAGTAATATTGCCTTATCGCCTGCTTCAAGACTACGGCTTACTTCTGCGTAGAATTCATCCGCATTGTCTATAGATTTTCGCTTAACCGCTGAGATTACATCTCCATTTCTTAAGCCCCTTTGATAGGCATCACTTGATTCTTTAAGACCTTGAACCAGTACCCCTTCAACCACGTCACTTAATCGAAGCTCAGATCGCAAGGTCTCAGTCAAAGTTCGAACACTAAACCCTAAATCTTCAACCATATCTGTGGTAGTCGCAGAATTAGAAGCAAGGGCCTGCTCTTCTGGACGCTCTCCAATGATAATGGTTAATTCAACTGCCTTGCCATCTCTTACTACTTGAACTTTAATTTTCTCGCCGGGTTTTAAACTGGCAATGTCTGTTCTAAACGAATCCCAACTTTGAACAGCTTCCCCATTAAGCCCCACAATGATATCTTCTTCTTTTAATCCTCCTTTCTCAGCTGGCCCTTTGGTCTCAACTCGGCCTACAATAACACCTTTTGAAACCTCTAAATCCAAGGCCTCGGCCATAGTAGGATCTAGTTCTCCCGCAGTATACATCCCTAAGTAGCCCCTGCTTACAGAACCATCTTCAATGAGGTCATCCATAATTCGTTTAGCTAATTTAACAGGAATGGCAAAACCAATTCCATCATTTCCACCCGAGCGTGAAGCGATGGCGGAATTTATTCCCACCAAAGTACCGTTCAAATCTACCAGGGCTCCACCCGAATTACCAGGATTGATCGCCGCGTCTGTTTGAATATAGTCCCCATATGCAGTTAGATTTAAGGAACGCCCACGAGCACTTACGATACCAAACGAAACCGTATGGGCAAGATCTTCGCTAAGAGGACTACCTATAGCCAACACAAAGGAGCCTACCTTAGCTTCATCACTATTACCCAAAGGTAAGGCTGGAGCCGCCCCTTTCTCAATTTGTAAAACAGCTATATCAGTCATAGGATCCGTTCCAATTAATGTAGCCTCTAGCTCTTGTCCGTCAAATAATCGAATCATTATTTGATCAGTATTCTCAATTACATGATTATTGGTTAGGATATAACCTTCATCGGAGACTACCACTCCTGAACCCAAGCCCCTTTGTACGTACTCACGTGTATTTTCTCGACTATTTGGGTTGCCAAAAAACATTGAAAATGGATCCATCACGCGAACTTCACGTGTTCTTTGAGTTGTAATGGTTACTACCGATGGGTTTGAATTTTCGGCAATCTCTACAATGGCATCATTGAAATCTTTAAGCCGCATTACAGGTTTATCAAGCATCTCTGAACTAGGCAGTGAATCGTAGCGATTCTCAACAGATTCTAAAGAATCCATTACTCCTACCGCGTCAGTTTTGCTTGAGGCATTTTCGGTGTTAACTCCCCGGTCAGCTGCAAGAAAGAATAGTGCAATTGGGATGAATAAAGATAAAAGTAACGCAAAGGTGGTTGTTGATGTACGCTTCATAAGCTTCATAAGATGTATTTTTTAATGGTTTTAAAAATTTGTTCTCTTAACGAAGCAAGGGCGCCCTGTCGTATGTATTTGTCCAAATACATAGTGGCCGCCCAAGTTCGAATCCTCCAAACTCCAATTATATTGAGAATTGAAGTTTTACTAATGGATTACTATCTGCTTTTTTATCGCTTTTTCGTGTTTTTTGATGGTCAATCGAAGTATACCATCCTGATATTGGGCAGCAATGGTTTCCTTGTCTAGCCCTTGGGGGAGGTGAAAACTTCGCTGAAAGGAACCATAAAATTGTTCCATTCTGTGCACATTAGTATCTTTTGTTTCTTCCACCGCTTTACGCTCGCCAGAAACATAAAGTACATCCTCCTCTAGCTCTATCTGCATGTCTTCTTTGCGCACACCAGGTAACTCTAACAAGAGCTCAAATTCCTGCTCGTTTTCACGGACATCAACCTTAGGGGTAAAATTATTCGTGGTTCGAGCATTTATTGGCTCAAAAAATTCATCCATTAGCTCGTTAACGCTCTTTGATAGATGTCGGTAATTAGGTCGGTTATATCGTACTAGTGCCATAATTGGTACCTCAATATTGTTTATTGTTTTACGTTTAGTTTGAACAGATAAACACAAATGGTATGCCATTAGGCAAGCCCCAGATCTACTACTGACAGTCCGATGGTGTATCCTAGGTAGGGTATGACGGGATTTCAGCGCAATAAAATAGATTGTCAGTAGACTAAGTAAAAGAGGCAGATGCCATCTGAAAGTACGTCATCTACCAAGAAAAACTGTCACTAACCGTAGCTTTTCTTCCATTCCTTAGATATGAGGAAAGCTAATTCTAAGGATTGTTCATAATTAAGGCGCGGATCACAAAAAGTTTCGTAATTCAGATCTAGTCCATTTTCATCCAACCCTTTAGCGCCTCCAACGCACTCGGTCACATCATCGCCTGTCAATTCCAAGTGGACACTACCTAAATAACTACCTTCCGATCTGTGAATGGCAAAAGCATGCTTAAGTTCTTCCATTATGTGATCAAAATTACGGGTTTTGTAGTCATTTGTAGACGAAAATGTATTTCCATGCATAGGATCAGAACTCCATACTACAGGAAAACCTTCTCTTCGTACCGATTGTATAAGTCCAGGAAGTCCTTCTTGAATCTGATCTTTTCCAAACCGTGTGATCAGTACGATTTTTCCTGCTTCATGAGTAGGATTTAATTTCTCTATTAACTTTAGAGTAGCATCAAGAGTGTAAGGTGGGCCAATTTTTATTCCAATGGGATTTTCAATTCCGCGTAAATATTCTACGTGAGCTTCATCTAAATCGCGGGTTCTATTTCCTAGCCATACCATATGGGCGCTTAAATTAAAATAGCCCTCTTTTCTTGGCACCTTTCTGGTTTGAGCAGAATCATAAAACAAGTTAAGTGCCTCATGCGAGGTATAAAAATCCACTTTTTGAGACTGTTGTAATCTTCGCTCAGAGACCGCATCCATAAACTTTACCGCCTGGGTAATAGATTTCACCATAGACTCATATTCTTGGTGATAGGGATTATTCTGCATGAAATCAAGCTCCCATTGTTCAGGATAATGTAAATCAGCAAAGCCTTCGTCACCCAGTGCACGAATAAAATTCAAGGTCAATCCCGCCTTATGGTATCCTTCCAACAAACGTTTTGGATCAGGCACTCGCTTAGCTTGGTCTTTTTCAAAGCCATTGATTAGATCTCCACGATAATTGTGCATTTCAACCCCATCCACGGTTTCATAAGCAGAGGAACGTGGCTTTGCATATTGTCCAGCCATTCTTCCAACCCTAATTACCGGCACACCCATTTCATGTATCATGATAAAACTGGTCTGTAAAAGTACTTTTACTAAGTTCACAATCTTAGATGAACGGGTTAAATCAAAACTTTCGGCACAATCTCCGGCTTGAAACAAAAATGCTTTCCCCTCACTTACAGCGGCAAGTTTATCCTTAAGGGATTCAATCTCCCATGAAGTAACTAATGGAGGTAAGGTTTGTAACTCAGCGTAAGAGCGTGCAAGTTCTTCCTTATTTGGGTAATCAGGAAGCTGTTGTATTGGAAATTCTCTCCAACTAGTTGGACTCCATTCAGCGGTACGTACAGACATAATAACTCAGTTTTACAATTTCGATAAGATAATGAGGGCAATAAACATACAGTATTTTTTGGAAAGCTACGTAAAAAAAGGAGTCCAAATAGAAGAATTTGCTTTAGATGTTTGGTAATTTAGCCTTTTGTTCTAAATGGCCGGCTAAACCCTATCAAGGAAGTTGTATGCAAGAGTCTATTGTTATTCGTGGAGCTCGCGAACACAATCTCAAAAACATTGATGTAACCATCCCTAGAGATGCACTCGTGGTAATCACGGGGTTATCTGGCTCTGGCAAATCTTCTCTAGCCTTTGATACCATATATGCCGAAGGCCAACGTCGTTTTTTAGAATCCTTATCGGCTTATGCCCGTCAATTCTTGGGCATGATGGAACGCCCTGCAGTAGACTTTATAGATGGTCTCTCCCCTGTTATTTCTATCGATCAAAAAACAACCAATCGAAATCCCCGTTCGACCGTGGGTACCGTTACCGAAATCTACGATTTTCTTCGTTTATTGTACGCTCGGGTCGCAATTCCCTATTCCTATGCAACAGGAATAAAAATGGAAAAACAAACCGCAGACCAAGTGGTATCTGCTATTCTTGGCCTTGAGGAAGGTACTAAGGCTTATTGTCTAGCACCGGTTATTAGAGGGCGAAAAGGACATTACCGAGAGCTTTTCGAGCAAATGGTAAAACAGGGCTATTTACAAGCTCGTGTTGATGGGGAAATTATTGAGTTGGAAACTGGACTCATGTTAGACCGGTACAAAACACATACCATAGAAATCGTAGTAGACCGATTTGTGGTTAGCTCCAAGAGTGAAAAACGAATCGCCGACAGTGTCAGAACTGCACTTGAAATGGCCGATGGAACCGTTGTTCTGGCGTTAAAGTCAAAAGATGGTTGGGAAGACCGCCTTTTTTCGCAAAAATTATTCGATCCGGAAGGGGGTATTGCCTATGAAGACCCAGCACCAAATTTATTTTCTTTTAATTCTCCCTTCGGAGCATGCCCTACTTGTGATGGCTTAGGCCACGCATACGATGTTAGTTGGGAGCTCTTAGTTCCTAATCCACAACAAAGTGTGGAGGAAGGAGGCATTCGCTTTCTCGGAAAACCGAGAGATATCTTTGCCTTTAAACAGCTGGAAGCCGTTTTAACTCACTTTGGAAAGGATTTTAATTCCCCCATCACTAACTACTCTAGTGAACTCATTGACACAATAATGAAAGGAAGTGGTACCCAAAAATATGCGGTTACCTATGAATTTCGCTCCGATAAGGTCACTTATCAACACAGCTATAAAGGGCTTCGCGATACGATTATAGAACAATACGAACAATCTAAATCCCCCAAGCAACGTGAAAAAGCCAAGGCTTTTATGTCTAAAGTTAGTTGCCCAGACTGCGGCGGCGGGCGATTAAACAAAGAAGCACTTTCCTACAAGCTGGATACCTTTGGTATTCAGGATTTGGTACAAATGGACATTCAGGAACTCAGGGATACCTTATATAACATACACCTGAGCGACCGACAGCAACAAATAGGACATCAAATTCTCAAAGAAATTAGAGATAGACTCGATTTTTTATTGAATGTAGGTCTCAATTACCTAAGCCTTAATCGAGAGGCTCAAACGTTGAGTGGAGGCGAGGCTCAACGAATTCGACTGGCTACCCAAATTGGAACGCAGCTAGTGGGAGTTCTCTATATACTAGATGAACCTAGTATTGGACTCCATCAACGAGATAATAAGAAACTTATACAATCTCTTGAAACCCTGCGTGACCTTGGAAATAGCGTTATCGTGGTAGAACATGACCGGGATACCATCGAGAAAGCTGACTATGTAATTGATATGGGGCCTGGTGCAGGCGCATTTGGAGGGCATATTGTTACCCAGGGCAAACCCAATGAATTGGACCCAGAATCGATGACCGCTCGTTTTTTACGAGACCAAGAACAAGTTACCGTTGCAGAAGCCCCTAGAAAAGGTAATTCAAAAAAAATCAGTATTACTAATGCTCGAGGACATAATCTTCGATCGGTAGATTTGGAGTTCCCCTTAGGTACTTTCATTGCAGTAACAGGGGTTAGTGGTTCGGGAAAAAGCTCACTCATCAACCAGACATTAGTTCCTATTCTATCGAACCATTTTTATAAATCGAAAGCGGTTCCTTTACCCTACGATCAAGTACAAGGACTAGATAATGTGGACAAAATTATATCCATAGACCAAAGCCCTATAGGCAGAACACCTCGTTCTAACCCTGGAACGTACACCAAAGTATTTGATCATGTTAGAAGACTTTTTGCAGAATTACCCGAATCCAAAATACGTGGCTATGATCAGGGCCGATTTTCGTTCAATGTAAAAGGGGGGCGTTGCGAAACCTGTAAAGGCGATGGTGTGCGTAAAATAGAAATGAATTTTCTGCCAGATGTGTACGTATCCTGCGAAACCTGTCAAGGGCGCCGATATAACCGCGAAACATTGGAAATATACTTCCGGGAAAAAAATATTTCTGAAGTCTTAGAAATGCCTATATCAGAAGGAGTTGAATTTTTTAGCTCTCAACCGGCTATTTCTAGAATACTTCAAACACTCACTTCCGTTGGTTTGGGATACCTTACCCTTGGTCAATCCAGTACTACCTTATCTGGTGGTGAAGCTCAACGGATAAAACTAGCCCGAGAGCTCTCAAAAATAGGAACAGGCAATACCCTTTATGTAATGGATGAACCGACTACGGGTCTGCATTTTCAAGATGTTCGTCTATTAGTGAATGTAATTCAGCAATTAGTGGATAAAGGGAACACCGTAATGGTCATCGAGCACAACTTAGACCTGATTAAGGCCGCCGACTGGGTTATAGACTTAGGACCGGAAGGGGGTAAGTCTGGAGGACAAATAGTGGCACAAGGAAGCCCAAAAAGTATTTCTGAAGTTCAGAATTCACACACAGGGCAGTTTTTGAAACAAGAATTTGAACGACTATCTACCGTTGTAGGAAAGTTCTGAGCTTACTATCTTGAAGGTCTAAATATGAATTTTTTCCGCATACATATTCTTAAAAAAGTTAGCTTGAGCCTACTGCTGTGTGCGTTCATTATTCAGAGCATACCCATGCTTGAAAATGAACTCGAGAATCAACGGTTTACTCAATGGCTCAACAAACATTTTGATGGCTCACTGACTGCAAATCAGTATCCTGAGCTTTCGGATCCTGAAAGCCTTGAGTCAATACGTCTGCACCTGCAGAAATTATGGAATGAAAGCGAAAATGTGGATCAATGGACTATTGCAGTCAAGGATTATTTAAAACAAAAAAATCTGGATCAAGAACTTCTCGAAGAGTGGAATGTGCTGGATCATATGGATCAGCATCAGCACATGGCCCTACTTCAGGAGCCAAGAGTGTACGCACTCCAAAATCAAGCCCAAGCTAAATTACCAAAACTTTCGAGTCCTGCCCATTTAGTTGAGCCCACTACCCACAAGAACCAGAAGGTATCATTCACCACCCTTCTCAGGCCAACCTACCCTTCTACTGCAGCAAAGCATCCTATGGGTAGTGGAATCGCCATTGGTGCTCCTTAGCTCCCAGCACTTAGCTTTTTCTTTTTAGGTTCGAATAAAGCGAACCCTACCATCACTTTTTATTAACAATAAAACACTATTATCATGCAAGGAAACGGATTTAAACTCGGTGTAATTGCGGCTTTTTTTGCCCTTACAGTATATTACTTGTATCCAACCATTATTTGGAACTTGGAACAACGACAAATGAGTACATTCACAGAA
>Ga0181553_10000645_pt1 | contig 30399 bp, 22 predicted proteins | sample 011ome_17_FD_133753 | JGI IMG/M metagenome (GOLD analysis project Ga0181553, IMG submission 133753) | Coastal salt marsh microbial communities from the Groves Creek Marsh, Skidaway Island, Georgia - 011502XT metaG (megahit assembly) | ecosystem: Environmental > Aquatic > Marine > Intertidal...
AGAATGGGAACTTTCAGAGGAAACCAAAAAAGTGGGCAATTATACAGTTCAAAAGGCAAGCTTTTCAAGAATTATTGATAGCAAGCGCTTCTCCACAGGAATGACCGAAATGGAAAACGTGAAAGATACCATTCAAGTAATCGCTTGGTTTGCTCCAGAGATTCCCGTTTCCCATGGGCCTGAAAATTACTTTGGGCTTCCAGGCCTGATCTTGGAAGTGCAGTCTCAGGGCAGAACTTTTATTTGTGAGAAAATCGAATTGAACCCCTCAGCGGACCCTGTAGTGATTGAAAAGCCAAGCAAAGGAAAAGAAATCACGCAGACAGAATTCCGGACCGTGCAAGAAGAAGGCATGAAGCAGATGATGAACCGCTACCAAGGCAAGCCTGGAGAAGGGGCGACCATGCAAATTCGGATTGGGAACTAAGTCAATTGACTAGGTTTTATCCTGTTTAATTGCTTTTTGAAACTCCAGTTCTCTTTTCAAATTATTCCCACTTGTTAATGCTCCTTTTCAAAAGAATAAGTTTGCTCGCCTGCTTCTGCCTGCTTACAGGGCTTGCCATGGCCCAAACCAAGCCACTGGTTGGTCAGGTCTTGGATAGCCTCAATCGGCCCATCGCCTATGCCAATGTGGTCGCCATCAATCAGAGCACACAGAAAATTGCAGGTTTTGGTATCTCCAATGAGGAAGGGCGTTTCAAAGTGACCTTGGCGGAAGGAACCACCTATTTGTTAAGGGTATCTTTCGTGGGTTACTTGAAATTTGAAAAAGTGGTTTCGGATTGGAATTCGGAAGTTTCGCAAGTCGTACGCCTCAAGCAAAATGATACGGAATTGGGGCTGGTGGAGGTAGTCTCCGAAATGCCGGTTTCCATGCAAGGGGATACGCTCACCTACAAAACGGATGCATTCACTACAGGAACCGAGCGGAAGCTCGAAGATGTCTTGGAAAAGCTTCCTGGATTTCAGGTGGATGATAATGGGGATGTCAAGGTGCAAGGCAAAAATGTAGACAAGGTCCTGGTGGATGGAAAGCCCTTCTTTGATGGAAACACTAAATTGGCCACCAAAAATCTTCCTGCAAACGCAGTGGATCGGGTGCAAGTGCTGAAAAACTTCAACGAAATTGGCCCCATCCGTGGGATGGATACCAATGAAACCTTGGCGCTCAATATCCAACTGAAGGAGGGGAAGAAAAACATGGTTTTTGGGGATTTGACAGCGGGGGCAGGTCCTCAGGAACGTTATTTGGCACACACCAATACGTTTTACTACACTCCTAAGCTAAACCTTAACCTCATCGGAGGTACAAATAATGTGGGGGAGCAGCCCTTTACCTTGCAGGATTATTTCCGATTTTCGGGAGGGATGGGAGGACTTGCCTCTCGTGCTGGATCTCGCGTACAAATCAATGGGGAGGATTTGGGTATTCCTTTGGCTACCCGTTCTAATGCAAATTCCCTTAAAACCAACTTAGCAGCCTTCAATCTCAATTATTCTCCATCCTCCAAGTGGAGGCATACCGGCTTTGTCATTGGGTCTACATCAAACAATAAATTGGGAAGTAGTTCCCTGCGCACCTACCTGAATACCGGGCAAAACAATAAGGAAGAACTCTTTTCTTCTTCTGCCATAGAAAATAAGTCTGGTCTGGCTAAGTATGCTATCACTTACACCCCAAGAGAAGAGACTTATATAAAGTACAGCGTATTTGGAAAACTTTCTGAGATCCAGAATGGGAACCTGCTCAATTCTAGTTTTGGGGACTTTACCCAAAATATCAAGACGCAGTCCTCACGCAATCCCTATGCTTTGCAACAAAAGTTGGAGTGGTATCACGCCCCTAGGGAAAGGAGTGTTTACAGCATGGAAATAAACTGGGAGAAGAAATTTTCAGATCCTTTCTTGGACCTTACCTCTTCCGTCAAGCCACTCGTAGGATTTTATGGAATCCCTAATGCAGAAAGCTACCGTCTCCTTCAAAACCAGGAACTGCATACGGGTACCTTGGAAGGGGTAGTTAACTACTATTACATCCTCAATCCTACTAACCATCTCAATTGGTCCTTGGGGATGCAGCTGCTCAACCAGGATTTTGTAAGTGGACTGAGCCAGGTAGGCTCCAGCCAGCGTTTTGATGCGTTTGTGAACGACAACGAATTTGATTTCCAAGATACCTATCTCGGAATGAGTTGGAAGACCAAATGGAAAGATTGGATACTTAGCCCATCCACCAACCTTCACCGCTACCAATGGAACGATACTCAATTGGGTGAAAAATTGGAGCAGGACCGTCTGTTGGTGTTGCCAGGCATGTATGCGAAGTGGGCGATTACTTCGAATCGCTCTCTGACCTATCGCTGGGGGACGGAGGCTAACTTTATGGATATTCAGAAGTTGGCTCAAGGCTTGCTTTTGCAAGATTACAATGCAATGTTTCGTGGTAATCGAGCCCTCGACAATGGTATTTTCAATACCCATTCGCTTTCCTACACGCATTTCGACCTATTTTCTGGCTTGATGGTCTTTGGAAATGCCAACTACCAGCGGAAGCGCAACGACTTGGTGACGACCACTGACTTTATCGGGATTAACCGCTTGTTTTCGGCACTCAATGTGGAGCCCGTAAATAAGACTTTGAATGCAGATCTTCGCATAGACAAATCCTTCAACAAGATGAAGGTTGAGGTAGGTGGAAATTGGAATGCTTTCCAAACCAATTTGTTTTTGGATGACCAGCTTACCCAGAACGAGCAGTTTTCCCAAACCTACGAGACCAAGTTGACCAGCACCTTCTTTAAGGTTCTGGAAGCCAAGCTTGGGTATTCCTTCACGGCAAACCAATACGTGTCGGGAAGAATCGACAATACTTTCACTACACATAGCCCCAAGTTGGAAGTGGACTTAGATTTGGTGAAAGGTTTGAAACTGGTGGCAGATTATACCTACTCAGCTTACCTAAATCAAGCGATGGGTACTCGAAGTGATTTCGATTTCTTAAATGCCTTTTTAAGTTACCAAGGATCCAAAAGCCCCTGGGAGATCAAACTTTCCGTGTGGAATATCGCAGATACCCGTACCATACGTAGAGATAGCTTTAGCGAAAGCTTGGTGAGTACCTACTCCTACCTGGTACAACCGCGCTATGCGCTGCTTACCTTTAAATACAACCTTTGATTTAACCGCTATTCCATTTTGGAGTTCATAACTCCACAAAAAAAAGCCCCCAAATGGATATTGGGGGCTTTTGCCAAATTGATGCTTTCAAAATTTAGATAGTAGCGACCAATTTCACATCCAATTTCACCTCGTCATAGATCAATTTATCCGCTAGATCTTCGAAGTAGCTTCCTGAGCGGAATTTAATGTCGAATTTGGTACGGTCAAAAGTGATTTTACCAGTTGCGGTAACTTTTTTACCTACTACTGCAACTACCGCGGGGAAAGAAATTTTCTGAGCGATTCCTTTGATAGTTAATGTACCTGTGATGGAGTAATCCGTTCCATTGCTGGAATTGGCTTCTGTAATTTTGAAGTTAGAGGTATTAAATTTTTCTACTGAGAAAAAGTCATCTGACTTCAAGTGTCCAGTTAAGTTTCCTTTTGACTTGGGATCGGTTAAGTCTTCTACAGTCAGGTTGACCATATCCATTTCAAAAGATCCACCGGTAACCTTTCCTTCACTGTATTCTAAGGTGGCATTTTTCAAAGGTACATATCCCCAGTGGGTACCAGTTACCTTGGAAGCTTCCCAGCGAATTTGGCTTTCTGCCTTGTTTACTGTGGCAGGAGCTACAACTTCTACTGCTGTAAATAGGGTGGTGAACCCTAAGAATAATGTGGTAATGAGTTTCATTAAAAATTGGTTTAGGAATTGAAATATAGGTTGCCCTCTGTTAAACTCTTTACAAAGGCTCTTGGTTTAACGAAGTTTTTTAAAAAGTGTTTTAAAAAAAAAGACCGTAGTGGCGAAGGAAATTTTCCAATGATAAAAAAGTTCGCTCTTTTTGACCTTCATTTTTTATCTTAAGGAAAAAAAGATCCCCTTAAATGAAAAAAACGCTTTGGATTCTCCTCTTACTTCCTATGCTGTCGTATGGGCAAGGCCTTGAACCTCAAATTAAGAAAATTTACGATACCGAACTTTCCTCGGGCCACACGTATGAAAACCTCCGCTATCTCTGTAAAGAAATAGGGAATCGACTTTCAGGCAGTCCAGGAGCGGCCGCAGCGGTGGAATGGACCAAGCAGCTGATGGAGAGCTATGGTTTTGATACCGTATATCTTCAACCCGTAAAGGTACCCCATTGGGAGCGTGGTGGGAAGGATGTGGTTCGTGTGGTGAATTCAATCAAATTTGGGACGGTTGAATTAACTGCTTTGGCACTCGGCAACACCCAGGGTACAGGGCCTAAAGGTGTGGTGGGGCAAGTGGTGGAAGTGAAGGGTTTATCCGCTTTGCAAGCTCTGGGGAGTCGAGTGAATGGAAAGATTGTTTTTTTCAATGGCCCCATGGATCCCACGATGGTAGATGCTTTTGCGGCGTATTCTGGAGCAGTAGGCCAACGTAGTTCAGGAGCTGCTGAAGCAGCAAAATTGGGAGCAATAGGTACTATTGTACGGTCAATGAATAACCAAATTGATGATTTTGCCCATACTGGAAACCAGCGATACGCTCCCAATGTACCCACAATTCCAGCTTTAGCAATTAGCACAATGGATGCAGAATTGTTAAGCGATTTATTGGAAGATCAGCTTGATTTGCAGCTGTATTTGGAGTCTCATGGGGAGATGAAATCTGAAAAGCTATCCTATAATGTGATTGGAGAGTTGCGAGGCACTGAAAAACCTGAGGAGATTATTGCCGTGGGAGGCCACCTTGATTCATGGGATGTAGGAGAAGGTGCTCACGACGATGGTGCAGGTTGTATGCAGGGAATTGAAGTGCTCCGTTTGTTCAAACAGTTGGAATGGAAGCCAAAGCGCACTTTACGCGCAGTGATGTGGATGAATGAAGAGAATGGCCTGCGTGGCGGACAAGAATACGCCAGAGTAGCAAAGGAGAGGGGAGAAAAGCATATTGCAGCAATCGAATCCGATTCCGGTGGGTTTTTGCCTATAGGATTTTCTTCCACGGGCACAGAAGCACAGCGCGGAAAGTTGACTTCCTGGGCGGGGTTGTTACGACCTTACCAGTTATGGAATCTCCAAAAACCTGGCGGAGGAGCCGATATTGGCCCATTGCGTGACCAAGGAACCCTTTTAATTGGTCTCTTACCTGATTCACAACGGTACTTTAGATACCACCACACAGCTGCTGATGTTTTTGAAGTAGTAGACCGTAGAGAATTGGAATTAGGTGCTGCGGCGATGGCGGCCTTGGTTTATCTTATTGATAGGGAAGGGGTCAATTAAGGTTAAATTGCTGTTTTGTCGTTGTAAAATTTTTCTGAAATCGCATCCTTAAAATATTTTACAAGGCTTGGAGTGACCGGCTATTTGAAGAATTCATAAATAAATGATAACCAATGCCTTAAATAATTACATTAATTTTATTTATTCATAAAAAAAGAGAATGACTGGCTTGAATTTTAGCTAGACTTGCTTCCATTCGTGTAAAAATTGGCCCTATTTTAGTTTAAATCAGAGGTTCTTAAAAAAAAGTTAAAAGGCTCGTTTGTTTTTTGAATTTAAAAAATGATAACTTTAAAACTCGATTTAAACCGAAACCAATTAACCTTAATCAAAGTAAATTAAAAAAAAAACTATGAGAAAGTTCATCGCTTTGTTCATGCTTGCAGGCATACTATTCGTTCCTGCTTTCGCTAACGCCCAAGAAGCAGCTGCAGATTCTGCAACCGCTACAGAAGCTACCCCTGCAGTAGAAGAGACTGCGGCATCTCCAGAAATGGTTGACGATGAAATCGTCGCTGAGGAGCAAAGCTTCCACCAAGTAATTAAAGAGAAATTTATCGAAGGTGATCCTTTGTATATGACTCCAGTATTGATTTGTTTGATTTTGGGCCTTGCAATTGCATTGGAGAGAATCATTACTTTGAATCTTTCCACTGTTAATACAAAGAAGCTTCTTGTGAATATTGAAGAGGCGCTTTCTTCAGGTGGAATCGAAGGTGCTAAAGAGGTAACTAGAAACACCAAAGGTCCAGTTGCTTCTATCTTCACACAAGGCTTGATGCGCTATTCTGAAGGAATCGACATGGTTGAGAAGTCGATTGTTGCTTACGGTTCAGTAGAAATGGGTCGATTGGAAAAAGGGCTTGTTTGGATCTCCCTATTTATCTCCCTAGCTCCGATGTTGGGCTTCATGGGTACGGTAATTGGTATGATTGGTGCTTTTGACTCTATCGAAGCAGCAGGTGATATCTCTCCTTCCCTAGTAGCCGGTGGTATTAAAATCGCCCTTTTGACAACAGTTGCTGGTTTGATTGTTGCGATTATTCTTCAATTGTTCTACAACTATCTTGTGTCTAAGATCGATTCTTTGGTAAACGACATGGAAGACGCTTCTATCTCTTTGGTAGATGTGTTGGTAAAGCACAAAGTGACAGGCAAGTAATTCTTAGCCTTCAATTTGTTCAAAATCAAATTCTTACATCCTAAAGATTCGAAATCATGGATTATGTTAATATTATTCTCTATGTGAGCTATGCTCTTGTAGTAGTTGGGACGGTCCTTTCGGTGCTGCTCCCGTTGATCAAGTCACTTGATGACCCAAAAGGGCTCATGAAGTCAGGGCTTGGTGTGGTTGCAATTGTTGTGATCTTCTTTATTTGCTACTCCATCTCTTCCAACGAAGTATTGCCCAAGTTTGAGGGTGATCCTTTCAACTTAACGCCAGCAACTTCTCAAATGGTGGGTGGGCTTATGTTCACTACCTACCTACTTATTGTGGGTGCTTTGGCAGGTATTTTACTTACTGAGATAAATAAAGCAATCAAATAATCATGGCTAGAAGCAATAGTAGAGGGAGTCAAGAAGTAAATGCAGGATCGATGGCGGACATCGCCTTCCTACTGCTAATCTTCTTCCTTGTGACCACTACCATCGCTTCGGACAAAGGTATTTTGAATATTCTTCCTCCGAAGCAGGATCCTAATGTACCACCACCTGATATCAAGAAAAACGAAAGAAATATCTTCAATGTCTTGATTAATGCCAACAATGACTTGTTGGTTGAAGGTGATTACAGAAGGTCAGCAGAAGGTCTTGATCAAGACTTCAAAGATTTCATCTTGAACTTTGGAGCTCCTGATGAAGAAGCAACAGCCTTGTACAACACTCTTCCAGCATCGTTGCAGGCGCAAGCGCAGCGAAAATCGGATTCATCCGATGATCCAGGGGAAGCAGTAATTTCCATAAAAACCAATCGTGGTACGAACTACGATGTATTTTTGGAGGTGTTTGACTTAGCTAAAAAAGCGTACTTTGATATTTATGCAGAGCGAGTGGGTTTAACTGCCGACGAGTATCGTAGATTAACTGGCGATAGTGAGGCCACAAAAGCGCTTCAAGATAAAGGCAAAGAAGGTATTCCTATGGCGATATCTATTGCAGAACCTGATAAAATAGGAGGAAATTGATATGGGAAAGTTTAAGAAAAAAGTAAAAACAGGTGAAAGTATTCCTACCTCAGCCTTGCCTGATATTATCTTTATGCTCCTATTCTTCTTCATGGTAACAACTGTATTGAGAGAACAGGATATCTTGGTAGATCAAAAGATTCCTCAAGCTACTCAATTGCAAAAATTGCAAAAGAAGACGTTGATTTCTTACATCTATATTGGAAAACCTAAGAATACAGGTTTATATGGTTCTGAACCAAGAGTTCAAGCCAATGATGTATTGATTTCTTCTCCTGAAATCGTTCAGTGGGTAAACCAGGAGCGGGATAAATTACCCGAAGCAGATAGAGGACTTATCACCATCTCCATGAAAGTGGATAAGGAAGTGAAAATGGGTCCTATCTCTGATGTACAAACAGAACTTCGAAATGCCGATGCACGTCGTGTTTTGTATGCTTCTACTGGTAAAGTTAACTAATACTAATTCACTTTATCTGTATATTGAAAGCCATTCGCCATGCGGATGGCTTTTTTTATTCAACTCCTTATGAAGCTACTACCTAATTCTACAAAGAAAGTTCAAAATGCCTGGGCCATGTACGATTGGGCAAATTCAGTATACAGCCTGGTCATCACTTCCACTATTTTCCCCGTGTATTACAATAGTGTTACCGAAAGTTTGGATGGTTCAGACAAGGTTTCTTTTTTTGGTTGGGAGGTGATTAATACCGTTTTGTATTCTTATTCCATCTCCTTTTCTTTTTTAATTATAGCTCTTATTGCCCCGATTCTCTCAGGTATTGCCGATGCCTCCGGGAATAAATTGAACTTTATGAAGTTCTTTGTTTATATGGGTTCACTGTCCTGTGCTGCCCTATTCTTTTTTACCGGGGAGAATTTAGAATTTGGGATAATTTGTAGCGTTTTAGCGAGTATTGGCTTTTCAGGTAGTATTGTGTTTTACAATTCTTTCTTGCCCGAAATAGCCAAAGAAGAAGAATTTGATTTGCTAAGTGCTAAGGGTTTTGCCTTGGGTTACATAGGAAGTGTTATCCTGTTGGTATTTAATTTGATGACTATACAGTTTCCTGAATGGTTTGGAATGCCCACTGGAAGCTTTGCACCACGATTTTCTTTTCTTATTACTGGCATATGGTGGATGGGTTTTGCTCAGATTCCTTTTCGTGTTCTACCCAATAATCCTTACAAGAAATCTATTTCTTCAGATTACTTTTGGAAGGGATACCGGGAAGTTTCTTTGGTGTTTGGGGAGCTTAGATCCCTACCAGTTGCTAATCAATTTTTGGCTTCATTTTTCTTTTACTCCATGGGGGTGCAAACGGTTATGTACTTGGCAGCTTCTTTTGGTGACAAGGAATTAGGGATGCCTGGAGATCAATTGATTCTTACCGTATTAATCATCCAGCTTGTGGCCATAGGCGGGAGTTACCTCTTTGCTTTTATTTCCAAACAAATTGGCAACAAAAATAGCTTGTTAATTATGGTCTTTGTTTGGATGGGTATCTGTGTAGCTGCTTATTATGTCCACTCTGTCTACCAGTTTTATTCCTTGGCTTTTGTGGTAGGTATGGTCATGGGAGGAATTCAATCTCTTTCTCGATCTACCTACGCCAAACTAATCCCAACCTCCACCACAGACCATGCTTCCTTTTTCAGTTTTTTTGACCTTACGGAAAAAGTAGCTGTTGTTTTAGGAACATTCACCTATGGATTTATTGAGCAACTAACGGGGAGTATGCGAAACTCAGCATTATTCCTGGTTGTCTTTTTTGTGTTAGGACTTTACTTTTTAGTAAAATTGACGCTTCCAAAAAAGGAAACTGAACTAGATTTTGCCTAGGCGATGCAAAAAATTCTTTCAGCTTTGGAAATTGCGGTTTTGGAGCAAATCCATTTAACTAAGAAAGGCTTTTCCAACCATGCGTTCATGGAGCTAGTTGCTCAACGTTTTGTAGATTGGTTTCAAAGTCAAGGGCATTCACCTGATGTCAAAATTCTAGTTTGTGTGGGCGCGGGGAACAATGGTGGAGATGGTCTTGCTATTGCACGTATCCTTTTTTCTCTGGGTTATAGAGTTTCTGTAGCTACTTTCTTTTCACCAGAAGCAAAGTTATCCCCGGCTTGTCAACAAAATCTGGCCCTTTTGCCCGATCAACTTCAACTGTTTTCATGTGATACACTTTCTTTGCCAAAAGAGGAGGGGATTTTGATTGATGCCTACCTAGGTCTGGGCTGTGTAGGGCCTCTTCGTGAAGCCGCAAAAGCACGTATCCAACTTATTAATTCCTTTGGAGGAAAAATTATTTCTCTAGATCTCCCTAGTGGAATGCCTGCTGATTCGATCCTTGCTGGGATAGCGGTAAAAGCTGATTTGACCATCACCTTGGGTTTTCCAAAATTGACTTTACTTCTTCCAGAGCATGCGCCATATATGGGTGAATTGGTGGTACTACCTATAGGTTTTGAAAAGGAAGAATTCGCTGAATTCACTTCTTCAACCTTTTACTTGGAAGAGAAGGATATACTGCCTCTCCATCGTCGATTTAATCGTTTTGCGCACAAGGGTGATTTTGGAAAAATTCTCTTGGTAGCTGGTAGCAAAGGAAAAATTGGCGCAGGTATTTTAGCAGCAAAAGCAGCATTTCGTACTGGCTCGGGATTAGTAACCTGCATGATTCCTAAAGAGGAACGCGCTGCACTTACGGCATCAGTTCCTGAAGCCATGTGTGTTTTTGATGAAGAGCAGGATTTTTCTGGGTACGATGCGATTGGTATTGGACCAGGTTTGGGTCTGGACCAAGGTGAACTGCTGAAGAAGATACTTTCTGCTTCAAGCAAGCCAATTGTTTTGGATGCGGATGCGCTGAATTGCCTGGCTATCGATAGGACGATTTGGGATTTGATTCCCCAAGGAAGTATTCTAACCCCACACTTGAAAGAATTTGAACGCTTGTTTGGGCCTTCTCAAAACCATTTGGAGCGCTTGGCGAAGGCCAAAGCGATTTGTCTCAAGTATGCGGTTACTCTTGTTATCAAAGGGGCCAATACCCTTTGTAGCTTTGCTGATGGGCGTCAAGTGTTCAATTCTTCCGGAACCAAGTACATGGCTACCGCAGGCATGGGAGATGTTTTGACTGGGATGATTACTTCCTTTTTGGGGCAAGGTTATTCTCCAGAAAATGCGGTTCTTTGCGGGGTATTTCACCATGGGATGGCCGGTGAACTAGCGGGAGAAAAATACTTGCGCGGCACGATGTCCCAGGATTTAATTGAGACGATCCCCGAAACCTATCGTCGCATTGGCTTGAGCTAGGAAGTAACCTTCTATTTTCATTTTATTTTCTATCGCAGTTTTATTTTAAAATTTTACATGAAGCAAGAAAAAGCCTTACTCTGGACCTTGGCAGCCATTAATTTCATTCATATCGTTGATTTTATGATGTTGATGCCGCTAGGACCGCAGTTGATGCGATTGTTTGAAATCAGTCCCAGTGAATTTGGATTTTTAGTCTCCTCCTACACCTTTAGTGCAGGAGCTTCTAGCTTTTTTGGAGCTTTTTTCTTGGATCGCTTTGACCGAAAGCAAATTCTAATTTGGGTTTATGTAGGCTTTACATTGGGCACACTTGCCTGTGCTTTGTCGCCAAGTTATCCTATTCTGCTTCTAGCCCGAGTAGTATCTGGGATTTTTGGAGGGCTTACCTCTGCCTTGATTATGGCAATTATTGGAGATGTGGTACCCGATGCTCGTCGAGGTAGGGCTATGGGCTTGGTCATGTCTGCTTTTTCCTTTGCATCTGTGATGGGTGTGCCTTTGGGTCTCTTTTTAGCTAGTTTATCAGATTGGCATACCCCCTTTTATATTCTATCTGCCTTATCCATTGTGAGTTTAGGGATGATTGCCAAGTTTATTCCCTCCATCACTGGGCATCTCCATAGTGGATCAAAGCGTCCTCATCCCTTTGCTGTAGTCAGTAGGGTGACCAGCAATCCCAATCAAATGCGTGCAATCAGCCTATCAATCATGATGATGCTGGGACAGTTTATGATTATTCCATTTTTAAGTCCATACAATGTAGCGAATGTGGGCTTTTCGGAATTGCAGCTTACCTATGTCTACATGGCTGGTGGAGCCTTTACCATGTTTACTTCACCTTGGGTGGGAAAGCTAGCAGACAAATACGGGAAGCTGCAGATTTTTACGATTTTCATGGTGCTTAACTTGATTCCCATTGGAATCATAACCCATTTGGGAATTACTCCTGTAGCCTTGGTGCTCGTAGTGACAACCTTCTTTTTTGTTACCTCAAATGGGCGTTATGTACCTGCAGCTGCTTTGGTAACAGGAACTGCAAAACCCGAAAATAGAGGAAGTTTCTTGAGTTTCAATTCAGCAGTTCAGCAGCTAGCAGCAGGTTTTGCTTCCCTTTTAGCAGGATTTATGATTGGAGAAAACGAATTGGGGCAATTGACCAATTTTAATTACGTGGGTTATTTGGCAATTTTTTTCAGTATTATTTGCATACCCTTGGCTTGGCGAATTAAAGTGATTAGCTAAAAAAAAGCCTCCAAAAATTGAATTATGGAGGCTTTTTTTTTGTGATTATCCGCGATCCTCAAGTAGGCTTGAGCTAGGATGGGCTTTTATCAAATGCGAATAATCGACCACAGATGACATCACTTAATCGTCTCAATCCCTTTATTTTGGTTGAATAAACGAAAGAAAGTGGCTATTTATTTTTGCTTAAATTCCTTCGGTTAAAATTCAGCGTTTCCTGGAGTTCTTGGGAAGGCGATGACATCGCGGATGTTACTCATACCGGTAACGAACAACACCATTCGTTCAAAGCCCAGTCCAAAGCCTGCATGCGGCGTTGCGCCAAATCTCCTTGTATCAAGGTACCAACTGAGCTCTTCGGTTGGGATGTGCATTTCTTCCATGCGTTGGCTGAGCTTATCTAGACGCTCTTCTCGTTGAGATCCACCCACGATTTCTCCAATGCCAGGAAATAAAATATCCATGGCAGCGACTGTTTTTCCGTCCTCATTTTGACGCATGTAGAAGGCCTTGATGCCCTTTGGATAGTCGGTAAGGATAACTGGTTTTTTGAAGTGCTTTTCTACTAAATAGCGCTCATGTTCGGATTGTAAGTCTGTCCCCCATTCTTCGATGAGGTAGGAAAATTTCTTCTTTTTATTGTGGTTGGAGTTACGCAGGATATCGATTGCTTCTGTGTAGGTAAGACGCACAAAGTCATTTTCTAGAACAAACTTCAACTTATCAAGCAGGCCTAATTCCGCACGTTGTTCGGTCGGTTTGCTTTGTTCCTCTTCTGCGGCACGTTGATCCAAAAAGGCCAGGTCTTCTGCACAGTGGTCCAAGGCGTAGCGAATGATGTATTTGAGAAAGTCTTCTGCTAAGTTTTGGTTGTCTTCTGCATCGTAAAAAGCCATTTCCGGTTCAATCATCCAGAATTCTGCCAAGTGGCGTGTGGTGTTTGAATTTTCTGCGCGGAAGGTGGGACCAAAAGTATATACCTCTGCTAAAGCCATGGCAGCGAGTTCTCCTTCGAGTTGTCCGGAAACGGTGAGATTGGTTTCCCGCTCAAAAAAGTCTTGGTTAAAGTCAATCTTCCCCTCTTCGGTTTTTGGAGGATTGAGAAGGTCTAAGGTAGTGACCTTGAAGGTTTCTCCCGCCCCTTCTGCATCGGATGCGGTTATGATTGGGGTGTGGATGTAGAAAAATCCTTTGGTATTGAAATAGGTATGTACTGCATAAGCAAGTGCATGGCGTACACGAAAGACTGCTCCAAAGGTGTTGGTGCGCATCCGCAGATGGGCAATCTCACGAAGAAATTCAAGGGAGTGCTTTTTAGGTTGAAGTGGATACTTTTCTGGATCCGATTCGCCCAGTATTTCAATGTGGCGAGCAATCAATTCCGAGTGCTGTCCGGCTCCTTGTGAAGCTTCCACCTTGCCTGTAATTTTCAAACAGGCACCCGTGCTACACTTTTTTAGGATTTCTTCGGCAATGACATTGGGATCGGCCACTACCTGGTAATTGGTAAGGATGGAGCCGTCATTGAGGGCAATAAAGGAAACATTCTTGTTGCTTCGCTTGGTGCGTACCCAGCCCATGAGGGTAAGTTCCTGTCCGATCAGGTCTTGTTCCAGGATGGTCTTAATTTTGACCCGTTTGTTAAATGCCATTTGCGTAGGAGTAGAGGAAGGCTCTCGCTGCCTCTTTGAATTTAGTGGAATGCAAAAAAACGATTAAATCACCTTTTTATCAAAAAATTAACGCTTTTTCCTAAATTTGACTGAGTTGTTTTCTTCGGAAGCCTGCTCATTTTTCGCAAATAAGTGGTTTGAATCATTTCAATGCAAAAGTTAAGCCTTTCTCAGTCACTCTCTCAAAAACTTTCCCCGCAGCAGATTCAGTTTATCAAGCTGCTGCAAGTACCTACCGCCGAGTTAGATGCTCGAATAGAGGAGGAGCTTGAAATCAATCCAGCCCTTGAAGAGGGGAAGGTGGAGGAAGTAGAGTCTTCAGGAGAGGATGATTTTGAGGACGATTTTGGGGAAGAGTATGGAGCGGAATCCAGCGAGGTCAATGTGGATGATTATTTGGATGACGACTATGGAGGATACAAGATGCAGGGGGATGGCAATTACAATTCTGAAGATGAAGATCGAGAAATCCCTTTTTCTGTAGCGAGTTCCCTTCACGAACAATTGATCACTCAGTTGAATTTTTTGAAGCTTGATGAGCGGCAGCGACTTATTGGAGAGCAGCTGATTGGGAGTATTGAGAACGATGGATACATCCGGCGTGAATTGACTTCCATCATCAATGACTTAGCATTTTCTCAAAACGTTGAAACCGACAGCGATGAGCTTGAAGAGATTTTACGCAAAATACAGACCTTTGATCCAGCAGGTATTGCTGCACGAAACTTGCAAGAGTGCTTAATTATTCAGTTGGAGCGCAAAGAACATCCTGATGATCCCACAGTTCAACATGCTTTAGCCATTATTCAGGATTGCTTTGAGGAGTTTACCAAAAAGCATTATCCTAAAATTCAAAAGCGTCTTAATCTAGATGAAGAAGAAATCAAGGATGCGGTCCAGCTGATTACCCGACTCAATCCTAAGCCAGGAGGAGTAGCAGATGGTTTGGTGCTGACCCAATACGTGATTCCTGATTTTATTTTGGTGACCAATGGAGGAAAGTTTGAGATCCTGCTAAACTCTAAAAATGCGCCTGAACTTCGGATTTCTCGCTCGTATGCGGAACTTTTTGATGCCTACGACAAGAGTGATAAAAAGGATAAGAAGCTCAAGGAGACCGTTTCTTTTGTCAAGCAAAAGTTGGATTCGGCAAAATGGTTTATCGATGCCATTAAACAGCGGCAAAATACCTTGCTACGAACTATGGATGCCATCCTTCAGTACCAATACCCTTTTTTTGTAGATGGAGATGAGGCGGCCCTTCGCCCGATGATTTTGAAAGATATTGCGGAAAAAATTGACATGGATATTTCTACTGTCTCCAGGGTGGCGAATAGTAAATCCATTCAAACTGAATTTGGTGTCTTTCCATTGAAATACTTTTTTTCGGAGGGTATTGCTACCGATAGTGGGGAAGATGTCAGTAACCGAGAAGTAAAGTCGGTCCTTCAAGGTATGGTGGATGCAGAAGATAAAAAGAAACCACTTTCGGATGATAAATTGGTAAAGATGTTGAATAAAAAAGGGTATACGATTGCGCGTCGTACGGTAGCCAAGTATCGGGAGCAGCTACAAATTCCAGTGGCTAGATTACGAAAGGAGCTCTAGTGGTACGAAAATTAGCCCTTCTTATTTCTGTTGCATTTCAGCCATTGCTCATGCCTTCCCTGGTTTTTGGATTGCTTTTTTTTGGGGTGCCGCAGGCGACCAGTATTCCCGAGTCTTTTAAGACAAGATTGTTCTATTTGATTATGAGTTCCACCTTATTGATTCCGATGGCCCTTGTCTTGGGCTTGCGGTGGAGTGGATTGGTGAAGAGTCTGCATTTTGAGGATAGAAGAGATCGTCGAAATCCATTTCTATTGGTTACTGCTTTCTATGTTTTAACGACGTATTTTTTGAAACAGAAAACTGAGTTGGATCCCATTTTATGGCAGGGGATGGGTGTGATTACCCTAGCCGTGTTGGTACTCACGGTGGTAACTTATTTTTGGAAAATGTCTGCCCACTTGACAGGGATAGGAGGTGTATTGGCTATTACAGGAGTTCTTGGACTTTATTTTCCTTCGGTAACTGTAGCCTATTTATTAGTCATTGCAACGGTTCTTGGAGGATTAGTTGCCTCTTCTCGTTTGTACTTGGATGCACATCGCCCTGCGGAGGTATATGTGGGACTTTTGGTAGGGTTTATTACTTGCTGGGTTGGGTTTTCTTGGATTTATGGTTCGTTTGCTTGACCTATCGTTTGCTAGTGCAAAAAAAAACTCCCGATGGGGAGTTTTATATTTTTAAAAGTAGATTAAAACAATCCAACTGCTATTCCAAAACTTACTTGACTTGCTTTGTTATTGAAAGGGCCTCTATCGGCTTGCCACATTGGGTTGAGGTAGTAGGTGGTCCATACATTAAATCCAGGGCTCCCAGCTTTTAGGTGCAAGCCATAACGCATTTTTTCTAGGCCATAGTTTTCTGCTTGTTTGACTTTAACTTTTCCAGAATTAGGTGAATCAAAACCAATTTTAGTTTGGGATTGATAAAGGAATCCTATGCGAGCGCCGAGACTTAGGCGAAAACTTTTGCTGTAGTCATTTTTGTTAAAGTTGTATTGGAAGTCTACAGGCACCTCCACATAATTCGTAGCAAGGGTATTGGTTTTGACTTCTATGTCGGTACCAAAGACACTTTTCACGTCCTTCATTACAGAAGATTCCGCACCTAGTGTAGGGCTGCGAAATAGATTTTCTTCATTTTTAAATGCGAATTTAGTAGTAGAAATTCCAATCCCTGGACTAAGTACAAATCCCGAATTTTCTCCAAAAAGGTGAAATGGCTTTTGGTAGTAGATATTGAAGCTTCTTGAACCTAAGAAATTGATTGCGAGGTCTGCAGGTCGGTTAGTCAGCTGGGTCCAGCCAAACTCGACGATCAAGTCATTAGGGATATTTGGGCGACCACCTATAGGTGTTTTTGGGGCTTGGTTATCCGAATCCTGTGCTTGTGCGTTCAATGCCAATGCAAGGAAGGCAAGTGCTAGTATTTTTTTCATTAATGAAGCTTCAGTTCAAGAGAATATGGGCAAAAATATAAAATTTAAGAGGATTTACTCGCCTATTGGTCTTAATTATTCTTAAGAGTAGTGCTGTTGAGAAATCTTTTGTTTTGAATAATTCTTCCTTAGAACTTTTTGGAGGGAAAAAATTAATACGTACTTTTGCAATCCAATCTGGCTTCGTAGCTCAACTGAATAGAGCACCTGATTACGGCTCAGGAGGTTTCAAGTTTGAATCTTGACGAGGTCACTAGCCCTAGCTTTTAAGAAGTTAGGGCTTTTTTCTGGGTAATTCAGTAAATAAAAAAGCATAAAAAAAGCAGCCGGATGGCTGCTTTTTATTTTTTAGTGTCCTGCTGTCGCAGCGGGTTTGACACCACGCTGCCAGAAGAAGAAGATCACAAAGAGGACGATTAAGATGCCCGGGAAAAGTAACATTTTCTCCAGAGTATCTTGACCTGCTGCCAACTCTAAAGCATCTCCAGCCAAACCAGCTGCACTTTGCGTAGCTCTAGAAGCATCAATCCAGCTTCCGATAATAGGCTGGAAGATCGCGGTAGAAAACATGCCTAAGCCGCCAATGATGGACATCCCCAAGGCACCGGAAAGTGGTACACGCTGAGCTACAGCTCCTACCATCACAGGCCAGAAGTAACATACGCCCAAGGCAAAAATCAAGGCAGCTACATAAGACATGTTACCACTTACCGTACTGAATAAAAAGATGCCTATCGCGGTGAAAATTGAACCCCCAAGCAAAACACCAGTTTGCCCCAAGGCTTTAACTACTGGACCTGCAAAGAATCTTCCCACAGCCATAACCCCTGTGGTCAAGGCTAAAATCAACATGCCAGATGCTCCGCTTGAACTCAAGACAATGTTAGCCCACTGCTGTGGTCCAAATTCAGAGATGGCGGTGAATGCCATAGCAATGAATAAAAAGATAAATACAGGGCTAAACATGGCTTTCAAGTTGGAACCAACGGATGTAACTCCTTCAATAGAAGGCTTAGGGAAGGTTTTTCCAAAGAAGAGTACTGCATACGCTAGGGTAGGCACCATCATTACCCATACTTGAGTTTGCCAAGCAAAACCCCCATCGGTCATGAATTTGGAAACCAAACTTCCTAATACAATTCCTCCAGGAAACCACATGTGGAAGCGGTTCAGCATTTTGTTGAGTGTAGTTCCCGAATACATGTCTGCAATCATGGGGTTACACGCTGCCTCGGTACAACCGTTGCCAAATCCAATAAACAGGGTAGAAATCAATAAGGTGGTATATCCATCTGCAAAAATGGTCAACAGAATACCAAAGGTATGAGTTAAAAATGCAATACGCATGATGTTGGCTGGTCCTACGATATGGTAGAATAGGCCTCCAAGGATCATGGAAATCGGGAATCCTAAAAACCACATGGAGTTGATAAAGCCAAGTTGCTCGGCATTTAATCCAAAGGATTCGCCCAATTGGGGAAGAATACCTGCTCGAATAGAGAAGGAAAATGCGGTGGTAATTAGCGCCAAACAACTTGCGTTGAATAGGGCGCTACGATTGATAGTTTGAGTCATAAAGTAGTGCTTTAGGTTATTGGGTTGCTTTTGTGTGACTTTTAACACAGTTAAATTAGGTAAAAAAAAAGGAATTAAGTTGCCTGTTATAAAAAAAAAACACCCTTTCTCAAAAAATTAAGAAAGGGTGGGTACTTAAAGGGATAAGTCACCTTGTACTTTACCGTACAAAAACCCAATCCTGTGCTGTACTCAGAGGAGCTGAAAACTCGTACCCCTCCTCTTGAAAAACTTTAAGTTGCTCTGGATTAGTGACCCGATTTAGGATTGCATATCGAGCCATCATCCCTCTTGCCTGCTTGGCAAAGAAGCCGACTACTTGGTATTTCCCTTCTTTGTATTCCTTAAAATGGATGGTAATGACGGGTAGCTTCAAGGCCTTTTTATCTACTGCCTTGAAGTATTCTTGGGAAGCCAAATTGACCAACGTACGCCCTTCCCCTGCAGCATTCAAGGCCATGCTGATCTTGGTCCCCCAGTACTGGTAGAGGTTGTTTCCTTTCTTGGTTTGGAGCGGGGTACCCATCTCCAATCGGTAAGGCTGAATCAAATCCAAAGGCTTCAATAACCCATACAATCCAGATAAGATTCGTAAATGCTGCTGTGCAAATTCTAAATCTTCTGGGCCAAAGTGGTCTGCTTCCATTTTCGTATAAACTTCTCCTTTGAAGGCCAAGACTGCTTGCTTGGAATTTTCTGGATTAAAAGTCTCCGAAAAAGTTTTGTAGCGTTCCTCATTCAAAACAGCAAGAGAATCACTCAGGTGCATTAATTTGGAAATTTTTGAAGCTGATTTTTTCTTCAAAACGCCTACCAAATCCTTTACTTCTCGAGGAAAGTCAGGTTGAGTATGGTGGCTATACTCGGGATTGCTGTAATCTAGGGTTTTGGCAGGAGAAGTGACAATCAACATAAGTTACTGGATAATGACAAGTGCTTTAGTTTCGGTTTGGGTAAGATTTTGTACCCTAGAAGTTAACCGCACAACGACTGCGTATGTTCCCGAAGGAACCAATTTTCCATCGACTAGTCCATCCCAAGGACAAAAAGGCTGCAAAGGAGCTAAATTTTCATGTTCACAATAAAAGATTAATTCTCCCCAGCGATTGTAAATAAATACATCCACTTCATCAATGTATTCGTTGGCATACAAAATAAAGTTTCGGTTTGGATCATTGAGTACCACCGCACTTGGGAAGACAATTTTGAGGCGACAATCTTCAATTACGCTAAAGGTTCCTTCCCAAAAACAGCCCAGAATATCTCCTACGCGTAGGGTATAAGTTCCACCTTTTTCTGGACTAAAGGTAGGGTCTTGGGAAACCTCCTCCCCATCCAAAATCCAGGAATAGCTCGCGTATGGCCCGGGATCAAGTGTGGTTGTTTTACCTTCTACCGCACAAATGACGATAGGGTCTGAAGGAAGAAAAGCAGGGGCCAATCTAGATTTAACCACCACTGCATTGGCTCTACCTAACTCACATCCATTGCTGCTTCGAAGTAGTACCTCATAGGTGCCCTCTTGGTTGACTTCAATACGGTTAGTGGTGAACGCTGGAAGTCTGGTGCGGGTCCCACCAGTAACCAAAAACCATTCAAATTCTGTTACAGTACTTAGATTAGCAATTACCTCGAGTGTGGTGGACTCTTGGTCCACACAAAAAGGGCTTGCATCCAAGCGAACTGCAAGGGTATCTTCTAAGATTTCTGCCGTGAAGGCAAGTTTATTGGTTGGACAAGCTCCTCCACTAGCAGGAAGTACTTCCAAAGTATAGTTACCAGATCTGCTAGGTACAAACTCTTGCCTTCTTCCGACGATAATTCCTAATTCATCTTTCCATAAAAAGATCACGTCAGCAGGGGTTGCATTGTTGAGAATGGCTTCAAATCGAATTCCTGTCAAGCAATCTACTATAGGACCCGAAACTTCAAAGTCCAATGCAGGGTTCAAATTAACCGACATAGCAAGGGACTTGGGGCAGTCTTGTCCCAAAGGATCTTCCCCAAGGAGGGAGTAAATCCCACTTTCGGTCAGAACGAAAGATCCATCTGCTGCTGGTGAAATGGTAGTACCTCCAGGTGTGGTGAGGGTATAGTTCAGCGGCTTTGGTCCAGTTGGACTGAAGGTGAATGAAACACAGCTTTCGATCACAGCAGGAACAGAAAATTCAACCTCAAATTTTTGATTGACCACATAGAGCTGTGGATCTGGAATCGCACATCGAGACCCATCTTCTAATTCAATTAAATAGGTACCGTTCGGAACGGGAACGAAAAAAGTGGAGGAATTGGGTAGGTCGCCAGAAAATTCAAGCCCATCTCCTTGTCGAATAATTTTGTAGGTGCCTACACCTGGATTGCCTCCAGCAAATGTGAGTTGAAGGCCCCCTTCTGCCACGCCTGTGGCCGAACAAATTTCATCTTGGGGTGAGACATTTAAGTCAAAGCCGGTAGGAGGATTGGTATTTCGCACCGTTACGGAAGAGGAATAGGAGCAGCCGGATGCATTCTCTGCTAGTAGGGTGTACACTCCGGGTCCCAGACCTGAAATCGGAATCACAGTTCCCTGAGATGAAGCAGGAAAGCTAAGACCCAACTCCAGGAGTTGGATGGAGCTTACATCTGCCTGAAGGGTGACTTCTAAAGCGCCATCCAGGGAGCTGCAGTCGGTGGAAGGGCTAGTTTCCTCCACCAAAATGAGGGGTAGTTCATTGACCAGTAAATCGACTTCCTTAGTGACTTGACAGGTCGATAAAATAGGGTCTTGTACGACAAAGGTGAAGGTATATTGACCAGGACCTGGCAGGCTAAGTACCTCTAAGTCTAATTCAAAGAAAGTGCCCAAAGGTACTAGGGTTCCCTCTTGATTACGTTCGTAAAACCACTCTCCTGTAATTGGCGTGTTGGGAGCAAAAGTGACGGTAGATTCCTCGAAACAGACTTCAGTGGCTGATTGTGTGAGGTCAAATTCAAAAGCAGGTCCGACAAAAATAGAGGCGGTGCTGTTGCAGGAACTAGTGAATGCGATTTCATCTTCCGTCGCATCGGTTGCATTCCGAAATTGAACAACTACAGTGTAAATGCTTTCTTCGGTGACGGTGATTGTATTCGAGTTGATGTCTCCAAAAACATCCCCTGCCGCATTGGTCCACAAGAAATCGTATTCTCCTGAACTAGGATCGTAGTCTTCGATAGCCGTCAAGGTCACTGCATTGCCTTCGCACAGCGTGGCATCGGTCGCTAAGGTAAGTGTGGGTGGTGCTACGATTTCAAGAATTCCTTCAGCGGTGAAATAGCCGATTTCCGCGCATCGGTCCACCCGCAATTCAATGGTATAGTTGCCAGCTTGATTGAAAATTTGTTCCAAATTTTGAAATTGGTCTCCTGGACCTCCAAAATTAGACCGGACGACGGTGCCGTCTTCGTGTGTGATCGTCCAGAAATAGGAATCAATGTCTGGTTCTCCTCCGCCTTCAAGTGTGGCTGTTGCTCCAGAAATCGGGTCTAAGCAAAGAGTTGGAGGGATTCCCAAAGCAGGTTCGGGGATGGAGCTTCCTGAGTTTTGGACAAACGAAGGCAAACCCAAATTGGACGTTCCAGGCATGGCTTCCACCGCATCTTGATTGAAGGTACTTGCAGCGGTGCAGCCGGTGCCCACTTGAATTTGTCCAATGCGGTCATCTCCTACTACAGCTACGTAGATTTGACCATCAGAAGCTATTTGTAAACCGCCTAAATTAAGTCCTGAGGTGCCGCTAAGAATCTTTTTAGTAGAAAGGATACAAGTAGCTCTTTCTTCCGGAGTTAAGGCGGTAGCGAAGCAGCTAGGGCAGTCAGGCGCTACTTCTTTGATGAGGTACTCCTCGATTCCTGGCCCTCCATTTCGGTAGGAAACCAGGATGCGGTCAGAATCCTGCGAAAACTCCAGCCCATAAATTTCTCCAGAGCAATCTAGATCCAAGAGTGCGTACTCGTTAAGCGTACCGGTTTGCTGATTGAACTCAAAAATTTCCGTTCGGTTGCATCCCCCTTCGGAAATGGTAATAGCCAACTTGCTGCCATCTGGGCTAAATTTCATCGCACCCACGCCGGAGTTGTAGCCATGGATGCTTCCTACTGAGCTATTCACGGCTTGACCTATACCTTGGCTCGAGACGGGGTAGGCCCGAAAGGTATTGTTTCCCAGTTCATGAAAGATTACCCAAGTGGTATCACCTGAACTTAAGGCAGCACTGTGCTCCGTAGAAGGGCTAAAAAGGAAGTTGTCTTTAGTGACGACGTTTCCTACTCCTGTTGTGTTTTCAGCCTTGATATCGACCAATGAAAAGCGTACCTCGTTGCTGCCGCTTACTGAGGTTTGGGTGGTAAATAGGTAAAAGAGGGTAGGTTCGGAAGGTACGCCAACAGCCACTACGCCTTGACTTGCTGTGTTGTTACCTCCAATGTCGCTGCCATTTTCCATCAAATCCCCGTTGAGATCCCAGACAGATTGCCCATCGGTGAAAAATAATACCTGCCCTGCCTGATCGGAGATTGTGGAGGTGCCTGCTGGGATGTTTTGCGGATGGGCTTCGGAGATGGGTCGTGGCACAGGAGCTGTGTCATCATCTGGGTCGGGGTTGAAGTCTAATCCTGCCCCATTTCCAAAGTACCAGATGTTGTTAGTTTGGTCAGGGACATCCCACATTTTGATTCGTATTTCTGCATAGGCATAACAGGAGGACCCAGGTTCCCGCACCAATACCCAATACAATCCAGGCTTACATACCTCATTGGCCCCTTTTCCAATCCAGCCTTCCTCGCGTTTGTTGGACCAGAAATACTCGTAGTTGGTTCCGCTACCTGCCCCTCCACCTGGAGCGCCACCCGTGCCACCTCCGCTACTATCACCCGATTGGGCTTGCAGGAGTGGGTCAAGATCGATGCAGGACTCGCAGAGGGTGGTGTCTGAAGGAGTAAAGTTGGCCTGTAGCTCATTCTCAGTGAGTGGAATACTTTTGCTTACCTTTTTGATGGTGCTATCTGGGAAAGTTACCGTCAGGGTCACTTCCAAACTGCTTCCTTGAGCGGATTCGCCAGGCACCAAAAAATGTTCTTGGTTGAAGTCTGCTGGCAAGGGATTGCCATCGGCATCGCTCAAAGGTGGAGAAAATTCCCAAAGGAAAGAGAGCGCTTGGTAGTTGGGAGGATTGATTTCACTAGTGAGCTGAACAGGGTTATTTGCGCAAGGAGCCTCTGGGTCCCAGCTAAAGTCAACGGAAGGGTCGATGGTTACATTGGGTGCGAAGATGGGGAAAATGCGCCCACAAAAATCTGTGCCAGTAAAGGGGTCCTCTTCAACCACTAAGGTAGTTAAGTTGGACTCATTGGGATTGGTGATCTTTCCTACGATTTGTGGTCCCCCAACTACCTCCTCGTACAAATAATACAAGGAGCCATCTGGTCCTACTTTTAGGTCGTATACTTGGGTCAAAGTGGCGTCAAGCGGAACTTCTTCCGGAACTGCATCGGGGGAGTTGGTAGGAATTCGGAGGAGTTGATTTCCCCTAGAAAAGTAGATATAGGCTCCATTGGGTGAAAAATCTGCGCCAGAAATTGTTCCCGCTCCGCCGGAGTTGCTTAGAGCTTGGGGATTTCCAAAAGATCCTGTTGCCGTATCAAACGGCACCAAGAAAATATCCTCTCCAGGATTTTTTGGAAGGAGAAGTAGTTGCCCTAATCCCTCTTCAAAGATCATGGCTGAAGGTTCGATGGGGATTCCTCGGGTGCCAGTTAGGGTAAAAGAACCTGCGGCTGTTTCTAAGCGTCTCGCTTGAAGATTTCCGCCCGCAAAGCTGATCAAGTAGGAGGGAGAGCTTAGTGTTTTGACAACCAAAACTGCTCCTTGAGCAGGTCCAATGACTTGATTTTTACTCGTAATTTGTCCTAAAGGTGGTTCGTTCCCTGTTGCTTGGCCTGGGGCATTCATGTCAACAAGGGCATATTGGAGTTGTCCTGCAAGGGAAAGATAAAAAATATAAAAGAGCTTGTTGCCGTTTGGATTGTACTCCAAAAACCCTGTAGCTACGGTTTGCCGACCTTGAAAATTTCCATTCAATCCTGGTGCAGAACCTTCAATAGGGCTTCCTGAGTAATTATAAACCAATTCTCCATTGGTATAGAATAAGGGTTGCCCAGTGATGGGATCTATGGCAATCGCATTGTTGTCGGCCCCATTCAGGATAGCAGCGGGTAGTGTTTGAACTGAAGCAACTGCTCCTTTACCGAAGGAAAGGTAGGGATGGTCACCGGTACTGCAATTTCCAAAAATCCATTCGTTTTCGTTGTAACCTTGTGCGAGGGTAGTACTTATTCCCCACCAAGTGTAGCATAGGATGCCGACAATTAGTCTAGTGAATCGTATGGTATTCAACTTGCTTTTCATATTTTTAAGGCTACTTCTAAAACAACCGCTGAGCATCCCCGTTTAGAAGTGAAGTACATAATCAAATAAACGAACAATTTCGTGTTAAGGTCTCTCCTGACAGTAGTTTTTTTTATGGTGCTTGGTTGGGCTTCAGTTTCCGAAGCACTTGCCCAGGACCCACAGTATAGTCAATACTATGCAGCCCCACTGTACCTTAATCCTGCCATGGCAGGGGGAGAGTTGATGGGGAGGGTAGGATTTAACTACCGAAACCAGTGGCCTTCATTGGATGCACAGTTCACCACCTTTTCCGCGTATTACGATACCTACCTACCAGATTACAATTCAGGAATAGGGGTTCATGTGATGCAAGATACGGAAGGGGCATCTAAATTACGTTCTACTTCGCTTTCAGCGATGTATTCCTACGAATTACGACTGGCAGATAACCTGTACTTCCGACCTGGTTTTCAAGCAAGTTATCTGAGAAGGGAAATTGGATTTTATGAAAACTTGATTTTTGCAAACCAGATCAATCCAGCGGATCCTACTGGGCCCTTGCTGCCTGGGTCTGATATTCCCGGATTGGGTGATCCAGTGAGCATCTTTTCGCTTTCAGTTGGAGGATTACTCTTCACTAAAAATGCTTGGATTGGATTTTCTGCACATCACCTGAATGAACCCAATCAATCCTTTGTGGACGGCTTGAGTCCATTGCCCAGCAAACTTTCTTTTCATGCTGGTTACCGAATTTCCTTAGGCCAAGGAGGTCTGCGCCAAGATTTCACCCACATGAGAAAGCAGCGTTATTTGACGCCTACCCTGAATTACAAAAGGCAAGGGCCTTTTGAACAGCTCGATGTTGGCGCCTATTTTTATGTGGAACCCATAGTATTTGGAGCCTGGTACCGGGGACTTCCATTTAGGCCAGTGGATGGACAAAGTAACCGAGACGCTATCGTAATGATGGTAGGCGTTAATTTAATCACGGGTCTAAATATTGGTTATAGCTTTGACTATACTGTATCCCAACTGGGCATACAAAGTGGAGGAGCTCATGAATTGAGTCTTTCTTGGACTATTCCCAGTCGAAATCAAGGCAAGCCATTGGGTCGTGACACCATTTTACCTTGCCCTAAATTCTAAAAAAAATGGAAACTCAGAGTTTGTTGTACCTGCTGGTAGGGGTGCTTGCTTTTGGTTTTATTGTACCCCAACTATTGGAGTTCTTGCAGGTGTACCATCCTAGTAGGAAAATACCAGATACCCTAGCTGAATACCTAAGCCTGACCAAATTAGAAGAAAGTAAATCTTATCAGCGGGTGAATTTCAATTTTAAAGTAATTACGAGCAGTTTTACTTTTCTTTTGACTCTCCTCTGTGTCACCCAAGGGTGGTTTGGTGCAATAGATACTTGGATTGTAAGCTTTGGTCATTCTCCATTAATGAATTCGCTTCTATTTTTTGGGTTGATCTATGTGGCATCAGACGTGCTGAGCCTGCCTTTTGATTACTACAGAACCTTTTTAATTGAGGAAAAGTTTGGGTTCAATAAAACCACTCTGCGCACTTTTTTTTTAGATAAGTTGAAAGCTTATGCCTTATCCTTGCTCATAGGGGGAGGTTTGATGCTGATTTTTCTTTGGTTGGTCCATACCATGGGTCCCCAGTTCTGGTGGCAGTTTTGGCTACTTGCAGGGGTTTTTATGATCTTGGTGAATGTGGGCTATACCGCATGGATCCTTCCTTTGTTCAATACGCTGACTCCATTAGCCGAAGGAGAGGTACGAGATAAGTTGCTACAGTATGCGTCAAAGGTGGATTTCTCCATCCAGCATATTTTTGTGATGGATGGAAGCCGCCGGTCTGCGAAAGCAAACGCATTTTTCTCAGGATTAGGTAAGCAAAAAAAAGTAGTGCTCTACGACACCCTATTGGAGCAGCATACTCCGGAGGAATTGGTGGCAGTATTGGCCCATGAAATTGGACACTACAAGAAAAATCACTTGAAATGGAGCATGCTGATTTCTCTTCTTCAAGTGGGAATACTTCTATTTTTGTTGGGTCAAGTCGTTTTTTCGGAAACGATGAGTATGGCCTTAGGAGGGAGTAGCTGGTCAGTACAGTTGAATATTTTGGGTTTCACAATGCTCTTTGCACCGCTATCCATGATCCTAGGAATTGGAATGAACTGGCTCAGTCGCAAGCATGAATTTGAGGCGGATCACTATGCCAAAGAAACCTTTGGAGGCAAGCCGCTGGCGGAGGCCTTGAAAACGCTTTCGGTAAAAACCCTAAGTACCATCCATCCTCATCCTTGGTACGTGTTTGTCAACTGCTCCCATCCACCTCTCCTGGAGCGCTTGAAACGACTTGAGGAGGAATAAAACCAAAGTTCGGTAAATGTGGCTGTATAATTAAGCGTGCTTATTTTTTGCAAAAAAAAATCCTAAATTTCAGAGAAAGACTTGTTTACACATGAGAGACCTTGCCGATTTTGGATACCCACTTAGCGACCTGTTTACACAGCCAAAAACGATTAACGAATGGGACCGGTACCGTTTATCTGCCGAACAAATTGATTTTTTTCACGAAAATGGATATTTAGCTGGGGTAAAACTTTTAGATGAATCCCAGCTAGTAGCCTTAAACAAGGCTTTGGAAGAGGTAATGGATCCCAAGCATGCTAGGCATGCCTTATTTCATGAATTTCATAGCAACGAGTCTTCAAATCCCGATACGGTTTTGTTTCATTCACTCGGACACTGGCGGATAGCGGAGGCTTTTCACGATGCAATTTGGAATCCAGCGTTTCGAATGGTTGCTAGCCAATTGCTTGGAGACCGAGGTGTTCGTTTTTGGCACGATCAATTGTTTTGCAAGCCTGCACACCATGGAGGTGTGGTGGCTTGGCACCAAGATTATTCCTATTGGACACGCACGGTGGACATGCAACATTTGACCTGCTGGTGTGGACTGGATGATGCTACGGAGGAAAATGGCTGCTTGCAGTATGTACCTGGGTCTCATCGCTGGGGGCTTTTGGAAAAGCCTACTCTTGCGGGTGAGATGGATGGGCTGAAGGCAATGCTTTCGGAGGAACAAAGAGCCCAATTTAAGCCGGTAGCAATTCCATTAAAAGCTGGTTATGCAGCATTTCACCATCCCTTGTTGGTACATGGGAGCTATGCCAACTATTCCCCTCGATCTAGAAAAGCCTTTGTACTAAATGTTTTTGCAGATGGGACACTCTCCGATTCAAATGAACCCTTACTAGCTGGTGTTCCTGTGATTCCAAAAGGAGAAAAAATGGGTGGTAAATTTTTTCCCCTACTATTTGACCCTAAAAACCTGTAAATTTGCCATTCTAATCCCGTTTCCCGCATGTCTAGCTGGAGGATAGTATCCAATTGTACGGTACTTGGCGATCACGTGCTTCGTATTTTAATTTTCAAATAATGGCTTCTGGACTATTTGCTTTATTAGATGATATCGCTACCCTGATGGATGATGTAGCCGTAATGAGTAAAATAGCAGCGAAGAAAACTGCAGGGATTTTAGGCGATGATCTCGCAGTCAATGCAGAGAAGGCTTCTGGATTTGTGTCTGATCGAGAATTACCGGTGCTTTGGGCTATTACCAAAGGCTCGGCATTGAATAAGCTCCTAATTCTTCCTTTTGCCTTTCTTTTAAGCGCATTTGTTCCACTAGCCATTCCTGTGATTTTAGTACTTGGGGGTCTCTATTTAGCCTACGAAGGAGCGGAGAAAATCCTTGCCTATATTTTTCCACATCCTGCCGAAAAAGAAGAAGATTTCGATTTTGAAATCACCAATGAAGAAATTTTAGCCATCGAAAAGAAAAAAATAAAGTCGGCCATTACGACCGATTTTATCCTTTCTGTAGAAATTGTCATCATTGCGATGAGCACAGTGGTAGGCCAACCTTTAGTCAATCAAGTAGCTGTGGTATCATTAATTGCCTTGATCGCAACGGTGGGAGTCTATGGAATTGTGGCTTTGGTAGTCCGAATGGATGAGTTTGGATTTAAATTAATAGCCCTCAATGATCGTGAGGATAGCGTCTCAGACAAGGTAGGCTGGATGTTGGTTAATGCCTTGCCTCATTTTGTTCGAGGGATTGGCTTTATTGGGACTTTAGCTTTGTTATTGGTTTCAGGTGGTATTTTTTCGCATAACCTTCCTTTTTTTCACCATCTTTTGCCTACTTGGCCAGATATAGTCAAAGAATTTCTTTTTGGATTGGCAGTAGGATTTGTGGTAGTAATCCCTGTGATACTTTTTCAGAAGGCTCAAAAAAAATCAAGGTAAGATTTAATTTGAAAGCCGAGGATTATACCTATTTTCAAAGCATCTAAATCTGTTTATATGAAGGTTTTACTCCAACAATTTTTCAGTTTTTTACTTCTTTCCCTTCTTCTTCCCCAGTGGGGGTTTGGACAATTAGGGGAGTCCTACCTGCGCTTTGAAGGGGGAAAAGGTCTAGGTGAAGGCAAGCACATTGTACTGGTAGCTGGTGACGACGAATACAGATCGGAAGAATCCATGCCCATGTTAGCCAAGATTTTATCCTCTCATCATGGGTTTAAAACTACAGTGCTATTCCCCATTGATCCCAATACCGGGGACGTGGTGCCCAACTATCAAAATAACATTCCAGGGCTGGAGCAACTTGCTTCAGCAGATTTAGTAATTGTGTTGATTCGATTCCGGGAGTTGCCTGATGCCCAGGCAAAGTACTTAGAGGACTATCTTTTGGCGGGTAAGCCCATTATTGGCTTACGAACATCCACACATGGCTTTGCCTATCAAAAAAATAAGGATTCCAAATTTGCCAAGTGGGATTGGACGAGTAAAATACCGGGATGGGAGCAAGGATTTGGGAAGCGTATCTTTGGCGAAACTTGGATCAATCACCACGGTGTTCATGGCAAAGAAGGAACTAGAGGGTTGGTCGATGGGGTAAAGCAAAGCGCCAATCATCCTGTTCTTCGCGGTGTTAAAGATATTTGGGGTCCTTCAGATGTGTATGGCATCAAAAATTTACCAGCCGATGCAGAGGTTTTGGTGTTTGGGCAATCTACAGCAGGAATGAATGACCAAGCCCCGCTCATCTGGGAAAAGTCAGTGATGCCGATTGCTTGGACCAAGCCTTATCAGCTTGAAGGAGGAAAGCAAGGAATGGCTTTTGCCTCAACTATGGGGGCCTCCTTAGACTTTCAAAGTGCTGATTTGAGAAGACTAGTCATTAATGCTTCTTTTTGGTTGTTGGGCATGGGTGATGTGATTACTCCGGATTTGAATGTAGAATATGTAGGCCCCTTTCAGCCTACTCCCTTTGGATTTGACACCTTCCGCAAGGGCATGCGTGTACAGGATTTTAAGTAGGTAGTTGTATCGAGTAGGAAGTTTCAAGATGAATTAGATGAGTTATTTTCATCCTAATAAAATCCCTACTTTGTTCAATCAATTAGAATATTTTCCTTTTACATTACTCCATTTCCCATGACTAAA
>Ga0181553_10000647_pt1 | contig 30378 bp, 26 predicted proteins | sample 011ome_17_FD_133753 | JGI IMG/M metagenome (GOLD analysis project Ga0181553, IMG submission 133753) | Coastal salt marsh microbial communities from the Groves Creek Marsh, Skidaway Island, Georgia - 011502XT metaG (megahit assembly) | ecosystem: Environmental > Aquatic > Marine > Intertidal...
CCAAGTTGACCAAGAAAGGTGTCTTGAACCTTTACTTTGATTCCAAGGGTTTTAGCAATGTCTTTGTGAATTGTAATTCCAGCTTTATCAATCAGTGCGGATCCGCGCTTTATCTTAGATTCTTCTTTTAGCTTCTCTATTATACCTTCTAATTCTTTGCTTATGCTTGCATTTGCTAAAAGTTGAGATGTTCCATATTTTTCGATCTCGTCTAGGCCATCCAAGATGTTGCTTCTTTGTTCATCATCCAATTGCCCTTTTTCAATCAAGCTTCGCATTTCCATATCTGCTTGTTGTTTTAAGATTTCTACATTTAATTTATTTCGCTCAGTTAGGTCTCCAAGGTAATTAGCATTTGCCCTGAGGAGCTCATTCATTTCTTTTTGTTGCTTTAATTGGTCGGCACCTAAGCCCCTTAGGTCCTTTTTTTTATCGATTAACTTTTCAATTATTTCGATAAGTTCTTTTTTGCTCTTTTTTTCGAGTTCAGTCTGCTCAACAGACCCTTCGCCTTCTTTTTTATCTTCAGCCATTTGCAATCCCTCGTGTTATGAACTAAATAGTTCAAGCAACAAAACCCAGAGCGTGTTTATCGCTTCTGGGCTTTCTTCATCTCTTTTGCTTCATCTTCGAACTGTTTCTTCAGTCTTTCGATAAACCAAGTCCTCAAACCAATGGGTAATGAGTGCATTTCCGTGAAAGACCATCCTCCGAAATGTTTCAGAATAAAGAATCCTTCATAGATGCCCTCCATTGCTTTAGGAGTTAGGCCAAAAAAAGTCGGTCCCGAATGGAACCTGAACCTCCTGTTCGTGAGAACAATTTTTGCAAACGAGAGTCTCGGAGATGTTGACCGAGGGTGTTGCGTGCTTGAGGCACATTTTAAAATGAACTGAGTCTGCCATTGGCATGTTATCGACAAATTGATTGATGACCTCTTTATCCGAATGTCCTTCGATTGAAAGAATCATCTCTTTGTATTGCTCTGAGATTGAGAATTCTTTCTTATCATTGATAAGTACTTGAGCAATCTTTGATTCTTCGATTCCATTTGCAAGACGAAAGTTGATGTTGAACTTTGAGAATGGAAGCTTTGTCGTAAACACGCCATTATCTGTTAGCTTAACGATATCTTGATCGGGCTGGATGCCACCTGTTACTTCCGGATTACGAAGGTCAAACATCATCGTGTTATTTGTGTCACAATTTGGACACTTCACACGAGCTTCGTAATCAAAGCCGTAAGCCGTTCCACGAGCTTGGATAAGGATTGCATTCCGGTCGGCGATAAGAAGCGTTAGAGGGCTAACCTCGTCGTCGAGAATGATGTTTTCAAGCAATCTCTCAAGAGCAACTCCCTTTTTAATCAAAGATTGGTTTGATAGAGTGTCTTCATCTTTTGCCGTCATGTATCTAATTTCGATCATGTCTTTGCCGTGCAGGGGATGCTCTTTTGAATACCCAATCCCTTTTGATGGTAAGTCAACGAATTCTGTTGGAGCTGTAAAGCTCAATGGGTTGAACATTTGTGGCGGTGCCTCGCCTGTTTCTGGTTGGCTATTAAGGCCTAACCGGTCTGAATTTCTGCTCATTAATCCTCCATTAGTCTAGGTAAGCATAATCATATGTGATTGTTAATGTGATCGAAATGATTTCATCCGATCCATAGTCAAGGGAGCTAAGTCTAACTTCTGAAATGAAAGCTCCTTCGAGGGACCATTTCTCAATAACTTCTCCATTGCCATTCAGTTGTTCGATAAAGAAAGCTTTTAAGATTCCATTCTCATAAGACTTCGCTATACCTTTGTCTTTCGAGAGGTCGTTTGGATTATAACCGCCGATTTCTCCTAGTTCGCCAAGAATTACATTAATTGTCTTTCCGACATCTGCAAGTTCGATAGTTATAGGATTCCACGAGACGATGCCGGGAACGTTGATTTCGTGGTTAATCAATCGATACTTATTTGAATTAATGGTGAAAGAAGGCTTATCGACCTTTTTTGCATTCCACCAAGTTCCACTAGTATCTTTACCAAGACCTATCGATCCTCCTTTAATTCGGAAGCGATAGGCTCTTTTTGGTTCAAGACTATTACCAGTCCAGAAGGACATCTAAGACTCCTTGTTATTTACCAGGTTCAAATTGGGTGCCGAGGGTGCCATTTTCACCATCTCCGCTTGCACAAATTGCCCAGTCGTATTTCCAAGTCAAGTCAATCGTTCTCATGTCATCGTTTGTGTAATCAAGAGTTGAGAACTTAACTGAAGTAATAAATGGGTTATTCATTTGCCATGACTCAACAACGCTTCCGTTACCAGCGAAGATGTCAATCGTGACTATACCTACTGCTGCATTTGCACCAGACTTAGTGATAGATGTCGGACCAAAGGCTCCTGCTCTTGGATTACTTCCATTGAATTGATCTTGACTCTTGATAGAATATCCAGAATCTAAAATTATTTGATTGGTAATAAATGCGGCGTTCGGAGAGATTGGATCAACCAATGTCATGTTCACATCTTGCCATTGCACACGACCTGGAAACTTATATTCGTTATCAAAAAACGAATGGGTTACATCCGTGACTGTGTAGCTGGGTGTGTCAACTGTCTTTGCCCACCAAACTGCTTTGCTGTCAACGCCATCATAATTGGTTATGTTGTCCATTGTAACTCTCCATCGAAAGTTTCTTTTAGGCTCTGTTGTGTTTTTTGTCCAAAATCCCATGATTTAAAATCTCCTATTTATCTGTAATTAGTGTCTATTAGAATTCAACGCCACTTTGGGTAACGACAAAGTCGATTACGACGTATTCGATTGCTTTTGCAGGCTTAACGAAGACTTTGGCATACATGATGTTGCGGTCTTGTAAGTCTGGCGTGGTTGTAGATTCATCAAGAACAACTTTATAGTCTGTGATCCCAAACTCATTTTTTACTTGCAAGAGAACTGGGTTGATTTGAGCCTTAAAGCTATCGTAAGTTGCCTTAACGCCTTGTTCGAACAAGAATTGGTCTGCGATTCCACCGATGCGCTTCTTCAAGTAGATCATCATTCGACGAACGTTGATGCGATCCAAAGCAGTATCAGTTGGTTGAAGAGTCTTCTGTCCGAAGATAACAGTGTCACCTGTTGCAGGGAATCGAGCGATTGGGTTAATGTTAACATTGTAAAGGTCATCACGATCAGCTTTGCTCAAGTGCTCAAGAGTTCCAACGACGCTTGCGCCACCAGTTCCACCGAGAGGAGCAAGTCCGCCACGGTTAAATCCAGCAGGAGCAAACCAAGGCTGTGAGACCGCCTCAGACTTCGCAATGGCTCCAATGGCAGCAACACTAGGAGGAGCCATCAAAACGCTTCCACGGCCGCTTGACACGTCTGCAATGCGCACATTTGGATAGTAAGCGGCAGCATAAGATGAAGCAACGATTCCGCTCTCTGCAGTTGAAACCATTTCTCTAACAGAACCGGTTTCTTCTCCATTACCGTTATCAACCTCGCTTACAAAGATTCCTTTCATGTCGATGATTGCCAACGCATCTCCACGCTCTTCAGTTTGACGAACAAGTAAAGAGTTGATAGCAGAGTTGGTAACACCAGGAATTGAAATTAAGTCATAGCGACTTGTGTAATAGTCAGCAACCTGAGAGATTGCAGATTCCATTGAGTACTTTGCGTAACCAGTTGAAAGCTCAGTGTTGTTAAATGGGTTCTCAATGGTAATGTCGACACCATCGGTTCCACCAAAGAATGGAGCAGCAAATTGCTTGATTCCAGTCACAAGAGCACCAGTTGATGAATCATCAAAAGCCACTACGAAAGCATTGGTGTGATAGTAAGTTCCGGTTGTTCCATCTTCGTCGATTCTCTCCAAAGAGAAGACATAGGCAGCATCGGCTGCTGCTGCGGTGTATGCTAGATGCGGGTCATAAAATGACTTAAGAATTCCGATGTCTGCGAAGTCTTCGTTTCCACGTTGAGCCTCGTAAGACAATCCGTGCAAAGCAGTTGGAGCATAGTTCGCGCCATTTGCAGAAGAGTTTGCGACACTTAATTGGTGAGTCGGCCAAGAGACAGTGATTGAGTCACCGGTGAATAATCCGTCGACTAATTGCGATGCCGTTCCGCCTGGTAATGATTGTGCACCACGAACGAAGCCATTCTGATTTGTGCTATCTGCTTCAGCAACTGTTGCAGCATCAATTTCAGCAGGTCCCAAGAAACCAAGAGGAAGGTCGGTCTTATTGACTCCGCCTTCTGCAAGTTCAACACGAATCAAGTTGGATTCATTGTTAAATGAACCGGTAGAAACAATCTTGCCTGTGGAGCTATTCCACTCTTGTTTGAGGTCTCCGATTTTCTTTAAGATGTAATTTGGAGAGTCTGGGTTTAAAGTAACATTTGCGAACTTCTCGACATACTCAGAAGGACGTTGTCCAGCACGAGCAATTTCGATTGTGAAAGAACCTTCTGGTCGAACAGTTGTTGCCTTACGCAAGTCTTTGATTCGAACGATGTGAGACTTGTGGAAGTCTGAACCTTCATCCAAAGCAGCAAGTCGGAACAAGCGCTTGTAGTTAGATGCTTTTGATCCAATGAACCACCCAGTCTTTGCTGGTGAAAGCTCAACGCGATGGTCTGTAAAGTTCTTGTTAGTTTCTTTAAGAGCCGCAGTCCATGCAACGAGGTTTCCGCTCAATCGATTGACGTTGTTCTCGAAGGATTCGCCCAAGAAGATTTTGTGTCCGTTCCAGCCACTGCCAAACAAAGTTGCATCCGTGCTTAAAACATTTCGGATAAAGTTTTGCGAAGTTGGTTCAAAGTTGAAGTTGAAAGCAAAGTCATCATTGGATGTTCCGTTGTCTAATTTTGCGCTCCAGCTGCCATTAGTAGGCTTGATTGCGTGCGCAGTCTTATCGGTAAGAGAGGTGGTTCCATCTCGAGCAGTTCCGCTCAAAGTAACGTTTGAGCCGCTTGAGTAAATGATTGCAGCAAGAACACCATTCAGATCCGTTGCATCTACACCACCAGCGAAGGTTGCTGATGTGGTAAAAGTTGTTGTAATTGTTTTTGAGTCTCCGATAGTCCCCAATGCCACCATGGTGATATCTGCATCATTATTTCCGCTGCCATCCGCTGCTGTTACAGAAGAAGCAGGAAAAAACGTGGAAGCAAGAACAAATGCATCTCTGAAGTTTTCCGCTGTTGGGGTTGTTGTATAATCTAGTCCAACATTAACCGTGCTTGTTCCCAATGGTGTCCCAGAGGCTGTATCGTAAAATTCAACTGTGAATGATTGAGTGGCACCAGCAGTGTCTACGTATTGAATTGTCATAACACTGTTATCAACGATTGTTGTGTAATCACTGAATGTAAAATTCGCATTTGCAGCAACCGTCCCGGTCAAGTCAGCATCTTCAGCAACGTAGATTCCAATTGCGCCTTCGATGTCTTCTTCTGCAGAGATTCCAGTGCCTAAAGCAGTATCAGTGTTTGTTGGAACAAACCATCCAGCTTTTTCATTATCATCAGTAGCAGCGTCATCAGAAGCAACACCAGCCAAGCGGATAAATTTAACGGGACCAACTTCAGCAGCAAGGTAAGCTTCAGCAGCATATGCAGCCCAGCCACCACCACCGGTGTTTCCTTCACGCCATGGGTCACCGCGTTTAACTCCGTCCATCGGGGTTCCAAAGACAGATTGGAAGTCCGCCAATGAGGTAATCTTAATTGGCTTCATTGCGGGGCCTTTCTTGGCTCGTCCGATCAATAATAACCCGTCATTCTCAGGAACTGCAGCGATAGCTGATTGGTCGATTTCTCTCAGTTCAATTCCTGGAGACAAAAAGTCAAACTTGGTAGGCATTTAGAATTCTCCTTTAAATATTCATTTCTTATTAAATAGTCCTCTGAAACCCCAAAGTCATAAATCTCGGTATTTCTCACCGTTCTTATTCCAAGGCTTTTCATCTCCCACAATGACACGCTCTCTGGAGATCTTGACTTCAACGATGGACTCCTGTCTCTTGATAAGCGGTTCATTGCTTTCGAGGTCGTTTCCGTTGATGTAACCAAGGACTTTGATCTGGACTTTTGCATTAAACATTCTTTCGTCTTGACCAAGATTTGCCTGATTGCTGTTAAGCCCATAGTCGTCTTGGATAAAAGCTTCGTATTGATAGCCATTGTTTTCAATGATGAAATAGTTTTTCATGCTATTCATGAACAACGGAAGAAGGTGATTCATCTGTTGTTGATATTCTGTTCTTATGTTGACCTCGAACATGCAAGTCAAATAAGTTGGTTTTGGGATTGAAATTGTCTCGTAGACAATCTTTTTTGTTGAAACAGGTCCCGTATCGTCACCCATTTCCTGACGCTTCCTAGAAGCGTTCTGAAAATTTTGTGTTTTGTCTTGTTGGATAACCTTGCGGATAACAATTCTTTCACCGTCTCCAACATAAGCTGCTTGGACTGAACCTTTGAATGCATCGTCTCTAGAGATACTAGCTCTAGAAACAGTAATCAATGGTAAACGAAGCTTTCCAACCTTATCTCTTAGCTCTTTGTTGTTTTTGATCTGAAACGTTCTTTCGGTTCCCATCCACAAAACATTAACCTTCTCTCGACCAGCGTTTGTAACCGTATGAGGACTTAGCGTCTCGTCGATGAATCGATAAATTGCCGTGTCGATGTTCTCGAGAGTTGATGGATGTGAGATTTCGTTGTTAGCCTGCATTGAATAGTCCGTCTCTTGCTCTTATACACTCTGCGCCAACTTCAAATCTTGTTTCAGGTTGCCCGAATAGGATTTTTGGCTCGAGTAGCTTCACAATCTCGTAAAAGATTTCTCCGAAACGAACGAAATCACCTTCTCTAACAAATAAGTTTTGATCTTCTGTCAATCTTCTCTTGTGGAAGTTGACTTTGATCTTCGTCGCCTTATCTAGAGCAATGTTTTCCATGTCCGAAGTCTCGACCCCTTGAAATTCAACTAAAGCGAACACTCTAATTGGATGCAAGAAGTTTTTCTCGATTGCTTCTCCATAAATAGGGTGGAAATCTGTCGAATCCACATCTATTGGAAAGTAAAGTACTTGTTGACCGACAACTCTCTCGATAATCTCATCATTTATTTGTTTGACAAGGTTCTTTTCTTTCTCTCCAAAGAACATTGGAGATGGTGGTTGAGTTGGTCTTTCCCATTCTGACATCTATGTTACCCCACGAAGATCTTTAACGGCGTCTTGCTTACAATTGCGTCCGCGTTTTCAACCATTGCTTTATCGGTCTCTGCCAATTTAGCATAAAGCATCTCATCAAGTTGCTTATTGAGTTCTTCACGTAAAGCTGTCTGCTCTGCAGATGCTTGAGACAAAAGGTCTGATGCATTAAGTTGGATGTTGTCTCCAGGAATTGGAACATTGCCTCCAAACTTTCCTCGGATTTGTCCGAGAGTCTCTTTTGAAAGAGCCAACGAGAATCGTCGAATCCATTGTTTACCAATTGAGTTAATGCTTTCGTAAGGAAGGTTCTCCATCGGCATTGTGTTCATGTTGTTGACACCATTGAGTCCGGAGTCATACTCTCCTTCTTCAAATGCTTGGTTTCCGCCATCAATTGAGAATCTAAACCAAAAGGTCTTACATGTAACACTATCGGGCATTGGATATAATCTGAGCTTGTTGTCGATAATCTCGTAAGAATAATGAGATGTTCTCGTGTAAAGGTGGTCTTCATAAGCCATTGCTTGCAGCTTATTCTGCCACGCAGGGACGACTTCGAACGTAGAGCCATCAGCATACTGTCCGTAGTTGTGGAAGTTACCAACGACGTTTAAGCCACCATAGTAGCCATAAAATCTCCACATCTGTCGAGGAGTTACATAAAACATTTGACGAATCTTAATTCTATATTTCTTATCTCCGTCTCCTATTGCATCTGCAAATGGAAGCGTAGGATCTGCAGCGGAAAGGTCTTCAACAATCTCTTGAAGATCGTAGTCTTGCTGTAGAGCGGTAATGTCAAATGATGCAGAATAGATTGGAGTAGTTCCACCCACAACTGATTCAGTTGAGAACTTGTCTGCGATCTTAAATGCGTAGTCAAATTGAAACTTTGGATATTTTAAAGCAATGTTTTCACCATCAGTGAGTGCACCCTTCTCATCAAACGACCCTGTAGGAGAGCCTAGGGCGCTTCCTAAGGCGTTTCTAGCTTGGTGAAGGTTAACTATGTAAGAATACTCTAAACATGCTTCCTCGTAGTGGTTATAGACGTTCTTGGCGGTCAATTCGATGTCTAAGACATCTCCACCAAGTCGCTTGTGAGTATAGGCTACTTGAGAAGCAGCACCAGATAAAAATGCGTCAGTTGAGTAGAAACCAATCGCTAGTGTTGATACAACATCTGCTTCAACTCCATCTTCTGGTAATGTGATGGCCGATGTCGTTGATGCCGGTGTTAATGTTGGGAATGCCATAGTAAATCCTCCGTCTTACTAAATAGTCAAAATAAAAGGAAACCCCCGAGCACCAAGTGTTCGAGGGAAAGGAGGTTAATGAAACAAACTTAATCTTTTTTCTTTGAGGATTTTTTAGTTGACTTCTTCTTTGTTGTCTTGCGCTTTGCTTTCTTCTCTTTCACTTCTTCAACAGCTTCCAGCGCTTCTTCGATAACGTCTTCAGTCACCGCTTTGGCTTCCTCTGCAGCCTCTACAATTTCTTCTTTTACTTCTTCGATCTTCTCTGCGACCAATTCTGCTGCTTCCACAACTTCTTCTTTTACTTCAGTTGTAACTTCAGCAATCTTTTCCATTACTTTTTCAGCAACTTCTTTTACTTGATTAGATCGTGCTTTTGCAGCAAGAGCTCGCTCTCTAATCATTCTTCTTTTCATCTTCTTTCTATTACTAGCCATGTTATTCTCCTAATTTTTTAAACTGATTGTGACCACGTCACGCCGTGAGTCATTGCTTGAACATACCACTTGTCTCCATCGCAAATCAAATCGATATAAGATCCAGCAGTTGCACCAGCGGGCAGTGTCAGTGTTGTTTCGCCACCATCGCCAAGTGACACAATGCCGACTCCGCTATCATCGTAGATTGCAACACCTTCCATTGCTGGTAGAATTAAATTTACATCATAAGATGAATCATCAGCTAAGATGATTTTCATGTAAGATCCTTTATCGGCGTAGTTAACTGTAAGATCGACGACTGCAGTATCAGCAGTTACAAATAAACAATAGCCGGTAAGCTTGCTTGAGATTTGTGATGAAGCCGAGATGTTCTTTGTAAGCCATCGAGCAGCGTTAAATGGTGTTCTTGCGATTTTAGCCATTGTTTTGAGTTCCTTTTGTTATTAAATAGTTTGTTTATGTATTTTCTCTACACATCTCTAATGGATGTCTGTCTTGTTGAGTCTGCGAAAAGAGTTGTGGCTTGGGATGCATCTATGGTCAAATTCTCTGCTATCTCAACTGAATCAATGTAGACATTCTTATCAACCGTATTGGACCCATCGTTTGATGCCCCAAGCGTAAAGGTCGCGGATGAATCGTTCGGAGAACCTATCAGGGATTCGGTCAACTGGTTTGAGACAGAAAAGCCTGCTACACCGGCACTGTAAACTCCATCAAGGAAAACTAAAATATCACTTCCATCGAAGACTGCCACTATGTGTCTCCAAGAGTCGATAGCGAAGGAGGCTGCTGACTCTCCGGAATTTCCATTAAGGTTTTTGGTTCTCCAAGCACCGTTATAGTAGTAGCTAAGCTGAATGGTATAGAAATTTGTGCTTGATCTCTTAACCAAAAGTTGAACTCCATCTGTTCCAGATGTCTCTCTAGAGGAAAATAGTCTCATGGTGGTGAGGTTGTTGGAAGTAAAATGCTCTTTTGGATTGAACCATAGAGAAATAGTCATGGAAGTGTAGCTAAAAGATCCACCACTATAGGTCACATAGTCACTCCAATCTCCTTGTGCATAACCTGCTGTCGTCGCTCCTGGAGGAAAGTTTCTAAATATGATGTTACCGGAATCATCAAACAAATCAGCATCGGCTGTCACCGCTAATGCCCCAGCATTATCTTCTATAAATGCGTCTGCCGCATTTGGTAGCGCTGCTGCGGTTGCAATAGTCATCAGTCGATCGCTTTGATTATAAATGGCTGCAACTTGTGATTCTGTCAAGGCTGTCCCAGAAGCAATTTGCCACGAATCAGAAGAGTGATTAAGAGAGTTTCCACCAACGGCATCTCCAGAGGTGTATCCTCCGAGTGCAAAATCTTTGGTTGCATTCGTCATCTTCATGAGATTACCGGTTAAGTTCAAATCTTCTTGTACCTTTTCTCCATTTACAAACATCTTTAAATCATGATTTGAACCATTTGCAGAATATGTTACGGCAAGGTGATACCACTCACCCACATTCAGCGCACTGGTGCTAGGGGAGTTTTTGTATTGAGTTCCGCTAAAAAAGATGCTTCGAAACTCAAGAAATCCACCATTGTCGCGAACAGCCAGTTTAAATTCAGTACCAGTGCCTCGGCTGTGCCCACCAATGTAGTACCAATTATCGGCCCACGTCTCATCAGGTTTAAACCAAAAAGAAACAGTAAGTTCTTCCTCAACTCGAGTACCATCTGGATTAAAAGCAACAATGCTTTCATCTTCTAAATTGAAATTCGCACCATGTACTCCACCAACGCCGACTTTGTTTCTAGAGAATATGCCTGAAGAGATAGTTGCATTACCATGTAGGATAATGCTGCTTAAGTCTTCTAAGAAGCTAGCGGCTGCTACAACCTCCACTGTTCTCGTGACCGTAACGGCATCATTATTAGAAGAATCGCTAACGTCATACCTAATAGTGTAAACCCCAGGCGCAGTGGTTGAATCCAAAACAGCAGTAACGTCAGAAGCATCTACAATTGTGGTGACTATATCGGAAGTGATATCTCCATCAACATCATCTTCGGCAGTGGCTCCCGCATCTGAATAACTTCCGCCTTCTTCAAAGGATTCTGATGCATTACCCAATAGAGTAATTACCGGAATAACTGTGTCTGGTGCTGCAGCAATGGTTACTTGACTCGTTTCTTGGCTTGGGCTTGATTCTTCATCTTCTGAATTGACCGTTGTTGCATGGAATGTGTAATCATCTGCACTCAAAGTCAAAGGCGCACTAAACACACCAGAATTGACGGGGAACTCAACATCTGTGCCACTTTCTTGGTAAACTGTTTCGAGTCCATTACCATCTGTGACGTAAATCTTAACAACAAGGTTGTCTGCATAAGTTCCAGAAACAACTCCGGAAATCGTTGCTGTTCCAACACCTGTTGCGACTGTTAAATCTTCTGGGACAATGACTTCGGTTGAGACGTTCACTGTTCTTGTTGTGGTTGCAGAGTTGCTAGCAGCATCAGTAGCAGTGTAAGTAACTGTCTTTGCACCTTCGGTTGCATCAACTTGAGTCGACCAATCAGAAGTGACAGTTGCTGAAGAGAAATCTGTTGCTGTTGGAATGTTGTCATTGTTTGTTCCGATATTTCCAAGATAGATCGTTAGAGCTCCCAAAGGTGTTCCGCTGATTACTGGATCTACACGATCGATCAATAGAGTTTTTGTAATTGATGGAGAAGGGCTGTTAGAGTTAGCTTGAGAAGCCTCGACTGTAAGAGATGAGTTTGATTCATCTGCAACATTGATTGTTGCTGACCAATCGGCACCCACATATGTAGGTCCGCTTTGAGGTGTAACAGTTTGATTTCCAGATTTGATTACAATAGTTGAACCTGCATCTGTTGTTCCTGAGATTTGAATTGGGTTTGTTTGGTTTGACCATGTGTTTGCAGGAGCATTATCAATCGCCAAAGTTGGCCTAGTAAGAGTTGGAGGAGAATAAACAACGCTCGTTGGATCTGATTCTTCGCTGATATTGTTTTGCGCATCGGTTGCTTGAGCCGTGATGTTAAATGTTTGAAGGAATGTGAAGGTCTTGGTAAACGTCCATGTTCCTCCTGTCGCAGTAACGGTCCCTTGAGAGGCACCATCAAAGAAAATTTCAACTGTTGATCCGTCTTCGGCATTTCCTGTTGCTGTGAAGTCGTTGATGTTCACTGCATCGAAAGTAGCTGATGCAATCGTTGGTTTGGCAGGTGCGATTGTGTCCTCGACAACTCCGCTCACCGTTCTTGTGTAAGGTGTGCCGTTATGTGTAAAGCTGTAAACAATGTCAAACGTTGCTCCGTGAGCAAGACCTGTGTTGTATTGTGAATTGTCAATGTTGAATGGAGTGATTGCAACATTGTTAGTATCTATGGCTGATGCTCCGATTGAGAAATCATAAGCCTCTCCACGCTCTACTGTAAAGCTCGTAGGTGTTGTGAAACTAAGAACTCCATCGTCACTGGCAAACTCTTGATCTATTGCGGCTTCTCCGACTGATGGTGTGAAGGTGAAAGTGTAGTCTTCATTTTCTAAATCTGTGATTTCATTCGTGCTCCACGTTCCATCTTCTCCCACAACTACTGAAATGTCATCGACAAATCCTGATCCTTCAGAGATGACAATTGTTGCTCCTGGCTCTGCATCACCTGAGAAGATGATTGAGTGTCGTGCTTCAAAGTTTGCTTCTGGTGAGAAAGTTGTATTTGTTTGAATAGGATTTAAAGTTACAGGTGCTGAAATCTGAGTGGTGCTCGACGACGGCGGTGCTGCATCGTCATTGCCATCTTGGCCAATTCCTAATGTTCCATGGGTCGCAACAGACCAAATAAACCAGTTGTTTCCGTTTGATAATGTTTGAATGAAGCAACCATCTTTGACATCGCTTCCCATTTCGAATGATGTTGTTCCTTGAGGCACTGGAGTGATAGATAAGGTTCCACCAATGTGATTCAAGGTTAGACCTTTAAGCGATGCTCCGCCTGATGTTTTGAGAGTAATGGCGCCTGCCATCTCGTCTGTATTGATGATGTTGTAGGTGTAAGTAGCAGATAGACTTGGAAGTTGAACAAACAAATCATCGGATCCGATTGGAATTATAGTCTCTCCAAAATTTTGGTTTGGAACCAATCTCTTGTTTGATCTAGTTTTAGAAACAAGATTCTTAAATGATTTATTAGTTGCTTTTGTGGCTTTCATTGATGTGCTCCAATTGTTTTTGTTCTCAATAAATAGTAGTCTTACCTCTTAAAAACAAAAAAACCCCAACTCCGAAGAGAAGGGGTTTTGTATTTCCTTTGTGGAAAAGGCTTATTCTGCGCCTTGGCCACCAAGAAGATCACGAACGACAACCAATCCGTACATATCCGGACGAACCATCTTCTTTCCGTAACGTGTCATAACACCTTTACGAGGAACGAAGTCTTCAGGTCCAAAGATAGTTGGAGTTGTTTGCAATGGCACGTAAGGAGCGTAAACATATCCACTTTCCAAGAAAGAAGAACCTTTACGACCAACCAAGATTGCGTTACGTGGGAAGTAAGGATCAACGATAACGTCGAACTTACGGTTCAAAGAACCAACCTTAACTGCGCCGATGTCGCCTTTGTCAGCGTCAGCAGTGATGTTTGCACGGAAACCAGCAGTAAACTCAAGAATGTTTGCAACTTCAGGTGAAACAACGCAGAAGTTAGCACCGCCACGCAAAGTCTTACGATGGATTTGTGCAGAAACGTCGTTGATAGTTTCGATCAAAGTTTCATACCATTCTGAAACAGTACCAGTGAAGTCAGGGGCAGTTGTGCTAGCTCCAACTTCAGCACCAGTCAAACGGTTTACAAACATTCCAGGTGAACGAGACCAGTAGAAAGTTCCAGCAGTTGCGCCGTTAACCAAGTCAGACAAGATTTCACGGTCGATTTCAAGAGCAATTTGCTCAGAAAGGATAGAGGTCAATTCTACTTCAGCATCCAAGTTGTGGTAAGCGTTCAAGTCTTGACCCAATTCTGGAGTCCACTTTGCTTTCAACTTCTTGGTTACCGCTGTGATTGCGATTGAGTCAACTTTGATGTCGATCTCTGGGATCTCACCTGTCCCTTCGAGTGCCCAATTGGCTCCACCAGCTATTGAGCCAGCACCACCAGTCGCACTATTATCAATAGTATCTTCAGTTGGATAAGAAGCTTTAGCAACTTTTTCAACACCATCCGTATTGCTGATTGCAGCAGCCGCTAAGTCAATTCGACCCAATGTTGTAATATCTGTTGTTCCAACGTAGATAAATGTGAACTTATCAGTTGCACGATCATATTTAGTTAAGCGTCGAACTTGCTTGAAGTTCAAAACACCATCTGAGTCTGAATTGGAAACAGGTGTCCCTGCAGCATTAAAGGTTGCAATTGGAGCGTGAAGTTGAGACAATTGTTGCATGTTGATTCTATCTGCAGCGGTTTCAACATCAGATTTAGCCAAAGTCAAAGCCAAGAAGTATGCAGTTTGGCCAGCATTTGCATCAGTTTCTGCGATTACGTCTGCGTCAAATTCAATAAGTTTCAACAAATCGCTTGTAGGACCAGCAGGGTCTGTTGTCAACAAAGCAGTTGCAGAACCATCAAGTGGTCCAGACTGAACGTCGTTCAAGACAACGTAATTTGTGGTAGCAACTAGTTGTGTCGTGTTGAAAGAACCAGTTGGTGAAGAATAAGCAGCTGCAAAACCATATGGTTGCTTGTCTAAAGAGTTAGAGTTCAATTGAACACCACCAGTTACTTCAGAACCAACAATCCCTTGACCGTAGATTGAATCGTCAGAGTTTTGACCCAAACGAGCTTCAGCTTCACGACCACCTAATTCTGATCCGAATGTGAAATCCATGAAGAAGATCAAACCAGAAGGCAAAGACATTGGTTGTACAGAAACCAAATCGTTTGCAATCAATCCAGCGAATACACGACGGACGATTGGGAAAGCAACAGCAGCGAAACCTTCAACGTCGCCACCAGCCATAGTGTTAGACTCACGCAATAATTCGCGAGCTTGGTTTTCCAAAAGACGAGCCATGCCAGCCTTCTGTTCGTCGTTAGACAAGCCTTCCAAAAGACCAGTCTGTGACCATTTATTCAAAAGTGATGCACCTTCTTGTTGCATGTTGCGGTGTACCATCCCTTCTGTAAGAGTTTCAATAATAGACATTTTATTTCTCCTTAAAGTTATTATTTTATGCCTGCAAGCTTTTGCATTTTCTCCAAAAATGGATCTTTGCTTTGCTTGTTTTCGTTAATGTTTTGTCTCGAATTCAACATAGAACTTAAGTTCGATCTTCGGTTGACTGTCTCGCTAAGTGATTGTGGACCTTTCTTGCTGTTAGGCGTTGATCCCACTGTAGCTTTGAGTGTCTCGTGAAGTTGTTTAGCTTCCTTCGTAGACTCCGCGTTTGCGATGGCATCGACAATTTTTGACTTTTGTCGCTCATTCAGGGAGGCATCACCCAGAGTGCGGTTCTGGTATAAAAGTTTTGCGTTGGACAATAAAGCCTCATCTAAATGTGTCTCGAGTTTTTCGAGCACATTTGCCATTGCTTCATTTTGCTTGGCGAGGGCTTCAATTGTCTCATATAATTCTGTTTGTTTTGATTCAGCTGAATCGTCTTCTTCTGAAGACTCTTCTTCTGATTCTTCTTCCAACTCTTGTTCGTCTCGTGCAAGTGCTAGATCCTTATTCTTTCTTGCTTCAACGTCCATTGGTCCTGGATGACCTGTTGGTCTGTAAATATCATCGTCATCGATGTGAAGCTCTTCTTCTAACATGTTGAGGATCTCATCAAGTTGCACATCTTCTTCGTTTATTTCTTTTCCTTCTTGGAGGGTTGCCAATAGGTCGTCAAGGCTTTCATCACCACCGGAGGTGTCATCACCCTCTGGTTCTGCTGCAAGGTCTCCTGCGGGCTCTGAGGGAGCATCAAGGCCACCAAGAGCATCATCGTCTGAGCCACCCAATGCTTCTTCTTCCTCTGCTGACATTTCAAACTCGCCGAGATCGAGATCGATCATGCCGTCGCTTGTTTGAGGTAAAGAGTCAACAAGAGCATTGAACTTAACTGACATGTCGTCATAGCGAGAGTCCCAAGCTGGTGGTGCTTCTATTGTTGCACCTTCTTGTCCGCCTGCGAAAGATGCGGGCATTGCGTCTGCTTCTTCGTTTAGCTCTTCTTCTGCTTCTTGTATCATAGAGTTGGCTGCTGTGAGGTTTTTATTCTCCAGCATTACATCAACAGCTTCCTTAATTTGGTGAGTGTATTTTTCAATAACAGATTGCTCTGCATTTTTAATGGCTTGTTCTCGCAACGCAGCTGCGTCGGCAATCGCCTGCTCTAGCATGTTTGACATCAATTTTCTCCTAGAATTCTTTTCTCCTTTAAATAGTGTAGCGATAAACAAAACTCCAAAAGGGAGCTTAAAAAGAAAATGCCCTTGAACCAATTTGGCTCAAGGACAAGTCACTTCAAAGTTTAATTGAAATTAACCAGATTAACCTTGCGCAGCAGTCTCGATAGACATTTGACGATCAGCTTGTCCAGTAATAGCAGCAACTTGTGAATCAGTTAGTGCAGTTCCAGACTTAATCTGAACTGAATCTATAGAACAAGGTAGAGAACTACCAGTTACGGATCCACCAAAAGCAAGAGCACCCAATGCGAAGTTTCTATTCGAAGCCATCTTCATGAGATTTCTATTTTGGTTTAATAATTCTCCACACTTAACACCATCAACAAAAAGCTTCAGGTCATATGTCGAGCCGTTGTAGCTCCAAGTCATTGCAAGATGCGTCCATTCGCCTGCAACAAACGGCTTGCTACTGATACCCTTTGGAGAACCTGTCCACAAGTCCCACAAAATTGTTTTAAATTCTATGTTACCGGAGCCATCTTTAGATATCGCAAGACGGAACTCGTTATTCGAATCTGCTGCGTTACCTGCTATGTATTTCCAACCAGTCCAACTTGTGCTATCAGGATTGAACCACATAGAAAGAGTCATTTCTTCCTCAGTTCTTGTGCCGTCGACATTAAAGTCAACGATACCATCTGTGTCTAGGGACACCAAAGTAACAGAAGCATTAGCTGGTTTCACAAACACATTGTTTGTAATCAATGCACCATTACTGAGGTTGTTAGAAGCTGATGTTAGTTCTTCGATAAAAGTTCCAGCAATGACGTTTCCGCCGCCGCTTTGTTCCTCTTCATAAGCAGCTGCATCGGCTACAGACCAACCTCGTGTCCCGCTATTATACATAGCCAAGATTTGAGCGTCGGATAGTGTAACATCATCAACCCACTCCATGAAGTCAAATTGCCCATTACCTTTATAGCTTACAGAACCGTTGTAGTTCTCAGCACCTATGTAGTGCTTAGTTCCATTAGCGATCCCAGCGTAAGCTCTAATTCTCTTAGAAGAAGAGTTTCCGGTTTTGGTGTAGACTTCTTGACCGTCAATAAACAACTTTACAGTCATAGATTTAGAGCTGGTAGAAGTGTAAGCGATATCCGTTTCAACAGTAACTAAGGCATGGTGCCACTCATTGAGAGTTAGCGGTGTTGACAAAGTGACCCCATTTGCTCCACCGATTGGAGTTGAAATGTGGAGAAGCGAAGAACTAAACATTCTTAGTCCAAAGTCAACTTCCGATGGATAGTGTTGATCCGAATATAGTCCCATCTGAGATTGTTCTGGATTGAACCACATTGAGAACACTGCTGTTGTTGCAGTTGTGCTCGGAGCAACCATTCCAGACTTCTTGTAGTAAGAAGGGGTCACAGCAGATGTCGAAAGAACGCCATCAGTGAGTGCTCCTCCTCCAAACATTGTAAACTCTTCCAAGAACGTTCCAGCGCCGGTTGGAGTAGACGATGAACCGCCTTCCTCTGGGACGATGAACGACTCGTTTGCCAATAGCCAAGCCAATGAGCCATTAGACATGACTGTAAGCATCTTGTTGTGATCATCAGCTGTATAGATAGGGACTTCGTCGATATCATAAAGCTTCGTGCCTCTATCGATTCCTACTAACAAAGGAGTGGACCCTTGGTAAGATTCTGCTGAGAAAAAAGAAACATTGATAGTCTCTTCGGAACCGGTAAGCGACTTGAGATAGTAGCTTTGGTAAGTGTTGTTGAATTGATATTGTGGATCTAAAGAGTTCCACGTGTAGATTGTCGACCAAGATGAACCATCCCATCCGTGAATTGAAACATTCTTTCCCTTAAAGACAACAGAGACTTCACCTGAGTGAGTCACTGGTGCAGAGAAAGCGTTTTCAATAACAGGATTGGATGGAAAAGCGGTCAACTTTAACATTTTTTGCTTTTTCATTAGATTGTACCTCCGTTATCTAGTAATCCAAACAAGGTCGCCGCCTGCGTCAACAGATAGGACTTTCCCAGCATCTGATGAAGTAAATGCAGGAACATCACTAACATCAGCGATTGCTGACGGTGCAGGCGCTGCTGCTTTTATCAAAGAGTCTTCCATGAAAACTCCACGTACAAGCTCTTCTTGTCCTGAATTAGATTTGAAAAAAACCTCTGAATAGGTTGTGAAAGGAACAAATACAACTTTATCATCAGATGTTGTAGTTCCAACTAGTTCCCATGAACCAGCATTTTTGCCATAAACTTCGATCTCGACAAAGCCGATACAGATCATAGTGTTGTGGTTTGCTTCTGGAGAAACCCCTTCGGATCCTCCGTCTGGTGCTGAAACACCAGCAGTATATTTTGTTACAGACATTCTAAATCCTCCATAGAAATGTGTCTTAATAAAAAAAGGGCCTCAAAGTTTCCTCTGAGGCCCAGGTCAATACCTCTAAGGCATTATGAACAGGCTAATCAAAAGATTAGAACAAGTACATAACTCCGCCTTTCTTAACCATCATAACAGATGCTCCAGCGTGAAGAACGATGTTACCATCAGTTTCACCGTCGAAAGACTCACCGGTTCCAGCGTTGAAAGTTACAGACTCAGAACCTTCAGCAACTTTAACCATAATGAAATAGCTTTCAGTCATTGTTGGAACTGTGAAAGACTTTGCAGTAGACGCGTTAACGATGTAGTGAGTAGCAGAACCCATTGCAGAAGATGTTTCTGTCAAGTAAGCAACTTCAACTTTACCTTCAAAGTGATCATCAAACTTGCCTTCGATGCGAACTTCTTCAGCTTGTGCACGAGAAACCTCGGTAGCCAAGTTTGTAGTTAAAACACCTTCAGCAGCAATAGCGCGAGCTTCTTCTGCAGCAATTGCAGCGTCAGCGTCAGCTTCGTTCTGATCAACATCACCTTGAACTACAGCAACAGCAGCTAACATTGCAGCATTTTCAGCAGCAACAGCAGCAATTCTTGCAGCTTCTTCAGTAGAGATGGCAGCAGACAAGACACCTTCAGCAGCAAGAGCACGAGCTTCTTCAGCTGAGATTTCAGCAGCCAAAATAGCTTCTTGAGCAGTAGCACGAGCTTCTTCATCATCAATGTTGTCTTGAAGAATTACATCAGCAGCTTTGTATGCAGCATCCATTGCAGCAATAGCAGCATCAGCGTCTGCTTCATTTTGATCAACATCAGACTGAAGAGAAGTGATAGAAGCAATGATAGAAGTATCAGCTAATTCATAAGCCGCAACCAATTCTACCAACTGGTCCAAATCTACAGAAGAACCACTAAGCAATGCGTCAAATTGAGATTGCAATGCAGCATCTCCAGAAACACGAAGTGCAGCTTCAGCAGCATCTGCAGCAGCAAATTCTGAGCGAATCGCAGCGCGATCAGTTGTAGCAGCTACGAAAGATGCGTCAGCATCAGCTTCGTTTTGATCAACATCAGCTTGGATAGCTTGACGAGCAACCAAAGAAAGGTTAGCTTCGAATGCATCAGCAGACATTCTGTTTGTAACTTCAGCAGCCAAGTCTGCAGTCAAAACACCTTCAGCAGCAAGAGCACGAGCTTCTTCTGCAGCAATAGCAGCATCAGCATCAGACTCATTCTGGTCTACGTCAGCTTGCAATGTAGACAATTCACCAGCGAAGAATGTTTCCATTCCTGTTCTTGCAGCAAGAGCAGAAGAAGACAACGCAGTGATGTTACCTTGAAGAACACCTTCAGCAGCAAGAGCACGAGTTTCCTCAGCATCAATGTTACCTTGAAGAGTAGTATCAGCAGCCAAACGTGCAGCAGCTTCTGCAGCTTCGCGAGTGTCAGTGTAAGCTTTAGCAGAAACTAAAGTTGCAGCATCACCAGCAATGCGAGCAGTTTCTTCAGCAGTAATGTTTGCTTGAAGAGTGTTATCATTTGCAAGACGAGTTGCAGCTTCTGCATCAATGTTACCTTGAAGAACACCGTCAGCAGCGATGCGTGCAGTCTGCTCAGCAGAATCAGCAGCAGCGAATTCAGAACGGATAGCAGCACGGTCAGTTGTAGCAACGCCATCAGCAGCAATTCTTGCAGCTTCTTCAGAAGCCAAGTTTTGTGCTTGAAGAGCATCACCAGCAATGCGAGCAGCAGTTTCAGTAGCATCAGCAGCAGCAAACTCAGAACGGATTGCAGCGCGATCAGATGTAGCAGCTACGAAAGATGCGTCAGCATCAGATTCATTACCATCAACATCAGCTTGAAGAGCTGTAATAGAAGCAATGATAGAAGTATCAGCCAACTCATAAGCAGCTACTAATTCAACCAATTGATCCATGTCTACAGCAGAACCAGACAACAATGCATCAAATTGACCTTGTAATGCAGCATCTCCAGAAATGCGTAAAGCAGCTTCTGCAGCGTCAGCAGCAGCAAACTCAGAACGGATTGCAGCTTCTTGACCCAATGCACGAGTCTCTTCAGCAGAGATTGCAGTTGCATTTGCAGCTTCTGCAGCACGAGCGATTACAGCTTCTGCAGCAAGATTGAACGCAGCGTCTGCTTTTGCATCAGCTTCTGCTTGATCAGCATATGCTTCCATAGAAGCTTGAAGAGCAGTGTCAGCAGCAGCGAATTCAGAACGAACCAAGCCACGATCAGTAGCAGCAGCTACGAAAGATGCATCAGCATCTGCTTCATTTTGGTCAACGTCTGCTTGGATAGCATTACGTCCAGCCAATGCAGCTGCTTCATTAGCATCTACATCAGATTGAATAGCCATACGACCTTGCTCTGCAAAATCGATAGAATCTACCAAGTGTTTTTCTTGAACTAATTTTCCACCACCAGCTTGTGGCATGTTTGCTGTTCCAAGAAGAACTCCAGCGTCGATTTCTGAGAGGTTCTTGATAGCACCTGTAGGGAGAGTAAGTTTCCCTGCGGTCAAACCTGACATATCAAATTCTGTAACTTGATCGTCAACCTTGACTTTTCCTAAAAATAATTTAGCCATTATTAATTTCCTCCAAATAATGATCATAAGGCCCAAAGTACATTGTACTTTGGGCTACACATAACTACAACCTCGTGTAGCTAAAGGAAAATAAATTTTTACTAGTTTAGTCTTGAAGATCTAAAACGTCAATAAAAAATAAAAAAACTTCTATAGTTTCGGTTTAACCGGCAATGTAGAAGTTTTACATGATGAAGAATTTAGACTGGCCATCACAATAAATATTGATGGATGAGCCTGGAGAAGACAAGGTAATACTTGATCTATTTTCAATGAGTTGATTTGATTGTGGAACGATTGTTAGTGTGTAAACATCTGCGTTTTCTAATTCGTCCTTTATGACAAATATTTGTCCGTCAAATAATGATGAGGCACTTGGCAAAGTTATTGTTGTGTTTTGTGTTGCTTGGATGCCTACAAAATAATCATCTGTTGCCATTGAGTAGGACTGAGTGGTTACGGTCCTGTTTCTAACTTCTATTCCTGATTGAACAGCAGGTGCCAAGATTACGTTTCCATTAGAGTCTACAGACAGAAAGTTATTTGCAGATCCCTGTTGAAGATTTGTTAAGTTAAGGTTGGGAATTATCACCTTACCAGACTGTGGTAAGATTTCAAGATCGCCTGTTGAGTTGGTTTTGAAATCTGTGTATCGATGTTGGCTTATTCCAAAAACAAATTCAGAGTTTGTCAATCTTAATTGTGGGTTCTCGGAGTCTTTGATATCGACCATTCTGTCGGCTGTTGTCTTGTTGATTGCAAGAGGTCCTCCGATGTTTGCTGCATTTGCAACATTAAGTGAAGTTAGCGTTCCCAAACTTGTTACATTCGGCTGTGCTGCGGTGCTAAGTGTGCCTCCAAGATTTGTGGAATTTACTGTTGTTGCGTCAAGAGTTGGTGTCACAATGTTGTCACTGTTAATTGTTGTGTTGCCATTCGTGATTGTTGTCGATGTGATGATTGTAAAATATCCCGCAGCTGAAGAGACGGAGACCGATGATGACACTTGACCAATATTGTCCAAAACAATGTCGCCATTAGAACCCACTACGAGCTCTCCAAGCACGTTTGTGTCGTTAGCTATGTCTAAGGTCGAAGTGTTTGTTGAGAGAGTTGTGGAGCCATTATTGACGCTTATAGATAGCTTTTCGGTTGTGGTTCCAACTTTAAATTGATTTGATGTTGCTTCGATTTCAAACTTTGCACCATCAGAGTAGTCTCCAACACCAATGAGTCCGTTGTTAATGAATAGCCCATTGTCAATTGCAAGACCATTTGGTACAGACATCGTGTCTGCATTAACAACAATCGTGTCCGTTGCTTCATCTCCAAGAGTCAAAGTGTCTGCCGACACTGCGAAGTCTGTTGTGCGGGCTATGAAGGATCCTGTAACCACAAGGTCTCCAGAAACATTAAGATCGCCTGTGACGTTTGTCTTGCCGTTAGATGGGCTTATGGTGAAGTCGCCATCTGTGTTTGTGTGAAGGTCTGTGTATTCGAGATCTTGAACACCGAACACTCCACGCTGACTTGTCAATCGTAATTGAGTTGATGTTGACAGAATCTCTGATGTTGCTTGAGGGTCGGAGACATTTACTCCGACTTTGTTCTCGGCGCTTTTAACATAGAGAGTTCCGTTGATTGTTGCATCGTTTGCAACGTTTAGACTTGTAAGAGTTCCAACCTCTGTGATGTTTGTTTGAGATGGAGAGGTCAATAACCCTTCGAGAGTTATTGATTGAACGTGAGATGCGTTCGCAATCGAGCCTGTTTCAATCGTAAGGGTTCCATCGGTGAATTGTTCAACTTGAATGTCATTAACATCAACTGAATCGAATAGCCCAATAGAGCCGCTGAATTGAGATGCATCGATCTCCAATGCTTGAATGTCTCCAACAACATCGAGGATTGCACCATCAAATGTGAGGTTAGCTTCGGCATTAACCGTGTTATCGTTGACAGAGGTTACAAGACGATTGTCTCCGTGGTTTGTATAATAGTTGATCGGAACGCCATCTAGGTCTCCACCCCAGCCATAGTAGTTGTGTGCTGTGACGTTGCCTGATGCGTTTAAGGAACCTGTGAACTGGTGTAAGTCGTCTGGCGTGTCTCCAAAGACTGAAGAGCCCGAGACCTCGAAATGAAAGACTGTTTGAGTTTGATTTTGGATTTCAAAGTTGTGAGCAACAATGTTTCCAGAAACAAGAAGCGAGTTGAGATCATCCGACCAAATAAGATTTGGATCGTGCTCAAGTTCAGTACCTGGTCCGGCAAGCTGGATAGATCCTTTAGGACCCGATCCTTGTCGACCGACAACATATGCCCATCCAAATTCCTTTGCCATTACTCATCGATTCCCGGTCCGGTCAGATCGTACATGCGAGATGCTGGAATGTTTGTAAGAGAAGCACAGACGCTTGCAATGGTTGCATTGTTCGGACAAGACAAGAAAACTTGCTTGGTTTTGCATTCCATGGTTATCTGCTCTTGCCCAACCAGTTGAATTTTGTGACGTGCTTCGGCGTTTTCGATTAAGCGACCATCAACGAATGAAACGTTTGATGTCAAACCATTCAGTATGAGATCGTTACCAGAAACCCTGTCTAAAACAGTTCCCAATGCATCTGGTGTAGAATAGAATGTCTTATAATTGTTGTCTTCGAAAGCCCAGTAAGAAATGAGAGAAGGGTGTGCTGGTTGAATCATTCCGCCTCCATTCCATAGGCTTCGAACTTCTTGATCAGTTAGGGCGCTAGAAAACAATGCAACTTCGTCGTAAGTTCCATCCAAGTTAACACCAGAGCCATTATCACCTATTTGAAATTCATTCGCTGAAGCGAATGGGTTTGTGGATGTTAGTTCCAATTGTCCATTTACAAATAGTTTACTGTCGCTATCTTTAAGAACTAAAGTAAAGTTGTACCATGTATTGGGCGCAATAACAGTCGTACCACTGGTTGCAACGCCATCTACCAAAATTCTAATTACTGAAGAGCCATCAGTCCTTATACCAGTACCTGCGCCCACAACCGGTTCAAAATCTATAATCCTTTGATTGGCAACAGTGGTATCTGTTTTAACCCAAATTGAAACAGTAAGTTCAGACAGGGAGCTAAAGGTTGTTGAGTAATATTCACTAGTGCCATTAAAACTTATTGCACGCTTTGGCTCACAAAACATAACCTCAAGGATGTGTCCTGAGCCACCTGAGTTGTGGTCGTTGCAAACGTGGATCTCGCGTGTCACGTTTGGGAACTCCAATAGAACTTTGTCTCCGGATGCTAAGCTTAAGTCTTTTAGCCAAGGTACGCCGGCAACTTGGTAAGAGCCAACATTTTGAAGACCAACAGAATAGGATGAACTCATTGCGTAATTCCCTCGAGACCTTCAAGGTCAAACATTCTACTTGCAGGAATATTGGTCAACTCTGCGAAAAGTTGCACTTCACCAGTCTGACTGTTTGTCGTTGGCGAGAAAAAAACTTCTTTACACTTAAGGTTGAATTCCACTTGTTCACCTGCTAGGATTAAGAAGAAGTTAGCGTTTGTATTTGCACCTTGAGTAAAGTCAAATGTAGGTACTACCGTCAAGTCATAAGGTGCAAAGTGCATTCTAACATCATGATTGCTTGTAGATTTGACAATTAGTTTTTTAGTAACAGATCCAAATTGAAATCTAAAGGATTCGTCTTGAGTAGTAGGAATAGCGGAGCTACTAAGATAAGGGACTCCACTTACCTGATATGCGCCAACGTGATTTAGCCCTACGCTGTAAAAATTTGAACTCATAATTTTCCCCTCTCTTTAGGACTAAATAGTTATTGCTTATTCTTCTTGATGCGTGCTCGCCATTTTTTACGAGCAAGACGTTTTTTCTCTGATGGAGAAACGAAATGTCTTTGGTCTCGGACTTCTTGCATGATGCCAAGCTTCTTACATTTCTTTGTGAAACGTTTGATGAATTTTTCCATCGCCTCGTCTTTGCGAGGTTTCATTTTATAATTGGTAGCCATTGTTATCCCTTTGCTAGTTTTGACCACACGGCCGAAGATGTTCCAAAAGCAGACAAGTCAACACCTGGATCATTAGGTGCAACGCCATCAAGAGCTTTCGCTCCCTGAGGTGATGTTGCTGATCTTCCGCTATCTCTGCTAGACATTGGCGTTGTTCCTTCGAACAAGTCGACTCCATTATAAGAGTCTCTACCAATTGAGTCAAGCATTTTGCGGCGTTGCATTTTGCGTTTACGCTCTTGGGCTTCGTAATCGATTTGTGGTTTTTGATAAGTTGGTTGGGTTTGAGTTTCGACAATGCGTTGACCGCCGGTTCCCTTTACAACCTCTGAAATGATTCCAGAGAGAACTCCCTCTTCAAAGATGACCTCTTTTATGCACTCTTTGATGAGTGGCTTAAGTGTCTTTTTTAATTCAGCTTTGTTCATTTAGTCTCCAAGAATCTTCTTAAATAGATTGTCAATGTTATTTTCTTTTTGTTCTCGCAACTTTGTTGAGAAGCGATTTGGCTTTGAGGCCTTCTCTCCGGGATAAACATAAGCATCTGGAGTTGATGGTTCTGATACAATGTCAAAACAAATTAGTTGAAAGTCTTCTTCAACAATTGTTGATCCCATTGATTCTCGAACTGATCCAAGTCCTCGTGATGATATCCCAAGTTTCACACCAGCATTGATGAGATCCTTCAGGATTCTACCACTAGGAGTGTCTAGGACCTTGATCTTGCCCATTACGTCCTTGCCTTCCCACCAACAGTCGGTGACCATGTGAGAAACGTTTTTAAGGTTAATTACAGAGTCGTCAGGGTGATCTAACTCACCACACGCTCGGTTGTCTTTAACGATAGCCATGTAGTTATCCATCTCTCTCTTGAGAACTTTGTGTGGATACTTACGGCCGTTACCATTCTTTTTGTCTGCTGTCTGAATGCGTCCAGTTAAGTAGACCACACCTTCTTCGACAACTTCTTTCTTTTCTCTTTCTGTTAGAAGATCCAAGCATCGACCATCGGGGCATAGTGCATGGAACTCTCTTAATAATTGTTTACTCATTCTTCTCTCCAATAAAAAAGGTGGGCAGAGCTAGGCTCCACCCTTAGCGGGCGTTACCCGCTTGCGCTACGAACCTGAGCAGCAGCGACGAACTGGTTGTAACATCCAGCGCGTACTAATCATCGACATAATCACCCCCTGGTCTCGATGATAGTCTTAGCCCAAAATCATCGACTAAGACCGAAATTAAATAAGATGTTCCGGCTGAAATGCAGCCAAGAACAAATGCATTCCCGAAAGAATACTCGAAACTAAATAGTTCCGTAAATGGGGAAAGGAGCATTAAAACCCAACCTACGTGAAAGCCCATACACAACGGGCAATTAAATAAGGTGTTCCATTTCTTTGTGTAGTCTTTCTTAGGCCGGATGTCTTCGAAGATTTTTCCGTAGACAATCATAAACGTCATGCCGTATGCGGCTAAAATGAAATGTAATGTGTCCAAGCGAACCTCTTTCTGTTTTCTAAGTAGTCTTCATCTTCATCGTTACAATAAGCCTCTCTCTCAAATGGGATGTTGAAGTAGGCTTCGTCTCCGCCTTGGCCTTTCAAAAGATTCAGTGTCCACCAACCAAGATATAAAACAATAAATCCAACAAACGCTAGTTCTAGATATTGCTGATAGTGGATTGTTTCATGACGCTTAACTTCCTCGGACATTTCACCACGAGAGATGACGATGGGACCAAGAGTAATTGCTCCAATGTCAATAGGTGCCAAATAAGACAACCAAACAGGAATCTTGCTGTTCTCGATAAATAGTGGTTTCCAATTTTTCATTCAAACTGACTCATCGTAATTTCTTTTAAAGCTAGCAAACGCAGCTTGGTCTAGGAACTTGTTGAACTCTCGCTCGTTCATGAAGCCTGAATTTAGAACTTCATCAAGAAAGTCCATATGGTTTGCTTCGTAAGTTGCGATTGACTGTTCATAGATTTGTGGATTCTTGTGGTCTAAACTATAGTCGGTTGCGTTGTCTGAGTCTGATACTAGAACATCGCAATCATCATCTGGGTCTGGAGTGTCTTCGTCATAATCGAACGTGTCATTACCAGCTGGTGTCTCTACTTTGTCAAAGGTTTGAGAATTCTTTTCGAATGATTTCCATTTATCAACTGCGTCTTCTTTCGATCCAACGTTCTTGTCTGAGGTAAGACCAGCGTTGTTTTGATCTGCTACATAAAATGCAAACCCATAAAGTAATCCTCCGTATCCGACATTTCTAAATTTCTCATCAGTGTGGATTGCTTCGATGTGCCAAGATGGATTCATGCCATCTCCTTTTAAGCACGGGCCATCGCTCTTCAAGCTTGACAAAGTAACTTCTCCGATTATTTGTAAATCAGAAATCATCTGGGCTGCTGTTCCTTTTCCAGGAGTGTACATTGTGAACTCTGCATCACTGCCGGGCGAAATGCCAACTCTTAAGCAGACTTCGCTATCATCAAGTCGAGTTCCGCGAGCCTTTTCTTCTTTGAGGAATCGTCTCCATCCTTCCATAATAACGTCTTGTCGCATTAGTATGTGTACCGTCCATATAAATAAGGTGCAAACAAGTTGCGTTGTCGGATTGAACCTTTCTGATCTTCGTGAGGAACTTCTCCAAGCTCTGTGGAGTATTCTCCGTCAGGCTTAACCATGTGATCTTCCATGTCTTCATCGTGACCTTTTAGTCGATTTACATAAGGAGCTTCATCCTTCATCCATTCGTGAATTGCCAATAGTGTAATCTTGTTGACATCGTGCTCTTTGGCATCCATCAACCTACCTTCCATTGATCCATAGATGTTTCCACCTTGAATAGAGTCAAACTCTAGAACTCCCTTTTTTCTAAGAAACTCGAACAAACGAGACTCAGCGCCGTAAACAAAATCTGAATTCATTTCTTTTGCAAAAGCAGTAACTTTTCGATCTTTTTGATTCAAGACGATGTCGATGTCACGATGAGCGAAAATCATCAAGTCTCCATTGACTGCTGACTTTGCTTTTAGTTCAAACTCAATTCGTTCTTTGTCTATGATCTCAATCTTGATAGTGGGTTCAGATGGCTCTTCTGGTTTGTCCACTTGTTTTATTTTTATCTTTACGTTTGTATCTTCAACTTCTTCAGTTGGTTGATCTTGAGCTATTTGAATTTTAACTGACATGTCTCTTTACCTCCGCCAAAAGGTCTTGGATGTAAAAGATTTCTTCAACCACGGCCTCATTTAAAGCTTGAGTTGCATAACTATCCAGCTTTGCCTTAACTTTTTTAAAATTTTCATTTAGAGCAGGATCTCGACCTTCTACAATCTCGGTGCTAACGGCTTCTTTGAGTCGTCCAATTTCTGAATTTAGATAAGACTTAAGTCCCAATCCATTATCAGAAAATGATGTAATGAAGTTTGTTAAAAGATCTTTTTGCTCTTTCAATAAAGAGTGTTCGTAAGTGCTATTGAATCTGTTGACAAACATGCTAAATTCTAATTTGTCAATGTGTTTCATTTCGGTCAAGACCTTTTCTGATCTTCCAAGATACTTTACACAGTTGTCTTCAAGCATAATGCGCTTCTTGGCTGATAGCTTATCTTGCTGCAAGAACATCCCTACAGTGGCAAGATCTTTATAGTTTGGAACAAAGATACCAAATGAATCACTTCCCAATGACTTGTTAATTCTGTTAATAAGACTTGTCTGCTCATTAAACACTTCTTTGCGATCAACAGCCTCAAAGTCTTTTTTTGTCTCAGACAACAAGCGACGAGAATAACTTGCTTCCAATTCTTTTGATTCTAGTAAGGATCGATAAATATCAAGCTCTTGTTTAAGAGCCTTTCCTTTTGAGAAGAATTCTTTTAAAAGACCCTTGACTATTGTTTGTTTGCTTTTGTTTTCTTGAACAATTGCTTTTGTTAATTCACGAATCAGACATTCGTAAAGAAAAGCGGTATTTCTTTTCTTATTATGTTTCATCTGTATCTTCCTTTTTTTTCAATGATTCTAGAAGCGTTTTGATTTCTGCTTCAGATTTAAATAGTTCTTTCTCTCCAAAATCAACAGCTTCCGTCACTCCTCTCGAGAGAGAGTCTAATCCACCAAAGCCGAGTTTTCCAGGAAATGTTTTTCTCGCTGTGCCTATCTCTCCTGAGGCTGTGTTATTCATTTGCTTTTTCATTCCACCTTTTCTGTAGGTCAACTTATGTCTCTTATAAGGTCCTCGAGGTTTTGCGTCGTCATCTCGCTTTGCTGGTGGTTCTGCCATAAGATCTGGTTCTGTGTCTGAACCTGTGTCAGCTGGTGCTTCATCACCTCCACCAGAGTCTCCACCAAGATCTAGATCTCCACCAGAGTCTCCTCCAAGGTCAAGATCTCCACCGCCACCACCGGAGTCACCACCAGAGTCGGCTTCAGCAGCGGCCTCTAGGGCTGCCATGAATTTCTTATCGGAGAACATTTCTCGTTGCATTCGTAGATATTCTTCTTGAGATAATCCCAATAGGTTTTCTGAAACCCAACGACGAGAGAAGTAGCCTTCTGTTGCTGCACCAGCAATGTCAAACTTAGTCTTCCAGTGTTCGAGCTCTTGCATCTCTGCGATCTTTGATGGGTTATTAAGACTTAATTTAAAGTTCAACAAGTCGTCTCCACGATATCCCATTGTGTAAAGATGCACGATGCCGACCTTTTCCAACTCCGAGATAAGCACTCGCTGAAGTCTTTGAATCGTTCTTGCGAACCTAATGTCTTTCTGTGCGAGAGTTGTTTTATCCTCAGTAGCACCTTCTCCCATCGATAGATAAGATTGAGGAACTTTTAATGCCGAGAACAATTTGTCTCGAAGATACTTAACGTCTTCAATCTGTGCCGTGAATTGTCCACCAGGAAGGTTGACAATGTCCGTAGAAGACTGTCCGTTTCTAATTGGGATAAAGTAGTCTTCCTCAATCGAAAGAGGGTTGTAGCGCAAATCTAC
>Ga0181553_10000649_pt1 | contig 30353 bp, 46 predicted proteins | sample 011ome_17_FD_133753 | JGI IMG/M metagenome (GOLD analysis project Ga0181553, IMG submission 133753) | Coastal salt marsh microbial communities from the Groves Creek Marsh, Skidaway Island, Georgia - 011502XT metaG (megahit assembly) | ecosystem: Environmental > Aquatic > Marine > Intertidal...
AGTCCAAGAAGAGAGATCGATACTCTCTGGGGGCAAACGGGATGACGCAGAGGTTTAGCGTGTCGGGCCCATAAAACGCGTGTGTTTTATCAGGTCACCCGGAAGTCGAATGTTCGAATCATTCTCCCGTTAATTTTTAGAATCTCTCCAGGTTGTAAAAATTATACCTTTCTTTTCAACTGAAACACGTGTTCGACGACGATACTCGCACCCATGAACGTCAAAATCGCGTTATCGTATTGAAATCCGTACGCCACGAGCGCGAAACCCCAGATAAACGCCAACAGATCCGTCACGGGTGCCGCCATGTAACTACAGTTCGACTCGGTTGGTAACGATGCCTCCATGATTTGATAATATGCATACCCAGCGATGGTAGATAGCACCAGAGCAATGGTATGTTTATTCATGTGATAACCCCACATAAAAAAATAACCTCACTATATATAAAATGTCTGGTGGTATTGCCCAACTCGTCGCTGTCGGTGCCCAAGATGCCCATCTCGTCGGCCAACCTGAAGTCAGTTTCTTCAGATCTAACTATCGTCGTCACACGAACTTCGCCCAAACTGTGGAGCGCCAAGTGCTTCAGGGCACTCCATCCGCGAACGGCATCTCCACCGTTCGTTTCGAACGCAAGGGTGACTTGCTCGGATACTGCTACATCACGCGCCGTAACCCAAATGCTTACAGCAAAAGCACGTGGGCCTCGCGCATCAAGAAGGTCGAGCTCTTGATTGGTGGCCAAGTCATCGATGAACAAACGTCTGTGTTCTCTCAGAACATCGCACCAGTCACGATGGCCCAAAACTACACGAAGTCTCCAATTGCGAACAACGCGGACTGTTCGTTCTACCCACTCCGATTCTCTTTCTGTGAAAACTGGCAATCCGCGATCCCATTGATCGCACTCCAGTACCACGATGTGGAATTGCGTATCACGTGGAACGCCCCAATTGACACGGATTACGAAGTCCACGCGCAGTACATATACTTGGACACGGATGAACGCACCACTTTGGCGTCGCTCCCACAAAACATGGTGATCACCCAAACACAGAAGTCTATCGCGTCCATCGCCGCCATCCAAGAGGTGAACTACAACCACCCAATCAAGTACATCGCGTCGTACGATAGCGGTGGTCACGGTTTCTCCTCTGGCAAGGTCAAGTTGCAAATCAACGGTACCGATGTCGCGGATGCCAAGCCAGCGAACCCACACTACATGGGGTGCAGCTTGTACTACCACACCTCTTCGTCCACGATTGATGTTTCAGATGAAACCATCTTCTTGTACCCATTCTGCCTCGAGACCTCCAAGCTCCAGCCAACCGGTTCTCTCAACTTCAGCCGATTGGACTCTGCGCGATTCGTTACTGATTCGGGTACCTTCGGTGAAGACATGTACGCTGTCAACTACAACATTCTCCGCATCGAAAACGGTATGGGTGGTTTGATGTACTCGAACTAAATTTATTTACACACTAATAACAAATGCTGTGGAAGTATTTGTTTCTTCTAGGATTTGTGTTCGTACTCACGTACGATCCAAAATCCAGGACACTCGAAAATTTCATCGCACCGAATGCCCCGTGTAGAGAAGGACATTATCAGGAGGTGCAATTCGCAGAAAAAGGTTATCCATGCCCACAGAACAAACAAACACATATGGGCGCAATTATATCTACTTAAAAAGATTCAACGTTTCTATTACATAAATATGTTGTCCTTCGACCGAGAGACTCTCACGATCGTGGCCATCGTGACGTGCATCGCCGCGACTGTGTACATCTATAAGGAATTCTCCAAAGCTAAAGATGATATCGAAGGTATCAAAGGTTTCTGTAATAAACTCGTTCAAGCGCACACCCCACCCCAACCCCGTCCAACGACCTCTAAGACCATCGCCGTAGAGGAAGACGACGAGGATGATGAACCAACTCCCGTAAACGCCGAGTCGGAGGAAAATTAACATCTCCGGAAATTATAACTTGCGACCAGCGCAATGAAAAAATACAAGGCCATCGCGATACCGGTAACATTTACGGGAGATAAACCAAGGTTCCTCACAGTGAGAGATAAGCGCTTCAAAGATTGGATATTTGTCACGGGAGGGTGTAGACGAAGGGAGATTTTTAATCCCATTCGTTGTGCTCTCCGTGAACTCGAAGAAGAGACGCGTGGGGTCGTGTCTCTTAAAAGAGGTGAATATACAGAATTTAAATTTACAGTCAAAGAGAGTCCCACAGTGGACCTCGAATATAACGTATTCGTATTCTTTGTGAATTACACGAAACCAGAACAATCCGAACTCGTTAAGAAATTCAACGAAGAAAAACAAAAAATGATGATTAAAAAAATACAAAAGCAACCCATCAAGCGCACACACGATGAAAACGATTTCATGGCTTTCGAAACACTTCAGGAGTTTCGGTCAAAGAAACAGTGGGATAGGATCACCAAAAATATCCTAGAAAACCCAGAATTCTATGCGTGTGTGACTTCTTTGGATAGAAAATCCTTTGCTATAAAATAATGAAGTCCAAGAGTTACATTCTCATGCAAATCAAGGACTTGCTTTTAAATAGACGTGATTACAGCGAACGCAGGGCATCTGCATACATCGAAGATGTCAAAGAAAAAACAGTCTACGAACTCTTAACCTTGAAAAAGGAACTCAATGAATCAGAGGAACTGTATCCAGACGTGTCTCTCATGCGTACCATAAGACACGGCATAGAAGATGAAGATGATTAAAAAAATGAATAGATGTATTGGTAAGTAAGGATGTTCAGAAACTGGTGCAAGACCAATGGTTTCTGCAAAGCTACCAATCTATCACATGTGCTCATGGACGGCGGTGTCCTATCCGTGCCTTTTGATAGATTGAATGACTTTTATGAAAAGTATGTGGAGTGTATAAACTCGGGCGAAAAGCTCTTCGTGGTCGAACAAAAGACTGTGGACGCGTACAACTTTTTCGTGGACCTCGATTACAAGGATGACGACGCGATGACTATGGAAGAAGTCGAGCGCGTGTGTCGTGTCATTTGTGATAAAGTGTCTAAATACGGTGGAAAGGACGCCCTCGTCTCCGTTGCAAAACCAAAACCTGTGGGTGACCTCATGAAAACGGGTGTACACATCAATTGGCCCGATTTTCCAGTCAATAGATCATCAGCCATCGCACTCCGTCAGCACATCATATCTACACTAACACTCGTGTACGGTTCCAAAGATTGGGAAAACATTGTGGATTTATCCGTGTATGGAAGCAGTGAAAGGAATACAAAAGGAAGTGGTTTCAGAATGCCCTGGTCACACAAGAAGGGTAAACACGAGCCGTGTAATGGTACCGGGTGTTCGGAGTGTGACAAAGGAAAGGAAACACAGGGTGAGTATTTGCCTGTATTCATTTACAAACATGGTCCACTCGCTATGTTTCAGCGAGTTTCACCCGAACCGAGTGTGAAACTCATGCACATGGCCACACTCCGAACACAAAACGTGGAACCAAAGATCATTGAAGGAACAAAGAAGGTTGAGGGTACGTTCACGGCCGCGCAGACCAAAAATGAGTTCACGGATCCAGAAACATTGGCGCTTCTAGAAACCTTCATTCGACGAAACATGGATGGTCAAGTGAACGCGAGGGTCACAAAGATTTACAAGGAAAAGAACAGTTATCTCGTGGCTACGACGTCCAGATATTGTGAAAATACAAAGAGACAACACGGGTCAAATCACGTGTGGTTTCACATTTTAGGAGACACCATCTGCCAAAAATGTTTCTGTAGATGTGAAACCATTCGTGGGCGTCACTACGGATTCTGTAAAGACTTTTCAGGACGCAGACACCAACTCCCAGAAAACATCGTGGAAAAGCTCGACGTCACGAAGTACAAACCCATTCCAAAAAAGAAGGTGGAACCTAAACCCACCAACGATGTAAAGGGTGATCTCAAAAGGTACATCCAGAGACATATACTCAAGGATGTAGAATTTGACATCACGGACATCAAGAAACAAAAGGGTATCAAGAAGAGAGCCATACACACAAATCACGTGTGTACCGCATGTTCCCAAACAGTGTCCTTCAACACAGACAAGGGAACGATAAAACAGGTGTGTGCGTGTGCCACTCGCGCGCACTTACTTATAGATAAAATAGCAAGTAAGTTATAGATGCTAGCAGTTGTATTCCTCATCGCAGTCATTTACATGTCCTCGAAGCTCATTAAAAAGGGTGTGGAGCTAGACACACTCGATTCTCTCATACGCGAAACACACAAGTATTCAGGACTCAATGAAGTTCTGTACCGTGAATTCCTCGCCAACATAAACATGGCGAGGGAGTACAAGGGACACGACGATATCTCCAGAAAACTCCTCGAACGCGCCATCAAAAACATGGAAGAACTCGCACTCTACGGCCCTTCTTCCGATTCTACGCTCATAGAAGAAATCGATGACCTTCTCGTGCGCATAACGCTCGAATTTGAGCTTTTATACAGAAGAACTTAAAGATTACGCACGTTTTAAACAAAAATGGCTACCAGAACACGCGCAGGACGAGTTTCTAAACCACCGGAACGTCTCGAAATCTTCGAAGAAGTCGAAGACGATTACACGGATGACGACGAAGACTACGAGGATGACGAATCCGATTTTTACTCCGAATCAGACGATGAATCTGAAGACGATCATGACGATGATGAAGATGCCGATGAAAACGGTAACTTAGCTGGATTCATCGTGGATGACGAAGAGGATGAAGACGAAGATGAGGAATAATCTACTTAAAAAAATCATCCGCCATTTTATAAAATGGAGAGCGATATAGGTAATCCCATTGAATACACTCCAGATATCATGGATAAACAAGAAACGTCTTCTCTCAGAGACGTCATGGATGAACCACCACAAGAGGAACAGTCCATGTATTACTATGCACCTCCACCTCCACCACCTCCTTCGCCGTACCAAATGCATCCCGAAAAGATAGATCTATTCGGTAACCTCGACAAGACTGCCTACATCGTCATCTTCGTCGCCTTCATTCTGGGATTCTTCATGGGGAAAACCATGCAACCAGTCATCCTTCGTCCAGGTTGAGAATCCCTTAAAGTCAGTCGTGGGTTCATCCTTTGACTCCAAAAAATATGCTCTGCTCACTACGAGTGGGTCTCTAGAAATAGCGTCTCCAACTTCGGTCGCAGACACGTGACTAGGTTCATCTTCCATCTTCCGTTTAAGTTCTCTGACTTCTCTGTCTTTCAGAATTAAACCGAATATGTACAACACGATAAGAATGGTCACCACGTTGAGTGCGATGGTCAACATACTTATTATATGTGTGATTTTAATTTTTCATTTTAGTTCGATGTCGCTTCTTCGCCTTGTTCGACTTCACCGCCTTCAGTCGCTTGCCCTTCCGTTGACTTCACTTCTTCGGCTTCGGCTTCGGCTTCGCGCTTCTTTTTGCGCTCTTCGATCTCATTCGCGACGATGGCGTCGGCTTCCTTCACGAGTTCTTCCATAGGTGCATCTGGCTTTTCCTTCTTCAAGCGTTCAATGACTTCGGCCGGGTGAGAAATGGGAGCTTCATCCGGCTTCGTGTAGTACTTGGAGTTCTCATCACCGGGCTTGATGAACGTGTTCGTACCATTCTCCATCATGTCGCGCTTACGTTCTTCGAACATCTTCGCCGCCATCTGCTGATTTTCCTTGTATCCACTCATGAGCTCTTCAAGCTTTTCGTTCGTGTAGTGGGCGTCTTCGATAGCCATTGGATCCGGTGGAATCAAGAGCCACTTATACATATCCACGACATAAATGTCGAAAGTGGCATCTTCTTTTTGAAGACGCTTTGCGTGTGACGCAGCTTCTTCTCTAGAGTTGAAAGCGCCTCTGATCTTGATACCAAACTTATCATTCTTCTGAGGGCATTCTGGGCCAACCACGGAGAGACACGCATAGAGTTGACCGGGAACGGTGGTGTAATCTTGCTCGAGAGACATTTTTCTGACTTATACACGTTTCAAAACTTTAAGCCGACTTAAAACTAAAGTGCGTGTGTATATAAATGCACGAGTTTTGGAATACCCAACCCGTACCAGAAAATCACGGGGAATACATGGGTGAGATAAACACGTGTAGAGACTTTGATCCAAACCCGATCGCATTACCCGAACAGTTCGAATGGTCCGAGTGTACCGTAAAAGAAGCCGCCGAACTCTTGAGTGTTCACTACATCCGTGATGAACATTTCGCGCTCGAGTACAGCGAACAGTTCGTCGAGTGGGCGACGACATCCGAGTGGAATCTCGGGCTTCGAACCAAATCGGGTGGTAAGCTCGTCGGGTTCATCTCGGGTATGCCATGTAAATACAGGGTCAAGAAGGATACGTTCGATGCGCTCCAGATCAACTTTTTGTGTGTTCACGACACGTTACGGAATCAGCGTCTCGCACCATTGCTCATATCCGAGATTCGAAGACGCGCCAACGCTCGGGGAATTTGGCAAGCCGTGTACACGGCAGTCGCCAAACTTCCCGGTGCCGTGACCAAGACCGGGTATTGGCACAGACTCTTAAACGTACCCACACTGAACAAGGCTAGATTCTCTAACGAACGGGAGAGACCACACGCAATTCACGGGACATCAGAATACACGGTCATGAAAAGTTCGGACGTACCAAAGGTTACTAAGATGTTACGTAAACACATGGAATCGTACGATGTGGCACCGGTCATCGACGAATCGTGGGTTCGCCGATGGCTCATGCCTAAGGAAAACATCGTGTATTCGTACGTGGGTAAAAATGGTTTCACGTCCTACTACGAAGTCCCGTATACATCCGTGAAAACAAGGGTACGGGTTAGACAGGCGTACATGTTTTTCAACACGTCGAGTGATTTCAAGGATGCGTCGATCCTGTCTCGGAACGCGGGGTTCGATGTGTATAACACGTTGGATGTAGGATTGAAACACGAAATGTTAGAGGCTAATAAATTCATGAAGGGTAACGGACATAATCATTGTTACGTTTACAATTGGTCTTGTGGAACAGTTGGTTCTGATAAGGTTTATATAAGACTTTTTTAACTTAAGTACGTATATATAGAAAATATATCTATTTATACACTATTGTTTACTTTTATAAGATTTTGAAAAAGTTTTAGAAAAAAAATTATTTTTTACGTTTCTTTTTTCTAAAAAAAGTTTTGAAAAAAATATTTTTTTATTTTTGTTTTTATTTTGAAAAATACTATATCATAAAAAAGTTTAGTATGTCTATTTTAAACCAAAAGACGGAGTCTATATAGGAGCCACGTCTAAATTATGTCTAAAGTGTAAAATCTCGTAAAAAACTAAAAATTTTATAAACTTTTTTGTCTAGAAATTTTTAGAAAAAAAATTATTTTTTACATTTCTTTTTTCTAAAAAAAGTTTTGAAAAAAATATTTTTTTATTTTTGTTTTTCAAATTCTTAAAAAGTATGGTGTTACTTTAAATTTTACGATCACAAACCATGTCTAAATCAAACGTAGTACCTAAGTAAGCACAGGCCATGTCTAAATCAAACAAAAAAATGATAGAGGGTGGTAAAGGTGGTAGCGCTACAAACGCGAGCGGTCTTCCGTTTGAAAATTGTGTCCTTCGTGGACACGTACCGGGCAAGTCCTACTTGATCGGTGACAAGAAATTCGTATACCTAAAACAGGGACAGTTTACGAAACACATGGCCGATCTCAAAGATCCACAGTGGGAACACAATAAGAAACCAGATGGTGCTTACGTGTCTCACGATCGTAAGACGATCATCATCATCGAGGTCAAACACCAAAAGGTCGCGGGGACGGCCGATGAAAAAATTCGAGCGGGTCCGTGTCTAAGAGAAGAGTACAAGGCTCTTTACCCATCGGTCGAACACGTCCATCTCATGTTCATAGTTAACGAGTTTTTTGCTAAGAAAAAGTATGAAATCGCTATAAAATTTAACGAAAAATTTGGGATTCCAGTATTTTTCGCCAAACGAGTGAGTGTTTTAAAAATGTTCGTGAATACGAGGACTAGAAAAATCACGCCGTTCACGTCTGCCTACGCGGTGGACGAAGAAGCCATCAATGACTGGATGACCGAACGATCACTTCAGTCGTGTTAGACGCTGGATTTTTACTGTTTATCGCTCGCCTAGCTTTAATGTCCCTCACAGTGTAATCAGAAAATGCATTTCTCACTAAATCAACTCCCGCGTTACTCATCACAAACTGCGCGCCGCTCGATTTCGTCATCGCAAACAGTTCCTCGTGGTCCTTCAAATTGAATCCGTCTTTTGTGTATCCCACGAAAGACGTTTTCGACTCGGGTGCGTACGGTGGGTCTAGGTACATGAAATCACCGACCTTGACCCGTGCGATGGCTTCTCTGAAATCGCAATGTGTGAACACAACTTTCTGTATGACCTCACTCACTTTTACGAGGTCTGGTACAGCGGGTGTCGTCTTGTAGTGTCCGTAAGGTACATTGAACCCATTTGGTCCTTCCCGGTACACACCCCTGAAACACGTCTTGTTTAGAAAGACAAACATCGCAGTTCTGTTTGGTCCACCCGTGTTGTATAGGTGTCTCACCCAATAATAGTAACTTTCCTTAGACGTCAATGCTTCTTTTTCGTTCATAGGTTTGCGATTGACTTCTTTACCCTTCAGTGAATCGTACACACTAAAAAGGTCTTCGACTTCTTTTTGAATCTCAGTGGGTCTAGATTGTATATCCTTGTACGTGTTTATGAGAATCTCGTTTAGGTCGTAGGCATAAAATGTACCCTTGACGTTTGCTTTTTCGAGTGCCGCCAACAACACGCTCCCACCACCCACAAAAATTTCGTGATAATCATTTATTTCGGTCGGAAAAGCACCTAAGACAGCATCGAGTATCTGTGTTTTTCCACCAACCCACTTAAGAAAAGGCTTCATAATTCTATATAAGGTCTAAGTTTTAAGTCATGGAAGATATACGCAAACACCATAACGAGCAAAAGCGCGACCTCATACGCGCCGTCTCACGAGAAGGTGATGCTGTGTTAGACGTTGGGTGTGGGTTCGGGGGTGACATAGGAAAGTGGAAACACGCGAAGGTCAACGTGAGCATGTGTGAACCGTGTGAAGAGGCACTCGAAGAGGCAAAGACGAGGGCAAAGTTTTATAAGATGCGCATCAATTTCTATCACGGGGACATCACGTCCGTTCCAAACAGAAAGTACGACACGATATGTTATAACTTTTCACTGCACTACATATTCGCGACGGAAGACCTATTCATGACCACTACCAAAGAGATAGCGAAACGCGTGAAGCCCGGTGGTAAGCTCGTGGGTATCATACCAGATTCAAACCAAGTCATATTCAAAACACCATTAAATCACGAAACGGGGAGTTTTTTCGTGATGAAAGGGACGAGTCATGGACAATTCGGGGAAAAGTTGTTCGTGCACTTAGTAGACACACCGTATTATCAAGACGGCGCAAAATCCGAACCCATCGCACACAAAGATTTATTAGTCACGCGTTTAGAAAAATTGGGATTTAGACTGAAAACGTGGGAACCCCTTCGCGGAAATTCCATATCCGAGTTGTACTCGAAATTTATATTTACTTATAAGAGATGATGCTCGCCATTCTGTTAGTCATTGTAAATCTATTGATACTTTTAAACACAAAACAACCAGAGAATCTAGTCACCGTCAAAGAGCGGTACGCGATCCTCAGAGAACACTTGCGTGAAACGAACAACGAAGAATTCCAAAATTTGTGTCGCGAGATTCCCATCACAGCACACCACAGGGCCCAAGGTGGGAGTGTTGGGTACAACGTCAACAAGGGCTACGAGATAGGTTTGTGTGTCGACGGTGAACCAAACGAAATCATGCACGTTTTGATACACGAATTGGCGCACTGTACGGTCGACGAGTATTCACACAGTCAAGAGTATTGGGAAAAGTACGACAAACTCAAGACGATGTGCGTCGCCATAGGTATTTACCAAGAGATACCAGAGAAGACCAAGTTCTGTGGTAAACACATCCAGGATAAATAATGTGTGTCTATCATAAATGAGAGAACTCCCCGTTCTTATTTTGCTTTGGATTTTCATTTTGTTCGCGATTTATAGCCCACTACTCACGCGTGAAGCTAAGCCTGAAACCAAGAAGTGGGTCAACGCTGCCTTGATCACTTTCGTGGTTCCACAGATCATCAATGCGATCGCGCGTGGATACAAGCGATTCGGTAAGTTGGGTGTCGACTACAACTTCATGTTGTGGACTTCTTTCTTGACGTTCACGCTCTTCGCGACGTACGTTCAAAACAAGACGCTCGCGGAAAGAATCGGAAATTTCGGGAAGGATATTAAGAGCACAGGAACTACTCTGGGACTTTTAATACCTACGATGATGGTTTCTATGATTATTAACTATCGTTTGCTTGGTGGCCAAATCTACGTTCACTACATCTAAGCGTAACGCTTGAGAACATAGAAAATACCCGCCGCCACGGCACCGGTCGCCGCGAGACCCACCGCACTTCTGTGTCCTTGATCATTCAAGAATTGAGGCACGTAGTTCGCGAGCTTTTCTTGCACAGGCTTACTAATGGCAGCCGCAGTACACGCCGCGACGATGACGGCTTGCATCTGCTCATCAGTAAGGTTGAATGGATTCTTGTTTTGTGGAACCGCTTGTTGCTGTTGCTGCTGTTGTGGTTGCATAACCATGGGTTGTTGCATGACAACTGGCTGTTGCACGCGTGGGTCGGACTCCATCATTGGGGGTTCGAGTGGCATTTCTGGTTGGCCCATGATGTCAGAGATTGGAGTGGAATCCATGGTCATTTCTTTATTTTGACTCACATTTTTTTCGGGTTGGTTTTGTTGCATGAAAGAAGTCGTGAGAGGAACCATTCCATCGTCATTTTCAGAGAGATTTAACGTCCGGACGTCAGTCGACATTTATGTAGACTGACTTTTTTGAAATCGTTGAGTAACGCATCGTCATTTTCGTTTCGTGACTGTGAGACGTGTTTTCTTAGTGGCATTCTTCGCATCCGCCTCCTGTTGTTCCAAATATTTTGGGTTGTATGTTTTCTTGTGCATGCTCCAAAGTTGTGGACTGCCTACCCTGAACCCATTTCTGATTTTAGCTTTGTACCAAAACACACAATCCTGTATTTTATTAGATTTAACCGTGTTATCTAATACAAGACATTCGTAGTTTTCTGTGCACGCGTCCATCACCTTACAAAACATATCGAACGATGGAAAAATACCAAAAAATGATTTATACAGCTTTTCTCTGTTCTGTATGATGTTTTCCCTGAGTATAAACACGTAGTCTACATTGGCACGAAGCGCTGGTGGAAGGTCCATCACGTATTGCATCGTCAACATGAAGAAGATGTTAAAGTGTCTACCGTTCATGAAACACTGGCGTATCCTGGTTTCCTTCAAAAACTTGGAATCGTACATGCAATCATCCAGAAGCATAAACGCCCCATTGGTTTTGTTCTTCCCTTTGGTACCCACGAGCTTTCTCTGCCTGGATAAAACTCTATCTACTGCCTCACCATCGTAATCCCCGTACACACAGACGTCTGGGATGAAATTTCCATAAAAGTGATTCCCTTCTTCTGTGCCTGATAGAACAATACCAGCTGGTATATGTTTCTTGTAGTACATGATATCCTTCACGAGTGTCGATTTACCTGTGTTACGTTTACCAATGAAGACACATATCCGATCATCTTCCATGGTATCCGGCTTGAATTTCCGCAACTGAATATTCATTCTACTTTAGTGTCTCGTTTTATTTAGCAAAATTTTACTCACAAATAATAGGAATGTCGGGTCGTTTAACGCTCGCAGCCACTGGCATCCAGGACAGATGGTTGACCGAACAACCACAATATTCACACTTTCTTTCTAGATTTAGAAGACACACAAAGTTTTCATTCGAGCAGATAGAAGTTCCATTTCAGAGATACGAAGAGTACGGTAACGAAACCACTGCTCGCATACCAAACAACGCCGGTGACCTGTTGAAAGGTGTCACCATAAACGTGGATCTTCCACCTCCCGCACCTTCTTCTGATAATAACTTGACTTTCACACTCGCGAGCGGTTTAGTCACGAGCAATCTTCAACTCGACGGTGAGACGACGAGTGATTTGGATGTTTATCAGGGTGTGGAATACGTATTTAACAGCACCGAAGAATTTCAAGTAAGTGGTTTGAGTGTGAACGATTACACGTCTGAAGACTTGGGTGGTGGAAATTATAGACTGACGATTAACATACAGGTTAATATAATCAGTACATACAGTGCAGCTAAAATAGAACTCGTGAGTGATTCATCAAATTATTTCATGAACCTTAACGTCAAACAAATCCGTTGGAACACGTCTATACCCACAAAGATGATTAAGTACGCGGATCTCGTCATAGGCGGTCAAACGATTCAAAGGATCACAGGTGAGTACATATACATGTATAACCAATTACACTACACACAAAACGATGCAGATTTTACACTCGCCGCTACCACACTCCATAACATCTATCCAATCGTTAATGATGCTACGTATTCTCAGTACACAGATTTCCAAAAGTACAAGGTGCAATTGCCATTTTATTTTCACAGACACCCGAGTCTCGCCATACCCATATGTGGTTTGAATAATCAACTGGTGGAGATAAAGATTAAATACAGGCCAGTAGATGAATTGACGGTTGAATATGACTTGGGTACATCTACGTACTCCACGACATCCATAACGTGTGACGTTCAATTGAGAAACATGAGCCTGTTCACAGATTTTGTGTATCTCTCCGAAGATGAAAAGAGCTTCATACGTACGAGACCGATAGAATACGTAATAACTCAAACGCAAGTCGCGGAGATAAAGATGGATCCGGGTGTTTCCAAGCGCTCGGTGATGATAAATTTCAAACACCCAGTCAAAGAACTATTCTTCATAGCCACCAACGATACAACGCAAGCGCATGTACCAATAAAACACGTGAATCTCAAGTTTAACAATAACACCGTCATAGACGCCGATAACCTTCAACTCTCTGCTGAACAACCTCTCAGACACCACACCAACTCCATAAACGAGAGTTACGAGTTTGGGGTATACAGTTTCTCTTTAAAACCAGAAGTATATTATCCCACTGGACAAGTCAACATGAGCCGTGTCATTCACAAACTTCTCGAAGTAGAATTGGATGGACCAAATGCGTCACATAATCACACGCTCCGTGTATACGCATCCAATTATAATGTTCTTCGTGTGAGTGGAAACATAGCCGGTTTAAAATTTTAGAATCTAATATTAGTAATGGCCGGTAGAGTTCAATTAGAGGCTGTGGGTCCACAGGACAGGCTGTTCACAGATGACCCAGAATACACGTATTTCATAAAAAATTTTAAAAAGCATGGGAATTATTCCAAATTTTACACGGATTTAGAATTCGATGGACATATAGAGTTCGGCGAAGAAATCAGGTGTAAGGTGCCACAAGATCAGGGTGATCTTTTGAAAGGTGTGAGCATTAAACTCACATTGAATCCATTGGATCAAAATTTAGTGAGTGGATACGACCACATCACTTATTGCGAATCCATCGCACAAGCCATGATAGAGTATGCAGAGTTATACATAGGTGGTAAATTGGTTCATCGCGTACCATCCGATATGTTAGCCATACACTCCGAATTGTACGTTACGCAGTCTAAACAAAGTTCACTTTCCAAGCTCGTAGGTAAACCATTCCGTATATTCTCTGTTTTTGACGACTATTACAAACAAATCAGAGAAAACTTACTCGATGAATCGAAGGTTGAGACCTCTTACAGAGTAGACATCCCTTTCTATTTTCACGAGCATCCAGAACTCGCGATACCACTGTATGCCATCACGAAACAAGAAGTGGAGATCGTGGTAAAATTGAGAAAAGTCGAGGAGTGCATATTCGCGGTTAACGACCACGCACTCAATGATACGAGCGAAAGCTATTACATAGGTGAAAATCCAACCGGACTCATAAAAACATTTAAACCCGCACTAGAAATGGTGAGCCTCGACGAAAAAACAAAACGATTCCCAGATCGCGTGGATTACGTGATAACACAGACGCAACAAAACAATATAGAACTGAATACAGTCGATGGAAAATACAACGCAGCACTCGAATGCAATGAACACGAAGCGAGATTGAGTTTCAGAAATTCAGTCAAGGAATTGTTTTTCATAGTGCAGGACAAGTTAGATAACGATCCAGCGACTGAAAATGATTTTGCGACACCGTTCCAATATTCATCACTGTCTAACTTTGACAGCCACCTGTTTTTCACAAACAGCGAACAAGTCAAATACATCGGATTAACTTTCGATGGCGAAGAGGTTCTTAACGATGTTACAGGAAACCTGGTACACATTCGTGCTATTCAGCCAGGTAAACACCACTCCAGAACTCCTATATACCGTCGATTTTACATGTATAATTTCGGTGTAGAACCAGAACGATGGTATCCGACGGGTCAATTGAACTTTTCTAACATAAAGAATCAGTTAATAAAAATCGGACTTTTTGATTATCCAACCACACCAGATAAACAACTTAGAGTTTACGCGCAAAGTTATAACATACTCCGTGTGGAGAACGGAACCGCAACAGTTTTATTTGAAACATAATGAAGACAGGTTTTGATCTCACAGACGATGCGAGCGCTCAAAACGAGCAACTCGCCAAAACAATGATCGATATCATCACTCCAGTGATTGAAAAAGGTATGATTCTCGCGGCGGAATACGCCAAGGCGTGTGGAAGAAATGCCGTACTCATGCAAGACGTGGAATACGCCATGAAATATTGTGCCATGCATGAGGTGGGAAAGCATATAGGTTCGTATTTACCAGAGGTTTACGAAGACGACGGGGATGAAGACGATGACATGGATATCATCGAAGAAGGTGAAGTGGAATTCACGCGATACACAGGTGATGACCCGAAATTTAAGGCTATGAATGAAGCGAAGGACTCTTGGGACACGTGGGTTCCATCAAATCCGTCGGAACAACTTATAAAAAATGCTATAGATAGTAATGGACGATGACCCCGAAGGGTGGACGGACGTAGAGTATAAGGAGTTCAAAGCGGATGACGCGGACTCGGATTCTGGGTCAGAATCCGAGTCTGAGTCTGATTCAGACAGGCCAAAGATGAAAGGATACCAGAAGAAGCAATACAAGAAGATACTTTTTGTGGAGGAGTTACTCCCAGAATAAATTTTCTATGGCTAATATATAACATGTCTACCGCCGCTGAAACCGTTACTCTCGTCAGCCAAGAGCTCGAATCGCAATCCTTGAACGCCGTCGCCGCCGGCTTCTCCTTCGCCGCGGCCCTTTCTTGGATGGATCTCGTTCGATGGATCGTCAACCAAGTCATCAGCGTCAAGAAGAACGGTGGCATGAACTACACGCTCACCGCCCTCTTCACGACCTTGTTGTCTATCCTCGTCTACTTGGGCTTGTCTCGTGTTTCCACTCGCGTCCAAAAGCCAACGCAACCACTCTACGCGGTTACCCGCTAAGTTTTCTTTTTGGTCACGAGCAACAGGACAGCACCGACAAAAACTATCAAAAATATGGATACGAAAGCATCCCATCTACGCACATCCTCAAACTCCGGGATGTGCACAGGTGGTGGAAGGGCAAAATCCTTCTCAACTTTAGGCACATTTTCCAATTTATCAGTAGAACATGTCAAATTTAATTTAAGTATGTGATTTGCGTTTCTAAAATCGTATGGTATCAAACGACCATTACTACTGTAATAGAACTGCACGCGTATGCTCGAAATAGTCTGTTGCACACCGGAATCAAAGTTGTGTTCTATGGCGTCTTCACTTCCAGAGTAGTTTATGACGTCCCCACACACGAGTATCTTACCCGTATAAAAGGGTGTATCTGAATACACGGTCTTGTTAAACTCGTCTGATCCACTACTGAGTTTCAGTACAAACGCGTCTACACCTTGTAGGTTAATGCTCCCCGTCTTGAGTGTGTTAGATTCAGAATGTACGTTGTTGGATGGAAGGCCAAGCACATCGTGCGGTGTAGTGTATGTATTCGAAGACGTGTATCCGTGTATACCTCCATAGAATGCAAATGTAAAATCGCTCGCCGCCGTGAATTCTATGTCATTCGTGGCAGACGTATACGTAGCTGAATCTATGATGGAAGATTTGGTATTAATTTCACTCGCGAGTTCGACACCACTATAGTTTCCGTTATCGAGTGTGATGGTCTCGGTGACAGAAGCTGTGTTTAAGGTAAACGTGTTGTTCCGATCGTGAATCAACAATTGACTATTGTGAATGCGGGCAGACACGAGTGATATTTTAGACACGTTATACACGGGATTTTTAAGGTGTATGACATAGTCACCTGGTTCCGGATAGAGCACGGGGTCTCTATCACCACTATCTATGTCTAAGGTATGTACCTTCATTAAAATACGTGGACAATATTTTAATGAGTGTATTACTCTAAATTAGGCTAATTTAGCACAAGTGATGTGATAATGGATTATTCATGAGTTGGCGCTTCGCGATAGAAAGACTCGCCTGAGAAGCGTGTGGGTTCTCGTTACCCTTGTATGGGTTGAGATCGTGGTACGACGTGTTCGTGTACTGCTGCGTCCATCCAGCGCTTTGTGGATTGACGCGACCATCCACACGCGTGGTATCCAAACGAACAGCTGTGAGCATACCACCTTGATTGAGTGCGTCCGCTCTGACATTCATGCGACCTGGATTCGCAGAACGGCTGGCCTTGCCACGACGTTCATCTGGGCGGAAACCGTACGTTTGAAGTTCTTCCACCGTGTACCCAGAGCCGTACACGCGCTTTTCTCCAATAGCGGCCGCCGGCGACTCCAAGTAACCGTGTCTGTAGCTGTGAATGCCTGGTTGTGGCTGGTTCATGTACGCATATTGCTCGATGTTACCATCCTTCCTGTTTCTCGTTGGATCTTGGGGCATGGTACTCGCCGATACAAATCTCTTCGCTGGTGCGACGTTGAGGGTATCTGTTCTGAGACCTGTTTCCGAACGGTTAGTCGTGCGTTTTGTGCGCTCGTGTTCACCTCGTGGAGTGCGACCAGACATGCCTTGTGCGCGCCCGAGTGTCGCTGGGAGACGCTCTGGAAGGTACGCAGTCTTCTCTGGACGATTATGGGACACGAGACCAACCACACCTCTTCTACCACCCTTCGCGTCGTACGCTGGACCAGATCTACCTGTAAGCGTCGTCAATCTGTAAGAGCCAACATTTTCTGGGTTTACGCGCAAAAGCTGCTGGTAACCACCAAAAGATGGAACAGATGGATCTACGCCTAGACCTGGACCAACCAATTGCTTCTCCACTGGAGAAACATTGTTCATTTTGTTATTGTCTATAAAGTATTGGTCCGCGCGGTTTCTAAGTTGTTCGCCGCTCATTCTGAATTGAGGAGCGATGTCACCAAAATTAGAAGCGACGGCCTTGTGTCCCTGTGGAATTTCCACTTGTTCAATTGGATAGTTTTTAGGTTGAGCCACTTGGTTAACGGTAACCTGTTGAATGGTAGGAGCCGGTACCGGTTCATACATTTCCTTTGGTTGGCTCAACTTTCTACCCGCGTATATAAGACCTGCGATAGCTGCTACAGATATGGGATCAGCCATTCTTATTTCTTATTGACATTTTTATTTAGGTATCTTTGCTGAAACAAACCATTTTGCACTTCGGAACGAGTACTCATTGGTTCGTAGGAGATGGTTTGCAAAGGAAGTTTGCACTCCATATTTTGGAGTGGGAACAAGTTTTGTTCATACGTCTTCGCGAGTACCTTATTAAAGCGAGAGGTCGATTGTGGTCGGAGTTCATCACTCGTGTCGATAAATTCCGCTGGAGCACCCTTACCAGCCATGTATGGCGCGGTACCGTACAACATGGTATTTGGACGGCTAGAACCATAGTTCAAAGTGCTGGGCTGAGGATACACGAACACTTCTTCGGTAGCACAGTTTACTGGAACGGCTGGGTTTTGAACCAACTTGAGGCCGGGCTGCAATTGGTAAGCCATTTATTATTACGTGAGATTTATTTATGCAATCGTACTTCGGTGCATACCACTTCTCTTGTCGCCATTTGGATCGAGACCAGCGAAGGCTTCGAGTTGCACACCTCTGGCATCTGGGTTACACATGGAACCATCCGACTTACACATGGGTGCGTTCTTCTTGCCATACAACCACTCCGCAAACTTTGTCTGATCACCTGGAATGGTAGACACTGGCGCAGAAACAAATTGTCTCGCGATCGCGTTTTGTTGATACATGGGCATACTTGATCTAGAGCGTGCTGGTCCAAATGGGGTGTCGCCCACGACGAATGCATCTGCGTCGGCTCTCACGGTTGGGTAAGAGCACGCTGGGAGCCTGTTTGGATCGTCACCCATGAGCACGTTTGCCATTGGATTCTCTTTCGTTGGCAATTGGCACGAGCTCGCTGTACTTTCGTAAAATTCTGTGGAACTCGCGACACCTTCCTTTACCATACCGGAGCGTTCCATAACATAAAGAACACCGAGTGCGGTCGCGGCGAGCACGAATATCCTGACATCGCGTTTGATAAGGTAGTGAATTGATGCGGCATATATTATGAACCTAGAACCAGCATTCACGCGTTGCGCTGAAGACTGGATATTGGTTGGCCAGAATTCGAGAACTTTGTCACTTCGCACGAGTTGCTTGGGATCTTCAAACCAAGAGCTCATTTATATATAGTAGTTTTATTTTTTCAACATACCACCCAACATGCCTTGCATGGTCTTCATGAGCGCGGATTCATCGATATTACCACCTTCCATGTCGAGTTGGTCAGCACACTGCTTCGCGACCTTCTCAATCATGGAGAGGGTGTCTTCTGGAATAGAACTGATGGTGGTACCGAGCATGTACAAAGTTTGAATGTACTGCCAGATAGCATCTTTCGTTCCTTCCGAAACACCCGCCCAGTGTCCTTCAAGGTTGATACCCTTCAAGAATTCGAGGTTCTTGGCTTCATTCAAAAAGAACGTGTCGTCCTTCGCAGAAATCTTGTCCGCGAATGGAGTGACACCCGCCATAAAACCGTCGACAACAAGGCGTGGGTTTGATGTTCGCATGAGCTCAAAGCCGGACATACATTTTTTAATACCTTTTTCTTCTGGAAACGTCTTGTGAAGTTCCGCAAGAAATTGGCCCATCATATCATTGAAAGCGTTTACAGAACTCATTTTTACTGTAATCTATACTAATTTTATCTTTAAGCGAATGGTTCTGTAGATATGGTCTCCTTACCTCCTATGCCGTTAGACACAATGAAATATACTAAAACTGCGTTAAGAAAAGCTGGTTTGGAATAAGCACTCGTTGGGAGTTTTCCTTCGTTATTGAGCTTCGCCTTGACGTGGACGTAGCCCGCCGTGATGACACCCGCGATGATAGCGGCCCAAGCTGGATCTCTAAGGTAATCTTCGAATTCCATTTAATAGTAACCAACTTTTTTTGCACGGGTTTCGGATGCGTCTGGGAACAATACATCGTCGTCCTCTTCTTCCTCCTGTTGCATTGCCACAGGTTTATCATCCGTGGAGATGGTCTTGAACTCATTATCGAATGGAGAAGTTTCTGGTTCTTCTTGTTGCTGTGGTGGGAAGGAATCTTCGGTCGTCGCTTCTGGTTCACCACTGGTTTCGCCTTCTGCTTCAGTCACGGGTTCATCCATTGGTTCACCCATTGGTTCACCCATTGGTTCACTCATGGGTTCAGGTTCAGGCATTTCGTCCATGAAATCTGGGTCTTCGGCGTCTTCCATTTCACCACCAAGATCGATGTCCTTGTTTTCTTGGGACATGTACGTTTGAAGAATTTGTTGTACCGGAATCAATTCGCGCACAGACGCTTCGATGGCGATGGCGAAACGCTCGTATAGCTTTTCATCTCTCACGTACTCGTTTTGGCTTTCGGAAAACACATATGGATCCTTGTAAAGTTCCTTCGCGACGTTGTTGTAGCACGTTTGAATGAATGTTTCGTTCGTTGGAAGCTTGAGTGAAATCTTCTTGTTATCCTTGCCGAGACGCACGGACGAAAGAATCTTAACACAGCTCACAAACACGGCCGCGAGAAGGTCGTTAAACCACGCACACCTGTTCGCGATGTTATCGGTGTGTTGTTTAGACATGCTCTCGTTCCAGTTTGGAACTTCCTTGAGAAGCTTTTGGAACATCATGAGTACCTTTCTTCCCTTGGACATGGTGTACGCCTCTTCGTACATCTTTTCAAAATTCTCAATCATAACCGGACACATGAGTTCACACAATTGGCCCAAGTACTCACGCTTGGCTTCTACTAAAATATTGAGGTTGTCCATTTATGATTAAGTGAAATTTTTTTAAAATCATTTTCCCGCGTTTCCCCTGTACTTATTGGCCACCTTTTTCAAGTTAACAAAAGACGGAAAATCACCGAAATCTTCTGTCTCCGTGACTTCCTTTTGGGGTTTGTTTTTCTTGATGGACCACGTGATGAATATCTCGTAGTCGCCTATGAGCCTCGTGATGAAACCGCCCAGATCGAGTTGCCTCTTGATGTAATGCGTCGCTTTGATTCTATCGAAGGCCGGGTATCCGACCACAAAGTTTGGAATCTGTACGAATAATTGTTTGTTTCCAATCTCTACGGTCTGGCGAATCTTTTTAGATATCTGTTCGTAAATTTTCTTATACGTCTCCTTCTTCAATTGATTCTTTTTTTCAGTTATCTTTGAAATATCATTGACACTGATCATTACATTATCTAAATTAATTATTTTCCAACAATTTGGGGCGGCCATACATCTCTTCGGTGGTTGGGATGACCTTCTCTATGAGTGGTGTGTTTCTCACGAAATTGAGTTCGTTTTCTCGTACTTTGGAAAAGTCTTCGAATTCACGTATGTCCTTGTCTGTGGTAAACATCTTGGTGTTCGTGGGCTTATCGACGTCGAGTGGTTGTGTGCGAAGGGATATGACGACGACCACCGGGTTTGTTCTGCTCACTTCACTCATGTACTTGGCGATGATGAGCTTAGTCGTGTCGACCTTACCCGTCTCTTCATCGATGAACTCGATTGGGACGTTCGTGAGATCACCTAAATCTGGTTCACCAACACCCAATGTACGAAGCGTCGCTTGCATGTTGAAGTCATTCCAGTTTACTTTGTTTGGGTCGTCCATGATGCGCACATCCGATGACACAGCGAAGGCGTATGGGAATCCACCGTGTTTCACGACCATGAAATTGCACCTGTAGACTTCATCACCAGTTTTATCGTGTTTGAATTTTCTGACCTCAGAGGTCTGAACGATGTAAGTACACAAACCCGTGATCTCTTGAACCCGCTTGTTCACCGCGAGCACGATCTTCTCCATGACATCATTGGAAACCTTCACGTTTTCGATGCGTCTGTACCCAGTGAGGTCGAGCACATTTTCGTCTATGTCAGAGGTCTTTGTCTTCGTGGAGAACCTCTCTGTCCTGGACATCAAAAAGAGTACGAGTAGAATCAACAGTACCAAATACAGTATCCGCATTAATATATGTTCACAAAATTTTTAGTCCCGAAAAAGTTTTAGAAAAAAAAATTATTTTTTTACTTTCTTTTTTCTAAAAAAAGTTTCAAAAAAAATATTTTTTTATTTTTATTTTTTGTGAGAATTTGTATGGTCATACACATTTTACTATAAATACAAACCAAAACACGGTGTTACATGTATTTGGATTTCACCCAGTTTCGGTCCGCCTTAAAAATTTTAGAGAGCTTTGGATCTGTGGTTCGGAACAGTATCATTAGAACATTCAAACGCCTGAAAAGACCGAGAGGTGGTTCACCAGCGCGAATGACCTTCGCTAACGCGCGGTGTCTCGCGAGTTCCGATTTATCGCGAACATCGTGGTATCCGTGTTCACTGAGCTTACCATTAGACCTAATGGGAATGATGACTTTCTTCATTATACGATATATTAAGAATATTATGTGTACTGCGCCTGGTTGAGTTAAAGTTTTTAGTCCCATAATTTAATAGATGTCGCTTCTGATATACAGTCCAAAGTGTAGTCACAGTCTAGATCTCATCGACTACATCAAGAGACACCCGCAATTGGCACAATTGGTGAGTTACCACAACGTAAACCTAAAGGGTGTTCCACCACAGTACGCACACAAGATAAACCGCGTTCCTACCATGCTCACAAAGAATGGAAAATTTTTGGTAGGAAACGAGATACGAAACTGGCTCGAGTCGCTTCTTCCAGTCGAAGATATAGGTACATGCGGTTTTGGCGGGTGTTCCATGACCACGTTCGATGGAGAATCGAATTCAGACATTTTTAGTTTGGACGATTACGGACGAACACTTCAACCCGCGATGACACCCGAACTCGAGGAAAAGATAAACCGTGACGTGTCACAGACCTACAACACAGACATAAAGAATTAGGAAGTGTTTTAGGCATGAAGCTCGCTACGATACAGGCGAGTGCTATAAAATCCACTTTCGAGGTACTAAAAGATATACTCAATGACGTAAATATCTATTTCAAACCAAGTGGTGTGTACATCACCACACTCGATACGGCGCGCACATCGCTTGTAGACATGTTTCTCTCTTCGGATAATTTCGAAGAGTACGAGTGTGAAAACGATATAGTCGCGGGTATTAACGTGTCTAACACGTTTAAGCTACTCAAATCTATCACAAATAACGACGTCCTCATGATTAGCATTGATTGCAGAGAATTCATGAACATAGAAATTCATAGCGAAACCAAGAAGACGTCTACCAAGTTTGCACTCAAACTTCTCGATATCAATGAAAACCAAATCGAAGTTCCTGAGATGAACATGACTACCGTGACACCGATGCCTTCCGTAGATTTCCAAAGAATTTGTCGCGACATGTATAACATCGGGGGTGACATAGAAATCGCGCGCGACGGTAAAGTTCTTCGTTTGAAGTGCGAAGGTGATTTCGCGAATCAAGAGACGGAGATCCAATGTACGGAAGAGAGTCCACGCATATGTGGTACCTATTCTCTTCGGTACATGAACATTTTCACGAAAGCGACGAGCATGTGCTCGACCGTGCAAATCATGCAAGAGGATAATAACCGTTTCCTCATATTAAAATATAACGTCGCCAATCTAGGTGATTTGAAGTTCTACCTCGCCACTAAAGAACTCGAAGATCAGTAACGTATCCATCGAGAGTACTGACTGTTTTTGTCTTACCAAATACGTTCTTCAAACGAATGTTTGGATACATGGTGGCGAGTGTTTCCTCGTCGTAGTAAAGCATGTCGCGTATGCGGACCCTTTCTCCGTGAAAATCACCTCTTGGTCCGGCATATCGCTTTATCTTTCCTAAAATATCCTTGACGGGCTTATCGTCCGTGTCTACGAGATGTGCAGACATGAGTGGAATACTAAACACAATACCTGGTTCGCTGGGTGGTGGCCACTCATGTCGTGTTTTGTACGTCAAGTACTTGTACAACTTGTCATTGTACCAGTATTTGACCCGAATGATCACCTTTTTCACGTTCGCAGGGAGGGTTTCTTTCCTGTACTTTAGCTCCTGTGATTCAACGTAGTGTTCATCAAACAACCCGTCCCACTTTTTAGACTCACCCTCCCAGAATTCACCTTCTGTCTCGAATTCTTTGTCGTTATCTATAAAATATTCCATCGCTGCGCGTTGAATGCGATAATCGGGTATGGCGACGAAATTTTTGTAAACATCGTAAATCCATATGATTACGCTAGTTAAAAGATTGCGTAGCATTCTAATTAATTTATGGAGGGAAATTTTTTAAGTAGATATAACAACAAAATAGACGCATGGAAACAGTCTATCGATGATGACCCCCAAAACCGTTCGGAATACGAACGGGACATGTCCGAGTATCTAATAAAGTGTATGCCTTACATGAAACAATACACGGAAGACATAGATGTAGAAGTCAGTACAGACAATATCTTTAATTGTAAAGAAACGTCTGGTCTACAGAGAAAGGACATATTTAATGAATACCTAGCAGACGTAGAAAACATGACTGTAGAGAAGAAAGTCGAGAAGAGGGTGGACATGTGTCCCACCTGCCCCGATAGTAACATATTCCATTTTGCCGATACAAGTGAACTCGTGTGTGATAACTGCGGTCTCATTTTAGCCACCCTCATCAGCGAAGAATTAACCTATCGCGAAGAGCAAGAGACATCGGAAAAGATTGTGAATTATTCTTACAAGCGTGAGAATCACTTTAACGAATGGTTATCGCAGTTTCAAGCACAAGAGACCACTAACATACCACAAGAGGTCATAGAACAACTGCGGAGTGAACTCAAGAAGATTAAGATAAAGTCACTCGAAGAGATCACACACGCCCGAGTAAGAAGTCTCCTTAAAAAGCTCAAACTTAATAAGTATTACGAGCACGTCCCTTACATAACAAACATATTGAGTGGTATCAAGCCTCCTAAGATGCCACAAGAGCTCGAAGAACGTCTTCGTATCATGTTTAAGGACATACAAAAGCCATTCGATGATAATTGCCCGTCGTACAGACGCAATTTCCTTTCCTACAGTTACGTGCTGTACAAGTTTTGCGAACTTTTGAGTGAGGACTCATACCTTCAATACTTTCCACTCCTTAAAAGTAAAGAGAAGCTGTACCAACAAGATGTGATATGGAAGAAGATATGTCATGATCTAAGATGGGAGTACATACCCACCGTTTAAAGAAAAGGGTACTCTAAAAACATAATGAACGTGTACGAACAGTTTTGTGTAGACGAAGCGACGTTTCACCTAAACAAAGCCAATGAAATCCTGACCAAAGAAATGAAAGAACCTAAGAAATATTACAACGAAACACTCAAGAGTTACAAAGACCTCGCGCGCCTGTTTCCCTTTATTCTAGCAATGAGATACGCCGAACTTCACACTGACGTTCCGGAAACGGAGGAAAGTTTATCAGATACGCAGTCTTCAACCCAGTCAAGCGAAGGTAGTTACGACCCTGAATCTCAGCCGCGTCATTTAAGGTTTTAATCGTTTTGAATTCGAGGACGGTCTCGTTATTAATGATGATGTCCGCCCTCAAATTTCCAATCACATGTCCATTGAACGGAATCGGGACTATTCTTTCCGATTCGTAGGGAATGTTCTTCGAACGAAGAAGCACTTCCATCGCATTGTGATATACTCTCTCACTGTATCCGGGTCCCAGTTGAGAATATATCTCTGTGGCAAGTTCTTCCACCATACTTTTTAAATGTGTGTTAGTTTTAAGCAACATGTGGTGGTGGCCATTCAGCAAAATGAAACGTTCTTTTAGTTATCTGATGGGGGAATGACTCCTAAGTCATTCACAAAAGATCAAAAATCAAGACAACATGGACAGACACCATCTACTCGGCCTCCTCGACAAGCTCCAAGAAAAGTACTCCCTCCAAGACGGGGAGTACAAGGAGTTCGCCGAAGCCATCGGGGGAAAGAAGAAACCCCTCGATGTATCCGAAGCGAAGATTGTGAAGTTGACCTACGACCTGTATGAGTGTGGAGTAGAACACGGTGACGAAGAATTCTACCCAACCTTAGACTTTACGAAAAAATGTACTTGTATGTGGAACGTCGTGGAAGACGAGACGAGCTGGCACGTCTACGGTGATAAGATATACATGGGCCTGTTTAATCGTTGCGACATTCACAAGTGTGAATTAGAACTCATAGTCAAAGAGATGGAAAAGGAAAAGAGTGTTGTGAGCATGGCGAACGTGCACAACAGGAGGATTTGTATTCGACCTATCTCTGTAGAAATTATTTCTTAATAAAATGTAAGATGTCTCCCGTCCCATTCGTCGACGTCAGAAACATAACTTCCGCCTCGAGCCCTCGTTTCAAGCAGGGAATAGATGGTCTCGTGAAACAGTCGAAACAGGCGATTAATACCGGTAAGAGTACGCTCAACAAGGAACTCAAGATTTACGACCAATTCATCGCGCGCGAAAAAAATTCAGGTAAGCCCGTGTACATCAAGCTTTTCTCGGAAGTCAAGCGCATTCTTCAAGGAAAACCCGCGTCAAAGCCCAGTAGTTTAAAGAAGAGAACACCAAAAAGTACATGATGACGTGTGGTGTTTGTTGTGAACGTTATAACAAAACAAATCACAAAAAAGTATGTTGTCCTTTCTGTGATTTCGAATCGTGTAGAACATGTACACAGACATATTTACTTTCTACGACGGAAGATCCACATTGTATGAGTTGTAAAAAGGCACACAATCGCGAATTCGTAGACTCATTTTGTACCAAAAGGTTTAGAAACCATGAGTACAAGAAACACCGTGAACAAATTTTGTACGAGCGCGAACTGAGTCGCATGCCCGAGACGCAACCGCAAGTACAAAGAATTCTTCGGCGACGGCGATTACACGCCATGCAAAAGGATATATCAAACTTGTACCTACGCACGAGACGTAAGTATCAGATAGCCGTTCAAACGGGTGGAATGTACATCGAGAGTTATCTAAAAATGGTCGAATTCGCGACGTGGGCGTACGAGCAAATCCAACAGGAGTTACACGAATTAAACACGACACCCATAGATTCTACGGATAAAGTGGTCAAATTCACGCGTGGGTGTCCCAAAGAAGAGTGTCGTGGATTCTTAGACGAAATGTGGAAGTGTGGTATCTGTGAAACATCCTTTTGTGACATGTGTAACGAAGAGTGTGCGGAAGGACACGTGTGTGATCCAGATACCGTGAAGACCATGAAACTTCTGAAGAGAGACACAAAACCGTGTCCAAAGTGTAGCACGATGATTCACAAGATAGATGGGTGTGCGCAGATGTGGTGTACCACGTGCCAAACGGCATTTGATTGGAGAACTGGAGCCATAGAGAAGGGGCGCGTACACAATCCACACTATTTCGAGTTCAAATCAAGAACACGGGAACATGGAGACATTCCGTGTGGTGGGCGACCAACATTCAGAGAACTTTTGGATAATGCGGCGTCATCCGAGATATTGGCACTCAATACAGCGGTGGGAACTGTGGAGTATCAGTTGGCGTATAAATACGGATTCATGTACAGGGACAATCTTAACATTAGAATAGGGTACCTCATGAATCAAATCACCGATGATGAACTCAAAAAGGAACTTCAGAGACGAGACAAGTACAACGATAAGATCGGGAATATACGTGACATCTATCAGATGTTTGCCGATACGGGTGGTGATTTATTGAGACAATGGATGATAGATCCGAGCAAGGAAAAATACGTGTTAGATACGGCGTACGAACTCGCTAAGTACACGAACTCCGTGATAAACGGAATACGAAGCAGATACACGTGTCAAGTGCCTCGTTATATATTTCTCGGTAGATATTAGATGATGCTCATCATATTAATAATATTGTTAGTGATACTACTACTCCCTAAGTATAACCACCCAAGAATCATAGAAGGTGTGTTGACTGACGACGACTGCGAATACATAAAATCGAAGTCTGAACCGGAACTCAAAGTGTCTACAGTATCTGATGACCGAAACATAGATTACCAGGTACGAAAGAGTGAAACGGCGTGGTTGGGATTCGATGATGAGAGAATACACGACATAGCACACAGGTGCTTAAAACACGTGGGCATGGAAGACTGTGATAATTGTGAGAGTCTCCAAGTCCTTCGGTACAAACCGGGTGGTTTTTATAACCCTCACCAAGATGCAAACATGGAACATGCGAATAAAAGAAAGTACACATTCATACTCGCCTTGAATGATGAGTATGAAGGTGGAAAAACATCGTTTCCGGTATTAAATAAATCTTATAGGCTACACAAGGGTGACGCGCTTTTCTTTGATACTTTAGACACGTGGGGTCGCGTGAATAAAAAGGCGTTACACGGTGGCGAGCCCGTGGAGAGTGGTGAAAAGTGGATTTGTAACCTGTGGGTCCGCGAATCTAAATATCACCCCTAGCGCGCAACTTTTCGCGGTTCGCCATGTGAAGCGCCTCTACATCCGCCTTGTTTTGACCCACGTAAGGCACGGCATAGCCTTCATCACACATCCACTTATTGACGTTCGTCCAATTACCATCTTCGCCGACCCACACTTCCGCTAAAATGCGACCAAATTTACCGCGCGAATCCTTTTCCGGGCATCTGAGTTCGATCTCGATATCATCCTTCTCAGATTCTACGGCCTTGAGACACCATTCCTTGAGCTTCTTCTTGGAGAGGAGTCCGAAAACCTTTTCTTCTTTATCGGACGTACGCGATTCAGGGGTATCGATGCCGAGCAAACGCACGCGTTGCTTGGTACAGACATCGAAACCGAGATCGATGGTGACATCTATCGTGTCTCCATCGACGACCTTTTCTAAGGAGGAGACACGGTAAATGAATTCACAGGGTTCTTGGGCGTAGGTTGACATATAGTATGGGTTAGATTATAATTGTGTTTGAGCACCAAGAGTGTTTGGAGGCGGTGTTGCCCGATCGCGCGCTATAAAATTAAATCGCCCATTACCTCCTTCGTTCACATTACGTTTTTCTTTCGCGACTATGTTCGCACCGTATTTTCTATTTCTTATGCCTATTTCTATTTGTCTTAATTGATTAATAGTAGTTTTTGGATTCATGATTTTATCTTTGAGCTTTCTTCGTTCAGATCCCGGAATGAATCCACCTTTTATCACATGTTTGCCATTGATGTTCTTGATATTAACTAAGGCGTATACATTTTGTCTATATTTGATATTTTTGAGACCACCCACATTTTGTTGAGTTTGCCTTAATTGACCCCGTGTGAGGTTCAATTGACCTCTCGTAGCATTTCTTTCACTTTGAAGCTTCCCAATTTGAGATCGTGCGTCGAGTAAAGCCGTTTGATTTCCTGTCATTGCACTTTGTAAATTTTTTCGTTGAGCCCGAAGATTCTGTCTCTGACCTCTGACCTGTGCGAGTTTGCCGGAAAGTGTGTTTCTTTGTCCCTGAAGATTCTGTCTTTGTTGTGTGAGACCAGTTATGACATTTTGTGATACGGCGTTTCTACGCCGGAGATTCTGTCTCTGACCTCTGACCTGTGCGAGTTTGCCGGAAAGTGTGTTTCTTTGTCCCTGAAGATTCTGTCTCTGGCGTTGGAGTCCAGTCACAACATCCCGCGCGACGCCGATTTCTTTTTTGGCTTTATTAAGGTTGGTTCGGGTGTTTCTCAATTGTGTACCGAGTCCACGAACAGCGGTACCTTGCCACTTGCCGACCACTTTAGATCTTTGTATAATCGCATTGCGTTCTTCTACTTTTTTCGTTAATTCTTTTATTTGGGCAGTGGCGGCTCCTATATTTTCTGCGTGTCGCATTTGCATATTTTCGATATTGCGAGCCCGCGCTTCGGTAGCAGTAGTAAGTTGCTTTTGAAGGCGGTTTATTTCACTAGCGCTGGTCGCGAGGTTTTCGGTTTGTTGTTTAATTTGTTCGTTTGTTTCAGTCGCTTGTTTTTTGAGACTCGCAATTAATTCTTCAAATCCTTTCTTTTCTTCATAAAGTTTACCCACTTGGTTTTGTGTTTCTTTTAAGTTCTTATTTTTAGCCGCTATGCTCTTTTCTTGGTTATTAATGCGCTGCATACTATTATCTAATTTTCTGGTAGCTACGTTTAAATTTTTAGATATTTCTTCTAATGCCTCTTCCCTCTGGTTAGATAAAGCTTGGAGTCGTTTTATTTCATTATTTTTTTCAGCTTGTTTATTTGTCAATTCTTTTCTTATCCGCTCTAACTCTGCCTTTTCGGCTGCGTTTAATTTACCCTTTTCCACTAACTCGTCACGTTGTGTGGTGAGTTTGTTTATAGATGCGGTGCTTTCACCAAGTTTTTGGGTGATTTCAGCTTCTTTTTTTGCCGCATCCTTTAATGCATTCTGCCTTCGTTGAGCTTCGGCTGCTAACTCATTTCTATTAACCTTCAGATTACCCAATTGTTCTCGCATTACATTCATATTTTTCAGGTTTACGTTTCTTTTTTGTTTCAAATTTTCGAGCTCACGTCTAGCATTAGCGGCGTTAAATCTAAAACTTTCCCGTTCGGTTTGAGCCTTCTCTAGATTTTGTCTAAGTTTTTCCTTTTGCGCCATACTTAAACTTCC
>Ga0181553_10000652_pt1 | contig 30277 bp, 54 predicted proteins | sample 011ome_17_FD_133753 | JGI IMG/M metagenome (GOLD analysis project Ga0181553, IMG submission 133753) | Coastal salt marsh microbial communities from the Groves Creek Marsh, Skidaway Island, Georgia - 011502XT metaG (megahit assembly) | ecosystem: Environmental > Aquatic > Marine > Intertidal...
GTCGTAAGTTGTTGATTACCAAGGGGTTACGACGCGCGGGGGTGGCCCGCCGCCATAAGTCGTTGGCTATCAACGGTTTACACATAAAACGCCCAACTTTTTTGAGCGTTTCTGTGCCAGCCGAAGCATTTTCGCTTCGCGCTTCGCCTTATTCCTTTTGATACAAGTACCTTGTCGCGAGGTCTTTGATTTCTTCCGCCGATTCTATTAGGTCGTAGTTCTTGCTGTATATCGTATAAGCTAGTTCCGCGTAAGAGACAATTCTGAAGCCTCCTTCCTTGGGATAGAATCCTATCGCGTCGCCCAAATGCGGGTAACTTCCGTTTGAATGAAGCGGGACCGCATAATCGATTCGCCCCTTTTTTTCGATACCGCTCAATCTTATCAATGTTTCAATGTCCATCATTTTTTTCTCCTTTTGTCTGGGATTATACTGCTTGGAGTTCTTTTGTTTTAATCAAACTCTCTTTTTCTTTTTCTAGTTTCTCTACCCGAGAAAAGTCACGGGCTCTTTTTGCCAAGGTAATGGCTCGATTTTTTCCTGCAATTTTCCGAGAGATTGATCCCTTGCCGGTGCCGTCATTGCTTTTTGTTTTCTCGGTTAGGCAGTCGATTACATTAGTAAGCCTGTATCCGCATAACATCTTTCTAGAAAACTTTCCGGCAGTTTTTAGTTTGCGGGAAATTTTTAGCTCTGGCCTGTCGAAGGTGTATATAATAGTTACCATTGGGGTTCTGCCTTCTTTTGTGTTTTTGCATTCTTTACCGCCCTTGTAAAGTACCACCTTCTCGGGAATATATCCGATTAACTGCGACAGGACTTTGATACAAACTTGATTCAATCCTCTAACATCAGGCTTGAACAAAGCGAAATTTTCTCCGAATGGTTGGCACAAAGATTCGATGATATGCTCCCTGCCTCCAGATATTCGACCCGTCAGTGAAAATGTAACGGCAAAGACTTCGGGCTTGTGTTCGGCTCGCTGAATGGCAAGCTCAAACATTTGTCTTGGATTGGGTTGGCCACAGAAGTCCGCCCAAATGCAATTAATTTTTTCGTTAATTTCTCTGGACACGGCAAACCAATCGCCATATTCAAGTTTAAAGCGGGCAGGTTTATTTTTTTGGGCTTTCTCGTATTTTTCGAAGTCGTTCTCGATCATGTAACCGCTTGCTTTTTTAAATGTTTTTTTCACGGCCTTCTCAAAGACGCATTGTTCTCCGCACAGGCTTAGAACTTTCACATTATTATTCTTGCCGAAACGGTCGGTTAAACTTTTGATGATTTCACTTCGAGCGATATTCTTCTTTTTGTTGTTCTCCATTGCCTTCTGATTCATTTCTCTCTCCTCTGGTGGTTTTGGTTTACTTGATTAATTTATCAAAATGACCCATTAATGCAAGACTTAAATAAACAATTTGAAATAAAAATCTAGACCCAAATAGTCAAATAGTCAAATAGCCAAATAGTCAAATAGTCAAATAGCGATTTGGAACAGGTTTTTGTGGCCAAATAAGGGCCTCATACTTCTGGCCGCTGCCATCACTTCTCAGTTTCTAACTTTTGACATTCTAACTTTTGACATTCTGACTTTTGACATTCTGACTCTTGAGAATCCTGATCCACCTCTACCTCGAAGTCTGGATCATGCACCTCGCCCACCCACCGGATGCTATGGGTCTTCAGCGACTCTATGAAGAAAAATCTTCCGTGCGTATCGCGGGCGGGTATCCTGTCGGATTCACGAATCACCATCCACTTGTCTCCGTGCTGGGCGATGCGTTCCTTTGCTTTTTTTGTCTTGGCTTTTAGTGTAATGATCATAATGCAATCCTATTCTTTATGCGGTTCAGAGTCAACTTTATTTTTTGATTATTTTGATATTTTTTAGGGGCGTTTCCGCATTTTAATCTTATAGGGGTGGGGGTAGAGATGCAAGAAAAAAGCGAAACTTTTTTGAATTTTCTGCCCCGAAAAAACAATAGGGAACAATAGAAAGTTGGCACAGGAATGCTTGAAAAGTAGGGGTGTTTTCTGCGTAAGTTGTTGCGTTGCAGGCACTTACGGGGCGCGGGGGGCGCCCATCGCCATAAGTCGCTCTATTGCAACGACTTATGACTTAAATGGCTCCTTTTTTTAGTGGTTTCTATGCCAAGTGACTGTACATTTTTCGTGCCAAGTCTACCTTCCGTGCTTGCATAGTCTGCGGGCGGTATTGCAAGGACTGCACCAGCCAACGGTAACATCATGCACCCGCTGGGCTTCCTGTTTAGTAAGCAAGTGAGCTTGACCGCTGTCAATTTTATCGGTGGCACTCTTGTAGAGGTCATAGCTTTGTGAACTGCTGGATGTGGAAGTTTCAAAAGATGATTGCACAATTGCAACAAGCATTACCAGACCGATGATCACCCAAAGAACTTCTGTAAATGTTAAGTTTTTCATTTTTTTCTTCCTTTTGTTTTTTAGCTCTCAAGCCAGTTTGTCAATTTGTTTCGCAGGGTCTCAACCTCATCCCTCGTCAACTCTACATAAGCGTCTAGCCCCACCGCCAGTTGAAGGCACTTTCCGTCAGTCTGGCCTCCATAAAATTGAGTGAGGGATACGGCTTTCGCTTCGTCTCGCTTTACTTCCATTTCATATAATTGCGTACTCATTACTTCTCTTTTCTTTTTTAGTTTAGGTTTGCCAGTGCTTGGACATGGTGTCTACTTCTACGCCCAACCTGATGATACCATTTTGAATCTTTCAACTCTTTAGACATTAGCTCAAAGTCACGAGCATTGCAAGCCTCGATTGTCTTTTTGAACTTTGCGAAGCGAGTCTCACCGAGGTTGAATCCTAAATCAATCAAGCAGTATTGGACAATTTCGGGCAATCCCCACATATCCTTTATATATTTCGGCATGAACTCATACACAACTTCTAGGTCTTGATTAAAGATAGCGTCAATTTCTTGATCAGTTAGGTAAACGAAGTTCTCGCCCTTTTTTAGTTTATGGCCGATCCCTATGGTTTTATATCCAGCGGGGCAGGTGTAAACTTCATTCCTGTACCCTTCCCAGTGAGCAATGAACTCCCCTATGGTGCTGATGTCCTCTTCGTGAACTAAGTTTCGCCCCTGAGAGCAAACGGCAATGATAGAGATAAGTAGAACAATTTTTTTCATAATTTAACCTAGGTTTTTGATTAACACTTTGTTTTTACCGATGAATTCGCCACCGAATGAGATCTTGAAATTTTCCACATATCCCGAGGTCGTGTCTTCGTCGATTGAAATCTTGGCGGAAAGCTCTTTCAGAATCTTTGTTTCCATGAACAAGGTGTTCATTGGAAGGATTACGGTTTTGCCCGCCGGAAGCCATTTCATAGCGTCTGCGATTTCCTCAACTTTCATTCTCAGGAGTTGCTCCATTCCCCACTCGTGTAGTTGCATCAAACTTTCTTTATCTTTTTCGTTCATCTCTTATTCCTTTCTCTATCTTTATATTATCAAAGCGTGGTTTTATTGCAAGCCCTAATTCCAGAAATGCACAACTTTTTTCATCAAGTTTTCACGAATTTCCAGAAGAGCTTCGGCAGTCATTACTGACAGTTCGCACTTAGTGATTTCGCTTCGGACGGTTTGCGGGTCGTTTGCCATGATAGCGTTTCGCTTATGCTCCTGACCCTCGTCGATTGCCTTCTTAATGTCTCGATCTAATTTTTGAAGTGTGTTCATTTCGTATTCCTTTCTCTACTCTTATATTATCAAACTGACAGAAGATGTCAAACAAAACGAGCAATTTGTTTCACTTCTTTTGGGTTGTGGTAAAGGGCTTTTACCATTGCCAGCCTAGGCGTTCGGCTGTAGCCGTTAGCCTTTGCGTATTCCGTTACCCTCTCAGGGTCACCGCTTACGGCGACCATTTCGAGTTTTCCCTGATTGTTTACTATTTTGAATGCAGTCATATTTTCCTTTCTTTCTATTATAACTATATCAAACCATGAGAAAAAAGCGAGCTTTATTTTCACTTATTTCATGCAGAAAGTTTGTGAATAGGCTTGACAGGATCCCGGCTGAAGAAACTTTTTGACTTGGCATGAAACCCATCCAAAAGAGAGGCGGTTTTCTACGTAAGTCGTTGAATACCAAGGGTTTACGACGGGCGGGGGCGCCCCGCGCGCGTAAGTCGTTGCGTTGCAACGCTTTACGAATAAAAGAGGGGTTTTTTTCGAGCAGTTCCGTGCCAAGTGCCCGTACATTTTTCGTGCCAAGCGGGTTAGAACCCGGCACTAAAATGGGCCTCCATTTCGTCCCGCTCCTCTCTGGTCAGAGGGGCGACAACCCCGGCGAGGAACTCGAACCCCTGTCGGTCGAAAGCCCTCGCTTCCTCGTGACGCTCCGCGAGGATCTCCTCGCGAGTCATCACAATCTGGCGGGCCTGCTCCTCTCGGAGCAACGCCTCCTGATCTTCGAGGTAAAAATCTTCGCACTGAATTTCGGTTGCAAAACTGTCCATGATCTCTCTCCTGTTTGGGGTTTAACTACAATTTTAAGGTAACACGGGGGGCTGATCCCGTCAACCAAAATCAAACGAATTTTTCGTTTATTTTGATCCATCCATCGACAGGAATCTGCCCCGTGGCGATGCCCTGTTTTCGCCAACCGTCATCGAGGCGACGATCAGCAAGCTCTTCTGCCTGCCTGACCCCGTTCTTGAGCGAGCGAGCCCAGACCACAGCATGGCCACAGGCGTACTTGTGAGCGGGGGCTCCATACCCGGCTCCGGTTCCTTCTGCGACACAGACCTCGATTTTGTTAATTTTGCTCATATCGTACCTTTCTATTCTACTGTTATGCGGAGTGAGCCGTCAAGAGATTTTCTTCCAGCTCCGCGAATTCCATTTGACTTCGAGGGTCACCGAAGAAAGTTCCGATCACTTCCCATTGCTGGGCCGATGCACCCGGAACGGAAACAAACAGCCCCGCCCACGGTTCCTCGTGGTTTCCAGTTTCGAGCCACTCTTGAAACTCGAAAAGCAGGTGGAAGGTTTCGGAGCCGTTGCTCACTTCGAGTTCGATGTCGTTCTCGTTAGCCATTAGGATTTTTTCTATTTTCATCATATGTACCTTTCTTAGTATGTCTTTATTATTTCACAGGTGGTCTTGAAAGTCAACCCCTGTTTTGATTTATTTTCGCCACCGTGAGATTAGTAAACCACCCACAGCAAGGCCTTTGCTTCGGCGAGAATTTTGGCTTGCTCCTCGAGAAGCTGGGAGCGTTTGTCCGTGTCGCCCTGAGGCAACTGGGCTAGAATTTCGTCTGATCGCTCCATCAGGCTTTTGAACTTGGCTCGGATTTCTGTTTCTGTTTTCATAGTCATACCTTTCTTTATTATGTTTTCATTATTTCATAGATCTCAGGAAAAGTCAACCCTACTGAACGATTTTTTTTCGTTTTTTTTTATGAAGAAAGTTTACGAAAGGGCTTGACAGGCCCGGGGGCAAAAAAACTTTTTGAGTTGGCACGGAATCCCTCCGAAAGTTAGGTGGTTTTTGTCGTAAGTCGTTCTCCCGCAACGGTTTACGGCGCGCGGGGGGCGCGCCCCGCCCTAAGTCGTTGTCCTGCAAGCACTTACGACTTAAATGCGGGTGTTTTTCGAGCAGTTTCGTGCCAAGATTTAGTCTTCGACACCGAAAATTTTGTCTTGACAGGTCTGGCACATACCAGAAATCTCGAACTCGCGACGGCTCAGGTCGTCACGGAATTCGGCGCAGTCGCCACCGCACATTGGGCACTCGCGCGCGAGAATCTGGTGTTGGCGGTTTACGCCAAACACGCGCTGAATCATGTCCTCTACGGCGGGGGACTTCTCGGACGGATTTGGGATTGAATTTTCCATGATTGTATTCCTTTCTAGGGGTTGTAGTTTCTATTATAAATCTAGCACAGGTGCCGACTAAATGCAACAAAAAAGTTCGTTTTTTTTACTCGGACTTCACGACCTCTCTGTTTTCAATTTCAGCGAATACCATGTCATAAGCAGGGTGACCGAAAAAGATCGCAACGATTTCCAGCTTGTCCTTAGAGAAGCCCGGAGCCGAAACATACAGTCCCGCCCAAGGCTCTTCGTGGTTGCCAGTTTCCAGCCACTCCTGAAACTCGAACAGGACCGTGAAAGTTTCGTGGGTGTCGTTGCTGATTTCAAGCTCGATCTCGCTCTGGCTCACTCGTATAGTTTTTTCAATTTTCATATCTAGTTCCTTTCTTACTATGCTTAAAGTATCGCACGGTTTTTGTTGAATTGCAACATTTATTTTTGTTTTTTTTCGTGCAGAAAGTTTACGAAAGGGCTTGACAGGCCCGGGGGCAAAAAAACTTTTTGAGTTGGCACGGAACTGCTCGAAAAGTCAGGGCGTTTTATGTGTAAGTCGTTCATTTGCAAGGACTTACGGCGCGCGGGGGCGGTCGCCGCGCGCAAGTCGTTGCGTTGCAAGCACTTACAACGAAATGCCATCTACTTTCGGAGGGTTTTCATGCCAAGATTAAACAAAAAAAGAGATTTTTTTGTCTTGACACGCCTCGTGGTCGTGACCTAGTAACGCCAGCGACCGTAACGACTTCTTGACTGACGGTAAAGGGCGTTCTCAACGGAGTCATCATCCGCGTCACCGCTTCCAGTGTACCAGCTATCAGGGTCGCCAGATTCACGGGCTTTCCGCATATTTTCGGCGACAATCCGACCAGCTTCATTCCACTTTTCTTCTTGAGTCATTTCTTTTTCGTTTTTCATATTCATACCTTTCTTTAGCTAATGAGTTTGGACGCGACCGCTTTTTTGATCACATCTCTAGTTATGATTGTTTTCTCGACATCCCCGAAAAACCCGCTGGTGATCCAGTCGAATGCGTCCTCTACTAAGTGAATAATTTTTTTCATCGTGTTACCTTTCTTATTATACTTATAGTGTCTCATAAATTTCGGAAAAGATCAAGCATTATTTTCGATTTTTTTGCATTTATTTAGCTCAACCGTGGTCCATTTGCCTTTATCGGATCCGCTTAAGATTTCAGCGGAAGCAAACTCGCCTCTTACCGTGGAAGTGAAGACCTTTACCAGATCACCCTTCCCTGTAATGTGGGTTGCTTCGTTGCTAGTGATTTCGGGATTCCAGTTTAGTGTTTTGATTTTCATAGTTACCTTTCTTATTATACTTATAGTGTCTCATAAATTTCGGAAAAAGTCAATACCTATTTTTGCTTTTTTTTCAGTTTTTTATCCTGACGCAATCGGATTTGTTTTGAGCCGTTTTCCCCGCCACGGTGGCAACGATATAAACTGTCTGGGTGTCATCGCATACCATGGAAACGACCTGACCCTGAACCCCTGCGAGCGGGCCTCTGATGATCTGAACCGCGAAGGGCTTGTCTATTCTGTATTGTATTGCTGTCATAATTTTTCTCCTTTTTCTATGTTACTATTATACAGGCATATTCAAGTAAGTCAACCCTACTGTACGCTTTTTTTTGGTTTTTTTTATGCAGAAAGTTTACGAAAGGGCTTGACAAGCTCCGGCCACAAAAAACTTTTTGAGTTGGCATGAAACTGCTTGGAAAGTTGGGGTGTTTTTGGCGTAAGTCGTTCTGTTGCAACGGTTTACGACGCGCGGGGGGCGCGCGCCGCTGTAAGTCGTTGGTATTCAAGCACTTACAGCTAAAAGCCCCTTGTTTTTGGAGCAGTTCCGTGCCAAGTGGCGGTACATTTTTCGTGCCAAGTACAAAAAAAAGACCCCCCGTGACCCCAGAAAGGATAAGAGGGTCACGAGGGGGAGCGAACGACCAGAGGGAGGCTGGTCATTACGCAGGGGAGGAGACGCTAGGCTTTGATAAACTCTCCGTCAACAAGCAAGTCTTTAATCTTGTCAACCTCAAAGACACGAATATTTTCACCCTTGTTGTGGTCTACCGCACGGATGAATGTTTTGCCCTTGTTCTCAAACAGAGCGGAAGTGATAGCCTGTCCGTATGGAGGCGTTGACAGTCGGGAGTCACCCATTCGGATATTGCGGACGCTAGGACCGTCTTTCCCCTCATAGGTGATGCTTGCGATTGAAGTTCCACGGGCTTCCAGTGATTTGATTTTTTCGATGATTTTTTTCATGTTTCTTTCTTTCTGTTTTTTTGTTTTTTGTTTAACCGAAGTCGATTGAGCTTCTTGCAAGATCGTCCACCCCGCAAGCATAATCTCCGTCAGTGTATTCTCCAAGTTTATAATGGAATCGCTGATCCTCTTGATAGCCATCGAAGCTCGCCCACGGGTCTTTCGGTTTGTTGATGGGTTCAACTTCTTCGTCGAGGATGTTTTCAATTTCTTCGTAGTCATAGTCGTATGTTTCTTTCATCGTTCTAGCCTTTCGTTTACTTTAGATAATCTTATACTATACCAGATAGGAAGTCAAGCCCCCTCATCCATTTTCTTTCAACAATTCTTCTCTCGCCCACTCTAGAGCATCGACCCAAACCAAAGCGTCAAGACCCCGCTTTGTTGCTTCGTTACGCTCGTTCAAGTCATCAGACAGGTTGCTGATATTTAAGAAGCTCCGAGCCTCTTTGATTTTGCTTTCGATTTTTTCGTTTACTTGTTCTCTGGTTAACATAATCTTATTCCTTTCTTTATTCTTCTATTATACATACCCCGCAAGACATTGGAAGCTTTTTTTTTACTTTTTTAAAGGTTAATCAGAAAGCTTAAAATGGGATACCAGATCATGCTGGTCATCATCAAAATGCAAGAGGCGTATCCAAGTTTGTCGATCAGTGTTTCGTTTTTCATATTCATATCTCCTTTTCTCTATTATAAGTGTCTCACATATCAGCAAGAAAAGCAAGAGGAAAAAACATTTTTTTTCGTTTTTTTTTCATGTACTTTTTTTATTATTTTGCTTGACAGCCCCGGGGCGAAAAAACTTTTTGAGTTGGCACGGAATCCCTCCGGAAGCGCAGGTGTTTTATGCGTAAGTCGTTGCACTGCAAGGGTTTACGACGCGCGGGGGTCGCGCACCGCTGTAAGTCGTTGATTACCAAGGGTTTATGACTAAAAGCCTTATGTTTTTGGAGCAGTTCCGTGCCAAGATTTGTAAAAGATTTTTTGTTATTTTGCTTGACTAGATTCTCACATGGCGGGCTTTTACTCCGTCCAGCCCCTTAGCAAGTGCCAGATTTTTTTCATCATCATCGAAGAAGAAAACATTTTTCTTATGATTCTTTTTTATTGTTTCTAAGACTTGTTTTTTTACTTCGGCGACAGAGTGGGTTTGATTGTCCCCGATTGTATGGATGTGACATTCTGAGATTTCAATTCCTTTTGATTTCAGGAATTCGTGAATTTCTTTTTTTACCTTTTCGGTTCTTGCGGTAAGGATGTAAACTGATGAATTGGATTTTTTGTTTTGAACCGCTTTGCTAATCTTTTGCATTAAGCTTAGGAAGAAAGTTGGTTTTGCAGTTTCCCGAAAGATTTTCGGGCAATCAAACTCCATGAAGTCGAACCGCTCACCGTTTCCAATTTCATAAGTATTGTAAACGGCGGGGGTTATTTTTTTGACTATTCGATCTTCTGAATCTCGGATAATGATTTTTGCATCGGTAGTTACCAGAGTGTCATCTACATCGAAGACATATGCTTTTGAGTTTTTTATTTCTATTTCTTTTCTTATCATAATTCTATTGTTTCATATATTTGCTGTTTTGTCAACCCCCTAAATGAATCTTTCTTTCAGAAGGTTTTCACCACTTCCCAAGGGGTTGGGCAACGGTTCAAGGCCTTTTCTATATCGGCAAACCTCTGTCCTAACTCGAAGATTTTTTCCGCATCTTCAATCCCTAACACCTGTATCAGGAACACTTGGTACTCATTTCTTTCTTTAACACTCATCTCTAATTCCTTTCTCTATCTATACCTTACCACACCCGGGGCATATTGCAAGCCTATTCGATGCTTTTTTTCATTTATTTACGCTATCGCCCGGAGCGGAAACAATGGGGTATAATCAGGACTTGGCATAGAACCCATCCAGAAGTTGTGTTGTTTTGTGCGTAAGTCCTTGTATACCAACGGTTTACGACGGGCGGGGGTCGCGGGCCGCTGTAAGTCGTTGATTAGTAAGCACTTATGACTAAAAGCCCTATGTTTTTCGAGCAGTTCCGTGCCAAGTGGCCGTACATTTTTCATGCCAAGTGTCGCCAATGCACAAAGGAAACCCCCCGCCCGAAAGGAGGAAGGCGGGGGGTCTCTGTGTAGCCACGGCGGGATGAGCGTACCGCCGGGGCCTATGGTTTTGGGGTCAATTCTTTTTCTGTTTGGCTCTCACTTCTTCTTCAGTAAGCACTGGCCAGCAGCCGTCACTGTTAAAGACTAGAGTGCCAAACGCAGTGGTGATCTGGAAGCTACCGAAGCCAGCCCTTGAGACTGTGCCTCTCACTGGATCATCTGGGCGAGCCGGATCTAGTAAAGTCTTTTCTATGTTCATGCGTCAATGCTCCTTGTCGGTTCTATTGCTTATCTATTCTTGCTTACGATTACTTCGTTAGCACCCGTCCATACTGGGCAATGCACCACTTTGAACCCGTCGATCGATCCGACCGTGGTCGATTCGTTAAAGGTGATCATTGCTCCCAACTCACGGAGTACCGGAATGACCTCAAGGCTATTCACTCCGAGGATGACGCTCTTGCCGTTTTCGGCTTGCTTCATTGCTTTTTTTAATTCGTTTACTTTCATTGTATTCCTTTACTGATTAGAGTTGCCAGTCACCGACAACATCTGAGATGTAACCGTCGCAACGGAATTGCTTGACGGTTTTGATGTTAGCAAGGTCGGAGTAATCCCGAACCTTGATTAAGAAGCGACCTTCGTCACTTACATTCTGGAAACGATCCTCTTGGAATCTTTCCTTTTCTATTAGTATTGTTCTATGTATTTTCATATTTACCTTTCTTTGTTTCTTTCTACTATTATACTCTCATATATCGCCCTATAAGTCAACCCCCTAAATGCATCTTTTTTTTGATTAAATCATCCCTGATTTCGAGTAGGATTTCGGCGGTCAGGGTGGCCATCTCGGATCGGGTTTTTTCACTCCGGATGGCGATCAGATTATCAGCTTTCAGAGCCTTCGCCTTGTGGCTTCCGGCTTCTTGGATTTGCTTTTCAATTTCCTTATCTATCTTTTCAATCGTTTTCATATTCATATACTCCTTTTCTGTATTATAATACTCTCATATATCGGGGCAAAAGTACAGCTAAAAGATCATTTATTTTTGCTGTTTTTAAAGGGGTTTAATAGGATTTAATGATTTTTTTTGTTTTTTTATGTTTTTATTTTGCATGGCCTACACCCCCCCCGTTTTACAAAAAAACCGACACCGAATTTTTCATAATACAGCGGGGGGGACACCAACTCACGCGACTCCCAAAAAACTCAGGGTATAAATCATACCCCCTCTACTGATAGGTTGGAAGTATAATCAGGGTCTGTTCTGGAGTAAAGAGGTACTCAAGACCCAGCTCGGTTCTCATAAATATACTGTAGTTAAGCGGTTCTTTTGGCGCGGGCTCCTCTTTCGGTTGGCATCCGAGAGCAAGCACTAAACCGACAGCAATAGCGAAACGTTTAATCATCATGCATCATTATATAGTACCACCCCCCCTATTTCAAAAAAAAAGACAAAAAAAAGAAAACTTGAAAACCTTGGATCTAAAAAAATGGGGCGACCCCTATTTTAAGGTTGACTTTTTGTTTCTGTGGGCTTATAATACGTCATCATGAAAGAAAGTAAAGTTAGTGAGTCTGTGAGGGGTTTTTTGGCCCTGTGTTTAATGTTATTGGTTTCTCCTTTTTTGATTTTGAATTTATTTTTTAAGATTTTCACGATAAAATTAAGGCGCAAATGATATCTTTAGACATTACAGAAGACCAGATATCCAGAGCGAAGAAGTTGTATGACTTCTATGACATAAAAGACTCTATTACTCGTGGAAAGTCTCAGTTATGGGGTGCATTGGGTGAGGTTATAACGGCGGACTTTTTGGGCAAAGAGGACATGGAGGTAAGATTTGAGAGTACGAAGGACTATGATTTAATCATAAACGGCAAGACTGTGGACGTTAAGACGAAGAAGACGACGGTAAAGCCTCTGCATTATTATTGGTGTTCGATAGCATCGACGAGTTTACATCAGGATTGTGATTTTTATTTTTTTGTTCGTATTTTGGAGAATCTAAAGAAAGGGTATATGTTGGGCTACATGCCGCAAAAACAATTTTTCAAAGAGGCGACGTTTTTTAAAAAGGGTGAAATAGACCCTATTGGCAACGGCAAGTGGACATTTACCGCAGACTGTTATAATATACAAATCAAAGATCTAATCCCATTCCAAGAAAAATAATGGACCAAAACAGAATCTGTTTAGAAGTTGTGTGCGAAAAATGCAATCTATGCATATGTGAAGTACTGCTTACAGAAGAAGAATTTAAAAAAAAAATAAAAAAAGAAGGTTGGCGCAAAAACATGTGCCCAAAATGTTCAAAAAAACTTGGAGCCCAAAAAACACATGAATAAAATAGACGTATTAGACAAAGGTCATGTAATCTATATTGACCATTATGGGAGCGACCAAAGGATAGTGGATACTGCAAGGGTATCTTATAATGCCGAATCAAAAGGTCAAGAAAAAGATAAAAGACTTTTACATTATCTTTATAAGCATCGTCACACTTCTCCATTTGAGCAATGTATGGTTACATTTAATATTAAGTTGCCACTTTTTGTTCAGGGTCAGATGGTGCGCCATAGAACTCAAAAATTAAATCAAGTTTCTGCTCGTTACATAGAAATGCCTTATGAGTTTTACATACCCCAAAAATGGCGAAAACAAGACACCAAAAACAAACAGGGAAGTGTTGAAGAAGAAGATTTTAACCCTATAATGTGTTTAAGAAATTTTGCTAATCACGATGAAGACGCAACATCAGATGAAATCGTTGCTGGAAAATGGTTGGAAGTTAATGCGTCGAAAGAACTGGAACTTCAAAGTCGTATCGCATATAATACTTATAAAAAAATGCTCGAAAAAGGTATCGCAAGAGAAATGGCAAGAATGATTCTTCCTCAAAATCTTTACACTGAAATTCGAACAACTTGGGACTTGCATAATCTAATGCATTTCCTTAGACTAAGAATGGATGAGCATGCCCAATGGGAAGTTCAGGAATACGCCAGAGCTATGTACGAAATCACAAAAGAACACTTTCCTTGGACTATGGAAGCGTTTAACAAATACACATGGGAAATAAAAGAATGAACAAACATACCGAAAAAGCAATAGAAGAAACCGAAGAAGCTGAAGCATGGGATTGGGCAATTATTGAAATGTTTAAAAATGCAGATGAAGCTCTCATCTTTAAGCCAAACTCCTCCGAATTCGAAAAAATCAATTATGACAATATTAAGAACGTTGCGAAAGGAAGCTATTTTACTCCAAGCTACAAATCCGGATATAGATGGCTTAAAGAAACAGGGACAAAATGGAGTTTGGTGAATTGGCAGGAATTTATTGACTATGCCCTTGAAACGGAATCAGGAAAAAAAGCCTTTCAAGAGGGACTCGAAAATGAAAAACGATTCATAGAACAAAAAAACAATAAAGTAAAGGCAAACTGATGAACAAACACACAAAAAAAGCAATACAGGATACTGAAGAATACGAAGCTTGGGGCGCCACTATTGGTGTCATGTTTAAGCTGGGTATGTCACATGACGTCATTACTTTTAAACCGAATACTTCCGAGGTCGAAAAAATAGACTACGATGTTGTAAAAGAACTGGCAAAAGGAACTTATTATTCTGATGGTTCGTTGGGGTATCCATGGCTTGAAGGAGCCAAGTGGAGTCAGGTCAACTGGGAAGAATATATCAATCACGCTCTTGAAACAGAGTCTGGAAAAAAAGCGTTCGAAAAAAATCTCGGGGATATAAAGGCGGAGCGAAAAAAATACGCCGAAACACACAAGAAGGAGTGGGAAGAACAAAAATATCTATTACCTCTTTACATAAGGGGGCTAGAAAAAATTATGGACAAAGATGTCGAACCCAAGCTGAGTATGCAAACTTACCGCAATGATTTTAGGCATAGCGTTATAACAGAGTTTCTAAAAAATTCCCTCATCTTTAGTAGGGATTTCGAAAAAGTATGGTTAAATGGATATATAGAACTTTCACCCAAAATAAATTTACACTCAGTAGATTTGTCGCAGAAGTTTGAAGAAGAGTTTGCGGAGTTCAATAAAGAAGTTGCGTCTTTCAAAGAAAAGAATGAATATTTTCACCCTTCTGCGGTATTAGAGCTAAAAATTCTTGAGTGGTTTGTTCAGCAAGACAAAGTTAAACAACACATAGAAGAAGTAAAGCAGTATGTCGCAAAAATAAAAAGTGCAAAAGAAAAAATAAAAGAACTTCAAAAAGAGATAGATGATATAACCTCAGAATGCTCATTAATGAATTTTAATAATAAAAGGTTAGACTGTGACGCTTCCTACACAGATAACTTCAACAATATTATAGATCAAACGGCAGAAGATCGATTGGAAGAAGAGGAGCCTCTCGATATCAACAATTTCGATGGACACAAGAATATTATTGGACTTGATGAATCAGTAGAGGAATAAAAATGTTCGAAAAATGGCATGAATTTTGGCTCTGGAAAAGATTTGGCTTGCATCGCTGTGATATATGTTATAAGCTCTGTCTTATACAGTATGAAATAGGACTTGGTTATTGGTGTTGCAGTAATATTGATTGTATGGATGAAGCCAGTGAATGTGCCGAAAAAGATTATCATGTATGGAATAACGAAAAGAGGGAGCTAAAGCCAGAATAGCTCAGTTGGTCAGAGCAACGGATTTGTAATCCGTAGGTCGAGAGTTCGAATCTCTCTTCTGGCTCCATTTTTTTATAATGAAATATAGAACTTTATTTATTAGCGATGTGCATCTTGGGTCTAGACACTCTAATGCTATATCTTTATTGAAATTTTTAGAAGAAAACTCTTTCAATAAGATTTGTATTGTGGGAGATCTGTTTGACTTCTTCGTTAAGGCTCCTGATGAGCATAGAAACAAGCAGTTGGATCTGGTATCTAAGATTTTTGAATTGTCTTCCTGTGGCACAGAGATTGTCTACATCCCCGGAAACCATGACTCGGTATTAAAGCTCTTTAGCGGGTCGAAAATAAAAGGGGTTTCGATTGTAGACGAATATGTTCACACTACTATAGACAATAAAGAAATAAAACTACTACATGGAGATAAATTCGACAACGAGGGAGTTAATCGATTCATCCTTCCGCTGTTTGGAGTGTTTGGCTACGGCCCAATTTTTATGATCAACAAGCTTGTATACAAGTTTAATAAAAACTTTTGCCTGTGCCGATTCATTAAATCAAAAACGGCTAATATCTTTAATACAATAACCACATACGAAAAAAATGTCACAAATGAGTTGACGAACTCTGACTATTATGGCATAATGTATGGACATACTCATTTTCCGAAGATAAAAAATATGAACGAAAAAATCATAGCAAACACAGGAAGCTGGACGGCGGATAATGTGAATTCATGTATTGTCGAAGAACTGTGCGGAGATTTTAAGTTATTGAATGTAAACAAATTAGGGCAACCCATAAATTAGGCAAAAAAATGACTGACCCCGAAAAAGTAAAAATTTATTATGATACCGGAGAACTGTGGAAAGAGGAGAGTTACGTAAATGGCAGGTTAGAAGGTCCGTATAAAATTTTTTATAAAAACGGAAAAATAAAGTGGGTGGGATTTATAAAAGACGACCAATTAGACGGGCCATATAAAGAATTCTATAAAAGTGGAATTTTGAAAGAACAGGGAGCCTATTCTAATGGGGAGTTGGATGGAGAGTATTTCTTTTATGAAGAAAATGGGAAATTGAAGGCTTCTGGACAGTATTATAATGGTAAGGAAGTTGGATTTGTTAATTGGAATTGATGCACCCATAACTCAGTTGGATAGAGTACGAGATTTCTAATCTCGGAGTCGGGGGTTCGAGTCCCTCTGGGTGTGCCATTTAAATTGCTAATATAGATCTAGCAAGAAGTACTTTAGGTGTATATTTCTTTATACGCCTTGTCAAAAAAGAATACAAAGAGAATTAATATGAAAACAGAACTAGACGAAAAACTTTGCAAAGCATTTCCTAAGATTTTTGCCCAGCGCAATCTCCCAACGAATCAGACTGCTATGTGTTGGGGATTTGAGTGTGGAGATGGGTGGTATAATTTGGTATACGACCTCTGTAGCAACATTCAAAAATACTGTGACGAGAATGATATTCAAGTCGAAGCTGTGCAAGTTAAGCAAAAATTCGGCACCCTGCGATTTTATACTTGTGGCGCAGATGATGTTATTTTTAATATGATTCGTGAGGCAGAAGACATGTCACATAAAATTTGTGAAGATTGTGGCACAACAGAATTTGTAAAAATTCGTGATGGTAGATGGATACAAACGTTATGTGATGGATGTTATCAAAAAAGCTCAAGCCCACAAGAATGTTTTATACGTGGGTATAACTAATAAAAAAAGGAAAAATATATGGATTACTCTTCTCGTTGCAAAATAAAACCACAACAAACTTCTTTAGACGGAACTATACTAGCTAAGGATTTAGATGAGTCATATACCTATACAGCGAAAAAGGGGACATGGTTTTTAAATGGAGACAAAATAGCTCTTGATACAAACATGGGCGAAATCGGTGGATTCTTTAGCGGTATCATCAAGGTTGGAAAAATTCACGGAAGATACTATATCGATAAGTATGGTTTCGCAAAAGAGGTGGTCGAAAAAGAAATCTGTAAATGGGAAGATTTCGACATACGCGATTCAAGCGGAAATCTTGTTTCAGTGGTTTATGAAGAAGAGATTTGTAATAAAATAGTTTGATTTTTGTCGTTTTTAGTGTAAAATATATTGAAATGATAGATCACTTACAAGATATTGACGAGGTATTAGAAGATATAGACTTCGAAAAAAAAGAGGAAGACGTTTTTAAAAGTCACAAGTTTTCTCCTAAAGAAATCGAAGCCTATGAACTTGGTGTTGTTATGTCCGACAAAGAAAAGCGCAACCCTTATGATGAAGACAAGGAAAAAGGGTTATTCGAAGCTTTTAATCTTGGTTGGCATTCTCAGCAAGAAGAATAGTTTCTTCATATATTTCTAAAAAATGCCTATCCAAACAATAAGCTTTGGCAAAGGATTCTGCATACCCTTTATCTATCCACTGAATCAAAGCTTGGTATTCGCCTATATCTCGCCCCGCCCTTTCACTCTCTTCGTACTTAAATTTTTCAATACACACCATTTGTATATAGCTTCTTAAGCTCATAAACAGGCGGTTTGAAGCAAAATCTTCCTCGTCTTCTAAATTTGATTCCATTATCTCTAAATTACACGCAAATAAAAGTGTAATAGATATTATGAGGAAGAGTTTATACAGAAAAAAGTTCCTTTATCCATTTTTGTCTAAAATGTATAAGCTTATAGACGAAAACCCACAAAGTTTTATATACAAAAAAATTAATGTCGGCAGGGGAAAAAACAAGGTAATCGGTTTCTGCGATTTCGAAGAAATAGTGGTTGACCCATACCATACGGACTGTAATCCCGTTTCCGTAACAATACACGAGTCTTTACATTGGTTTTATCCAGAATGGAAAGAGAAGAGAGTTCTTAGGGAAGAAAAAAGAATTATGCAAAACCTCTCAAGATGCCAGCTAAAAAGAATTTATCGAAAAATATATAAACTTCTTTAGAACTAATTGGACTTTTTGTGCAAGGCTGAAAAAACGTCGTTAATTCTCTCTTTTTTGATTGCTTCTGCCGGAGTTTCTCCAAGAGATTCGTTATTATTTCTAAGCCAGTTTGCCGCATCGTAGGTTGAGCCAAAAGAATTGGCTATTTTATCCATTAGGTCGTACTTTGTTCTTCTGTTATGCATAAGTATCTATTGTTCCACATATATATACACATAAAAATGATTTTGTACAGAAAAAAGTTGAAAAAAATGTGTAAAACAGCTATAACTTTGTGTAACCTAAATTTTTCGAAAGGCACAATATGAAATATTGTCAAGAATGCGGTAGTAAATTACAACTCGGAGCAAAATTCTGCTCTGGATGTGGAAACTCGCTGACGGGAGAAAACCCGATGTCTCAGCAAGAAAGTCAAGGCGAAGAAGCAGTACAAACAACTTTAAATTTAGACCCCTCTTCAGTTCAGGTGGTCGGATTAGAAAAGAACAGGCTTACTGTTGGAGACCTTATTCAGCAAGAACGTTCATCGGGCAAAGACGGACCCACAATGGATTCTGGGTCTCAACAAAGAAAAAACGCCCCAAAACAAAAAATAACAAAAGATTTCATTAATACGACTATTGAAGAGTGCGGTTCCTCCAGAAACACTCCAAAAACAATCGAATAGATAATGTCAAAAAAATTCTCCTTTGAAGACAAGTCTGACATTATAGATTTGGAACTTAAAAAACGCAGGAACAAGTGGTATCTAAACTCTATTAACCATATAGATTATGATGACGTTTGTCAAATAATTCGCCGTCACATCTATAAAAAGTGGGATCTTTGGGATCAAGAGCAACAGTTAGAGCCTTGGTTGAATAGAGTAATCACTAATCAGATCAAAAATCTTACCAGAAATAATTATGGTAATTTTGCAAGACCCTGTATTACATGCCCAATGAACGAGGGTAAAAATGGGGATATTGATCTTTGTGGTTTCACCGAGAGTGGCGAACAGGATACTCAGTGCGCTTTATTTAATAAATGGAAAAAGGCAAAACAGGAAGCCTACAACATTAAGATTCCTTTGGCCTATGATTTTCACAGTCACGAGGTAGCTTTTAAAAATGACCAAGAATTCAATTTGGAAAGGTCCACCGAAAGACTCAATGAGAGAATGGAGGTTAAGCTTAATAACCCAAAAATGTTTAGGGTTTATAGGATGCTTTTTATAGAAAAATATAGTGATGAAGAAGTTGCCTCTTTTATGGGATATAAGACTACAGAAAAGAATCGAAAAGCTGGTTACAAACAGATAAGAAACTTAAAAATAAAATTCAAAGTCATGGCCCAAAAAATAATTCAAGACGAAGACATTATAATGTGATGAATGTAGAACTCACAGAACAGCAAAAAGAAAAGATTATAGAGATCTACGAAAGTGGAATCACTAATCTCAATGAAATTACACAAAAGGTATACAGAAATAAGAAGCTGGACGGTCGGTCCAAGGAAGGTCGGGGTGTTAGGGACTTTCTTGTAAAAGCGGGCAAGGTCTACAAAACAACAAAGTTTGAGAAAAAGGAATTCTTTTTCACTGACGAACAAGAAAAGTATATAGAAGAAAACTGTAAAGAGAGTCTAATGGAGATAGCAAAAGTTCTGTTTCCAGAGGAAGAAATTAAAACTCCTCTAGATTCAAAGTGCCGCTACATTGATAAATACATCAAGTCCAAAAAGCTAAGAAAAAACTTTATAGAAGATGATAGCGACGGAAGATATGTGCCACCAAAAAAGGTAAAGGATTTAATAACGAAGGTAAACATTTATGCAAACCAAGATTTATGTGAAAATGAGCTGTCGGCAAAAAGTGAAAGATGCATTAAGAGTCTGGCTAAATATTTGCAAACACCCCTTTTCATCAGAAAAATTAATACATACACAGACGAAGACGACAGAATTTTAATGGAGTCAGAATTTATTCGTTACACATGGAATAAGTATGACCTGACGGCAGAAGATTTAACTATGTACATTGGTGTCTGCGTAGATATTATTAGAGGGCAAGTAGTGAGCGAACAAAAAGAAGCTCTCGACAGACAGTTTGAAGAAAGCACTAGCGGAGAGGGTGGAGAGGCGGCCATTAGCATGAGGCTTTCAGAATCAATCAACGCTATTACTCAAGAATTTAATCAGATACAAAAACGAATTGAAACCTCTATAACTAAGTTACAGAAAGACAGATCAAAAAGAATGGATGATCTAAGCTCTCAATCCGCTAACTTCTTATCTCTTGTAGAATCCTTTCAAGAAGAAAAAGAAAGAAAAATTATGCTTACCTTAGCGGAAGCACAAAGGTTAAAGGTTAGGGCTGAAGTTGATAGACTTGAATCGTTGCCCGAGTTTAAGGCTCGAATTTTCGGCCTAAGTAAAGACGAAGCTATATAATGGAAACTGTTTGCAAGGTATGCGGAAAGGACTTCTTGTCCTTAAAGTCCTTACATGGACATTTAAAAGCTCATAAGCTAGTTCTTATGGAGTATTATCCTATATACTTTCCAAGAAAGAATTTGCTGACCGGAGATCAAATTCCGTTTAAAAATTATGAACAGTATTTCTCCACTGAGTTTTCTAACAGAAGTCAAATGGAAAAGTGGTTAGGATTACAGCCTCAAGAAATCTCAGAAAAATATTGCATAGATAAACTGAAACAAAGAATCGAGAAGAAAAATATGGAGTACGCTCCATGCCACATCGACCTGCAAACCTCTAAGATGCCTTCTCTTGATCATTACAAAAGTTATTGTGGGTCTTATAAAAACGCCTGTGATAAAGTCGGTCTCAAACAAAGATTTACAAAGCCTATCCCAAAAGACTTTTTTAATTCTGTCCCAAACAAAAAAATAATTTGTGATACTAGAGAACAGTTGCCAATAAAATTTGAAAACTTCGTTATAATGAAGTTGGACTTTGGTGATTATGCCCTCTTTGGAGAAGATTATAACTATATCTTTGTAGACAGAAAAGCAGAAGGGGATTTTAAGGGGTCTTTTGGAAAAGATATCAATCGAGTTAAACGAGAATTAGACAGGGTAAGAGAATTTGGTGGTTACATATTTTTCCTTGTAGAGAATTCTATCCGACAAATCAAAGCTAATAACGCCAGCGGACCTACATTCAAAAGATCCCAAGGAATGGAAAATATATTTTTTAATACAAGAAGCGTTATGAATGAGTATGGGGATGTTTGTCAAATTTTATTTGTAAACGGCAGAAAAGAGATGTCAGAAATGATACAAAGGTTATTGGTATACGGGCCAGAATTAAAATCCGTAGATGTTCAGTATTTTTTGGATAAACATTATGAGTTGGATAGTCGGATCTCAGAACAAGCCTAAAAACAACCCGCAAGAAACCTACGATAAGCTCAACTCTTTACAGGGGTTCCTTAGAGAGGATGAGGCGAAAAGATGGCTTTATGAATTTTTTAGAGAAGATGTTTCTTTTGCATGTTATATGTTAATGGGGGTTAAACTTGCTCCTCATCAGCATATGATGGTAAAAGCAATGATGAATAACGACTATATATTAAACATACTTGGTCGTGGTTCTGGAAAATCTTTTCTTGCCGCTATATTTGCTGGATTATATGCCCTATTAAATCCGGGTGTGAACATAGGTATTCTTAGTGCTTCGTTTCGACAGTCAAAACTCCTGTTCAAGAAGCTTGAAGACATTTCCAACGAAAGGGGTGCTGAAGCATTTAGGAACTGCATAACCAAAAACAGTAAAAACTCTGACATGTGGCATATGTCCATTGGAAGATCCAATTTGTATGCATTGCCACTAGGATCTGGAGAAAAGCTTCGTGGATTTCGTTTTCAGTGCCTTTTGATTGACGAGCTTCTTTTGATGCCAGAAAAAACCCTAAACGAAGTTATTCTACCGTTCTTGGGGGTTGTACCAAACCCAACAGAAAGGCAAGATCTTAGAGAGGCAGAAGACTTGCTTATAGAAAATGGTGAGATGGAAGAAAAGGATAGATTTATTTGGCCTAATAATAAATTTGTTGGTCTGTCTTCAGCTAGTTACAAATTTGAATACCTTTATGAGCTCTATCAGGTCTATGAGAGGCTTATTATGGGTAAGTCTGGGCAGGGTATCACAGAAACGCAAAAAGAGCTTATAGAGAAAATGAGCGACAAACAGGCTTCAAGAGCGGTGTTTCATATGAGCTACGAAGCCATACCAGAATACTTCTATGATCAAAATTTAATAGCCCAAGCTCTGGACAGCATGTCAGAACAGCAATTTGCTCGGGAATTTAAATCTTCCTTCATTGATGATTCTGGAGGATATTTTAATATTCAAAAGATGCGTGATTGTACTGTGGATGATGGAATGGAGCCGTCTGTACAAATTAAAGGCGATAACAATAAAAAATACCTTCTTTCAATGGACCCGAGTTGGTCTGAGGAGGACAGTTCTGATGATTTCGCTATACAGCTTTTTGAACTCAATGACGATAGGTCTTGGGGCACATTAGTTCACAGTTATGCCCGATCTGGAGAAACACTCAAGAATCATATAAAATATTTTCACTATTTGTTCAAAAACTTTAATATTGTCTCCATCTGGGCTGACCATGCTGGTGGAGTAACATTTATCAACGCCTGTAATGAAAGCGTATTGTTTAAAACCGATAATATAAACCTGAAAAGTATTGACGAAGATTTTGATGATGTGGAAAATTATTCAAAATGTATCAGGAGAGCCAAATCTCAATACAATTTAGAATCCAATACAATAGTATTCTACAGAAAATTTGGTTCGGCCAACTGGATAAGAAGAAGTAATGAGCTTTTACAGGCGAATATTACGCACAAAAGAATATGGTTTGGCGGAAGATGTTGCGACGAAACTTATCAGATACAAAAGGGCAAACAGGTTAATTTAACTGGAATAAAGTTCAATCAGAAAGATGAGGACGCCCTCTATAATGAGAAGGATCCAGAAGCAAAAAAGATTGAACTTATAGAAAAACTGTATGATTTGGTGAACCTTACTAAAGCTGAATGCGCTCTGATTGAAGTAAAAGCTAATCCCCAAGGTCACCAAACTTTTGATCTGCCCCAAAACCTAAAAAGACAGACAGGGCCGAATAGAACTCGTCGAGATAGCTACACGGCGCTTTTAATAGGTAATTGGGGTATTGAAAAATACTACGATATGACATCTAATAGAGTAAAGGTTGAATCAAATACGTTTCAACCGTTCTTTATGTGATAAGTAAATTCTCATCAAATGTGACTTTGTGTAAAGGAATGTGAAATGTCAAAAAGAAAATATACTAAAAAGAACAAAAAATATTGGGAAAGCCTAAGTAAAAAGCAGAGTTTACCTACTAAAACTGTTGCTCAAGCATCGACCAAAAGTCGAGATTTGCCAACTTTACCTCAGGTAGAGATGGATTTCTTGGTCGGAGAGCCATATTCTGAGGCGAATGAAGCGAAAGCTTCTTATAGCAGAACGTCCCAAGGCCTGTCTTCTAAAACAAGAGGGGCTCATGCCGCAAAGTTTGCTAAATTAGATAAATACAGCAACGTTAGAAGATTCGAAATTCCATACAATTATTCTGGCGAGAATATAAGCGCTCGAGACGCTATTATTTTGTGCCAAAAAACTTATGCAAATTTTCCCCTTTTCACAAGAACCGTAGATTTGATGTCTGAGTTTGCCAATTCAAATATTTATTTGTATGGTGGAACTAAAAAGTCCAGAGAATTAGTAAAAAAATGGTTTACGAGAATTAACCTTTGGTCTTTCAAGGACCAGTACTTTAGAGAGTATTATAGGTCTGGAAATATTTTTATTTATAGGTTAATGTCTAAGTTTTCGGCAGATGACTTTAAAAGCATAAGGAAGATGTACTCCGAAGCCGGAGCTAAAGTCGGGGATATACCTATAAAGTATATCATAATGAATCCGGCTGATATAGCTATGGATAGAGGCATGGCCCATGATGCCCCCAATTATAAAAAAATCTTGTCTGAATATGAGATCAATGAATTAAGAAATCGAAAAACAGATCAAGCCGAAGAAATTTATAAATCTCTTCCAGATGATGCAAAAAGAAAATTGCAAAGCCAAGACTGGAGAGAGACGGGAGTTGAAATAGAGCTTGATCCAAAAAGCGTTTTTTCTAGCTTTTATAAAAAACAGGACTACGAGCCATTTGCAATTCCTTTCGGATATTGCCTCCTTGATGATATAAATTGGAAGCTTGAATTAAAAAAGATCGACCAAAACATAAGCAGAACAATAGAAAATGTTATTCTTTTGGTTACGATGGGTGCAGAACCCGACAAGGGCGGTACAAATTATAATCATATTGCGGCCCTCCAAAACATTTTTGCTGGAGAGAAGTCTGGTCGGGTTTTGGTTTCTGATTATACTACTGAAGCTAAATTTATTATTCCCGACTTGAATAAAGTCCTTGGTTCTGAAAAATACAGGGTTGTTAATGAAGATATTCAGAATGGATTGCAAAACATATTCTTTTCTGACGCAAAATATTCTGGAAACGAAGTTAAAACGAAAATATTCCTGAAAAGGCTCAATGATGCGAGAAACGAATTTCTCTCTTTCTTTCAGCCCCAGATAGATCAAGTTTGCGAATCTATGGGTTTGAAGGGAAAAAGTCCTCAAGCTAAATTTACAGAAATAGACATGAATGACGACGTAGCATTAAAAAGGGCTACAACAAGACTTATAGAATTGGGTATTATACATCCGCAAGACGGCTTAGAAGTTATAAAAACCGGAAAGTTCCCGTCTCAAGAAGAGCATCAAATGAGTCAACAAAGGTTGGTTGACGAAAGAGAAAAGGGCTGGTATAATCCTCTTGTTGGTGGAGTGCCAGTAATAGATAGTCCAGAAGGCTCAAATAATACACCGACCAAGGTTCCTAAGCAGGACGTTGGCAGGCCTTCTAGTAAAGCGTCGAAATCTCCAGCTCAAGAATCTTATAAAGCCGAAGATATCGTTAAAGCCTCGAAAGAAGTTGAAAAGTTTTTCAAAGATGCCTGTGGTATTGCAAGAAAAGTCTATGATAGGAAGAAACTGACCAAAGAACAGAAGTCTCTTGTGGAGCAGGTTTGCGAAACTATTACGCAGTCTAAAGTTGAAAAGGATTGGCGAGATACGGCAGAGAATTTCATGAAGGGCAACTTAAATGTTGAGGATTTAGATATTCTTCCAGAGATTAAAAAAATCGCGTGTGACCTAGATTTGGATTTTAAGCATTCCGCTTTAATGTTCCATTCAAAGAATTTGTTTTCACAAAAATAAAACTTTTGTGTACAAATTGGGGACATGGACAAAAAATCTTTTAAATATACATCGACGTTTTTATCGGAAATAACCGCCTCTAGTTTCATACCTGAAAAGGAAATGAATATTTCAGAGGCGACGATCTCTAAACTTGCTGGAAGAGTTCCTTATATTGATCTAGAAAAAAATATAGATTTACATGGAATTGCATTTGAAGTAGCCCTCGTCAACCAATTTAACGAAAACGGTGACGGGATAGCTTCCGCAGAAGCCTCAAAATGCTTTGATTATTTCGTAGATAAGCCAATTAATAAAGAACATGAACGATCAGAAGTTATCGGTCATGTTGTCTCAGCCTCTCTTTGCGAGAGAGGTTTTGGAAAAACTCTTTCTGTTGACGACATCATTGGTTCTGACGAAGTGTTTTCAATTACTCTTGGAGGAGTAATATACAAGATAGTAAATCAATCCTTCTCTGAAATTCTTTCTAATATAAAAGATAATGATGACGAGGAGTCCCATATATACGCAAGTTGGGAAATCGGGTTCAATGAATACAACTTGGCCGTTGGACCTACTAAACTTTTAAAAGATGCTGTCGTTTATGAGGACGAAGCTTCTATAGAAAACTTTAAGCCTTACGTTAAAGCGTTTGGCGGAACTGGTAAAGATTCCAAAGGAAATTACGTATTTCGGCTTCCTGTTGGAGAAGTTTTACCGCTAGGCGTGGGGTTAACAACCAACCCCGCTGCTAAAGTAGATCCTATCTACATAGAAGGTAGAGAGGATAAAGATTCGGATTGCAAAGCATCTGCTGTAAAAAATAAAATAAAAAATACAGAAGAAAATATTTCACATAAATCCGAGTCTAATGTAAGAACTGATACAGAAAGCAACCAAAAAGGTATAAAAATGGACGAAAATCAAATAAAAGAAATCGTTGAGGAGGCGCTGGCAGAAAAAGAGGCTAAACATGAGTCTATTGCACACGCTTCTGAAAAAATAGTTGAGGCTATCAAATCGGCGAACGACAAGTACACCGAAGAAAAAGAAGCTATCAACGCAGAAAAACAGGCTCTTGAAGAGCAAGCTCTTGCTGAAAAAGAAAAGGTGGAAGAAATTTCCAAAAGCCTTGAAGAAGTAAAATCAGAGCTTACTGCCGCTCAAGAGAAAATTCAGGAAATGGAAGCTGAAAAAGAGAAGGCTGAAGCCGCCGCTAGATTCGATGCGAGACTTGATGAAATCAAGGATGCATACGAGCTTGGCGAAGAAGTTACTAAAATTGTAGCGAAGCGCTTGGGTCAGATCGAAGATGACGAAGCTTTTGAATCTTTGAAAGAAGAATTTAAAGTGACCTTTGCTCACTTGAATAAAGAATTGATCGCACAGAAGCAGGAAGAAACCAAACTGGCCGAAGCTAAACTTGAAGAAGCTAAAGCTAGCGAAGTTGATCCCGTGGAAGAGAGCGAAGCAGAAGAAAAGAAGGAACTTCCGAACACGGCCTCCTCCGCTTCTGAAGAACAAGACGAAACAATGCAAGAGAAGTTCGGTAAAGCTTTTAATAAAGAAACCGTAACAGTATCTTAATAACAAAGGAAAAAGAAACATGAAAAGACTATATCCCCTTCGTGATATTAACGAACATGACGTTGTTAACTTTTTCGCAAGAACATCTGTTAACAACCAGAACACGGATACTGGAGACGGCGACTCTGGAGTAATCGTAGCGATTTCTTCCGGAAATTTGGATCAAGATCCTGTTACCTTTTCTTCTAATGGCTACCTCGGCAAGACCGATTACGCTTATGTTGGAAGAAATCAGTATCCAGAAGTACCTCACAAACTGGCCACAGCCGGAACTGGTGACAATGCCCTTGGCATCACTCTCCGCGAAGTTGCTCTGTATGATGAGAACAATGAGAAATATCTCTACTACCCGCAAAAAGCTACCGAAAACCAGATCGTTCTGAGTGGACAAGCTGAACCCGTTTTGACACGCGGTTTTGTTACCCTCGATGATTCGGCTTTCTTGAGCACAGTCCCCGCAGTGAACACCAACCTTGTTGTTGCTTCTGGCGGTGGAAAGTTCGATGCAGAAGGCGCTGGTGGAGCAGGTACGACTGTAGTAGGCAAAGTCCTAGCTACTGGAAGTCGCGTTGCTGGTGATACCGCAGATTATTTTGCTGGTGCCGCTGGTGCGACTGGAACTTACGCTTACGTAAAAATCGACTTTTCTTAAGGAATAAATAAAATGGAAATTAAGTTTAAAAGAACTAAAGATCAGATCGCGCTTGTGAAGCAGATGGCATCCGCTAATAAGGCAGAAGCTATTGAAGCACAAGAAATGATGGCCGCATTCATGAGTCAGACTCTTGCTGAAGTCATTGATACCGCTCCTACGATGAGCAATTACTACACCACGGTTCCATTTAACCCTGATGAAAACCCCAGCTTCCCTGTTGATCTCTACTCTGATATCACTGACGAAGACTTCCTGAAGGTTTACAGTCAGTCGGTTCCGGGTGGACTGCCTTCTAACGAAGTTGTTGTGCCTTCTCAGGAAATGAAAGTCGCTACTTACTCTCTGGACTCCGCTTGGAGTTTTGATTCTAAGTACGCTCGGCGTTCACGCCTTGATGTTGTGGCCAAAACCTTCCAGAGAATGATGCAGGAAGTGATGCTGAAGCAGGAAACTACTTCCGCTAATCACATTCTGGGCACTCTGGCTGACAACGCCGCTAACACGGTTATTACCGGATCGAGCACCGCACTTCTCCCCGCAGACTTTAACGATTTGATCGTTAGAGCCGAAAGAGTTAACTCTTCTTGGACGGGCGGAACTCCTGCTGGTAACGTTGGCGCAGTGACCGACATTGTTCTCGGACCTGAGCGTATGGCCGATCTTCGGGCAATGGCTTACAACCCGATCAACACCGTAGACAGTGACCAGACGGTTGCTTCTGGTGCTGACAGTGGTATCGCGGCTCCCGACGGAATTCGTTCCGGCCTGTTTAATGGCGGTGGAATTCCGACCTTCTATGGTCTGGGAATCCGCAACATCAGAGAACTTGGCGTGGGACGCAAGTGGACGAACGTATATGACGCCCTCTCGGGTAGTGATTTCGACGCCGCTACTGACGACCTCGTACTCGCTCTGGACCTTTCCGGAAGCTCCATGATTCGTGTGGTTTCCACAGATCCTGATTCCAATTCGAGCATTTCTGTTAATGTTGACGATCAGTTCGTCGCACGGCAGAGAAAAATCGGCTGGTGGATGGAACTGGAAGAAGGTCGCGTGATCCTTGATTGGAGAAAAATCTTCGGTATTCGTATCGATAACGCGAACGCCTAATCCAGTTAGGTAACAAATCAAAAGGCTCCGTCTCGAAAGAGGCGGAGCTTTTTTGTTTCTCTAAATATGCTACAAAGTGTAAAGAGAATCAAAGGAAAAAGGTTAAAATAGGTAATAAATATGAAAAAAGATATATTTGAACACGAGGCAAACGGAAAGTTAACTGAAAGAAATTCAAAAGCACAAAAGATTCAAGACGCAATTGGTATTCAGGCAAAGAATCCATTTGGGGTTAAAACAATTGAAGCTTTAGAAGAAAAGCTTTCGAACTCATCTCTAATAGATTTGCGAAGACTGGCTATAAACGCTGGAGAATCAGCTTCTGGAACTGTTCCGACTCTAAAAAAGAAAATTAAGGGCGCATTCAAAAAGTTCCAAAGTAATTGCGGTGGATATAAAGTTAGAGATGTCGAACAATGCTTTTCTGAAGAACAAAAACGAAAAGTAATGGACATCAACAAAAATGGCTGACTTAAACACACTAGCGCAACAGGTTATCGAATCAGAATTTGACTATTTGACTGGCACAGATAGAATCTGCCAGAAGACTACAATAGAAAACTGGTTTAGATATAATCTTGGTATTTTAAATACGCATTTATTTACTTGTTACAGCGGAGAATCTCCAGAATGGGGTCTTGAAGAGCAGGCTATTTACAAAGCGATGTACTTGTCCAGCTTTTATGGTCAAGAAGCCAAAAAAGTTCTCCGAAACATGAACTCAAACACTTTGGAGTGGTTAACTCTAAAGGAGGGTGATTCTCAGATAACCCTGCAAAATAAGAATGAAGTAGCAAAAACGTATAGAGGATTGGCTTCTGAAATGACAGAAGAGGTAAACCGACTAGTTCAGAACTATAGGCTTTATCAGGTGAATCCTACTGATGTTAGTGTCTCCGTTTCTACATTTGATGGATTTGAATAATGACAAGTTTTTTATCTGCCGCCCAAAAAGCCCAAATTAATGCGGTTTTTGATGACATTCATGATACCTTCAAAAGAAATATAAACGTATACAAGAAGGGTCAAGAAACTCTAATTGATTTAGGTGGCGGTGGATATAATAATCTTTATGATAGAGAAAAAGACTCAAAAAACACACCGCCTTCTTACGAAAAGTATACTATAGATGCTAGGATAAAGTATATAGGGGAAGGAAAGGAAGACGAGCTTCTTGATAAAAGGGGTCTTCAAGTTGAGTTTCCTTATGGCGGTATACGACTTAAATTAGATAAAACGGCTTATGACTTGTTAATCTCCTCTAAGAGAGTAGAGGTTGATGGTCAAATGTATAAGGTCAAAAGTGAGGCATCTAGAACCGGGCCTTTTGGTGCAAATTATTATATCATCTACTTGCAAAGGGAGGACTAATGCCTAGAAAAGTTTTTGTAAATACTAACTCTATAGTAACAAAAGTAAGAAAATCCAAAACCGTTAATAGGCAAATGAAATCCAGAGCCGAGTCTGTTGGTAGATTAGTGTCTAGAGTATCTAACGAAAAGTTAAAAAGAGATTTTGAACAGCACCCAGTAACAAGAGAATTAGATGGGGGTGCCAATGCTACGAATATATCTGGAACTCTTGGCGGTTATGGTAATCTTTTTACATTTATAGGTTTCAACCAAGGATCTAAACCAACAAACGCTATAAGACCAATTATTCAAAATTCTATAAGAGTAAAAAATGTTAAAATTGACAGAAGAACGAGCTCTGTTATTATAGAA
>Ga0181553_10000657_pt1 | contig 30226 bp, 27 predicted proteins | sample 011ome_17_FD_133753 | JGI IMG/M metagenome (GOLD analysis project Ga0181553, IMG submission 133753) | Coastal salt marsh microbial communities from the Groves Creek Marsh, Skidaway Island, Georgia - 011502XT metaG (megahit assembly) | ecosystem: Environmental > Aquatic > Marine > Intertidal...
CCACATCCTAAAACAAATCTGTTTAAAGGCTATTTGATCAAACAATCTCACTTGCCGGTTAGCGACTAGCAAGTTATTTAACCAATGCTCAGCCCATTCCACGAATTCAAGACTACATTCACATGATGAACTTCTTGCTAGTTGAATATGGTTATCTATATCAATTGTTGAATAATTAACCTGCATATCCTGAAGGAGTTGCTCAGCGATAATTTTCTTCATCTGATCGCCCAAACTGGAAGTGTGTTGAGTAATTTGCTGATCGTGCTTCCTACCAGACACTAGAATTGAAGGAATGTTGTGTAATTTAGCTTGTTTTGATAATTTGCAGAGCAAGTCATAATCTTGGCATCGTGGAAATTCATTATTGTAGCCAATTTTTTTCACCGCCTCTGACCTCACCATAAATGTACGATTGTGAATAGCACACTGAAATAGCAAGCTTGCAGCCACTCTTTTATGACTAACTGGCCTCGCGACTATTGGTTTAGTTACTTTACCCTTATCATCAATATAATTACTCCATGAACCCACACCAACATAATCTTGATGTCTGTCAAGAAACCGCTTCTGTTTAATCAAGCGATTCTTCATCATGAGATCATCACTATCTAGTATTGCTAGATATTCGCCCTCAGCGTATTGAAGGCCTATGTTTCTTGTTTTTGGAATCCCCAAATTTTCTTTGTTCTCAATAAGAGTGATTCTGTCATCATTAAACTGTCGTATGATTTCTACAGAGTTATCCGTAGAAGCATCATCGACCAATAATAATTGAAAATCTTTGTAACTTTGGTCAAGAACGCTTTGTATAGTTTCTGCAATGTATTTCTGTCGATTATAGACAGGGACAAACACTGTGATTTTGGCAGTCATTATTTTTTAATTTTAAATATACGTCGAGCGATCGTCCGAGTTGATGCCTTTTTTATAACTACAATGAAGACTTTACGGTATCTATCCTGAGGGCAATTTATTTGTTGCACTCCATGCCAAGAATTTCCATTACGTATAAATAATAAACTACGATTACCTATCGATTCCGCTTTAAAATGTTTATTAAAGTCTGAAAATGATGGGTTAGAAGAGCGCTTAAATCGACCTTCATCGTCTAGTATGAGTGTATCCCCACCCCAATCACTGTGCCAATCTTGTTCTGTATTCAAGTAAAATATATGAGAACCAATTTTACTATTAGAATCACAATGAGGCGATACTGAACAACCGTTAGGCGTGTAGTGCCAGTGAAAATCTAGCTCTATATTTTTACTTCCAGCAATCCTATATATAAAGTCACAATATTCATCTGACTTCAGTTCATTAACAAAAGCATGCCATGAATCTGAAATTGGCAAATCAGGATGATAATCAAGTGCCAAACGATCGTGACTCATCTGACCAAATTTGCGTTTTTTACCAAATACTTGCTTGAAGATTTCTTTGCTTGGAAGTGTATCAATAAGTTCTTGGTATTTATCAGCATGAATGCATTCATCAATGGCTGACCAAGGATAAGGCTGAGTCGTTCTGAATACCTTCTCACTGAAACCTGATAAAATTTGATTATTCAGATAATGCATAAACTTCTCAATGTCCCAACCTATGCTTTTTTATAAAAGTCACCAACCTCTCCATCTCAAGCTGAGGATTCCTTAGCGAATGATAATTCTCAAGAGATTCTGCATCTTCTAAGTATTTTATGTAACCCCTACTATGTAAATTATCTAAAAATAAATCCAAATCTCTAAGCGAGGTAATAAAACCGTATTCTACGGCCTTATCAAATAAACGACTCAATATATTCTGCTGTTTAGGCATGCCTCTATAGTTACCGCGCCCTAGCGGAAATCGACAAAAATTGCGCAAAGCCTCCACACCACTCATGAGCAAATCAGCATGTTTAGGAAGTTTATGCACAAACACAGGTTTCCTAGTCTTACACAATTCAGACACCATTGATGCACTATCACCCGTCACCACAATGGCCTGCGCCAGTCGTACAAAATCTTGATAAGGATTTTTTAAGTTTGCAGCCCATGTATACGATTGATAAGGAACATCTAGTTGCGAGGCAAAACATTCCACTGCAAAGTCAGGTGTACGCGGACTTGTAGTGATCAATACTGAGAAACCCTGTTGTCGCGCATATGAATTGATCATTTGCGCCATCTCACTCAAGTAAGCTGGTGTCATTTTATAAGGTCGACTATTACCTCCCAGTACCACCGTAAGATAAGGTGCAGACAGGCCTGATTGTGTAACTGCATCTTCGCTGTTATGTTTTTGCGATACATCTGAATTAAGTTGATTGAGTGTGAGACTATTAATGTAGACGTTTTCTCGCAGGGGTAATTGATATTGCGGGGTTGTCACGATCAAATCAAAATGTCTCAATCCGCACCATGGTCTGCCAATATGAATCAATCTAGTGGAAGGCGATTGAGATTTTATCCATCGTGCCACTGGTGCCGATCTTCGACCTGAAGAAATAACTATATCAGGCCAAGGTGGATTGAGATGCTCAGATGATTTCAGGCCCAGCAAAGAATTTCTTCGTACATAATTTGGTATATGGTTAGTGATATTAAAATCCAGTTTTTTTTCCTCGATATATTCAGAGAGCTGTGAGGCTAGATTCAATATCTGACTGTTATCGCCACGCCTATGAGTAATTAAGGCCCAAATTGTTGGTTGAGAATGTTCGTAGGCTGATGTGCTAGCACCCTCTAGCGTGTCCAACTCACACTCCAAGTCTTCCCACAGATATGCCAGCGTATGATGGTGGTAAGAATATTGTTCTGGTGTGGGTCGCCAAGGCTGAGTATGTAGAGCGGTATAATGTAGGCACTTAATTTTTTCTAGCGGATGCTCACAATCACGTGTATTCCATCCTTCATCACATACAGTCCATAAAGTTTTGTTTTGAATAACAGAATCATGAAGTTGCTTTTTTGTCTTACTGGTAGCTTGTTGTAGATTCCACAACTCGCCCATTTTAGCGCAATTGATCAACATCACTGAGGTGTCATTAGGTGACACTGACATATATCCGGCTTCACCCATATCACAGTCAAACAGCAACCCCGGGTCAGTGAGATATATTTGATCAACATCGTTATATATCGCTTTTCCCTTAAAGCCAGCAAATTCAGGGATAGCAAATCTATATAATGTAAAGCCTGTGCGCCAGCGAGAATTATCGAATCCTGTGAGATTATCCATCAAATAGATTTCATATCGACGAGCTGGATTTCGATATTTTTCAACAGAGTAAATGAATACACGCTGTGCTCTTTGTTGGGCAATTTCTGTGCCCAGAAAAATTCTTACCGTAGATAGATTAGACTTTTGAGTGTTCTCCGCCTCAAACACAATCACACTTGGCCAATCAGGGTTATTTGGATTAGCAATTGGGCTGTATCGAGCTTTCATATTGGATGCAAACAAAGTTTCCTACTAATAAAACTCAAATTTCACATAATGATAATGTTGTGAGTCGAGTGTCAAATTTCCTAGCTATAGTTTACACCATCAAACAGGCGGTTGGGGAGTTTTGAGCATCACGACATGTCCTGCCACAATCAAAGTGTTGCGCACAGACCTTATAGTGGTTGGTAGGTAAATCTAAACAATAATGAGCACATAGCCCAAATCACCGAAGCTAGCGTGCTCTTACACGACTTGCGCAACGCTGCCCACGGCAAGCCTTTGAGCAGTATTTAACCTGCTCCCAGCAATTTTGCCATTTTTTCCTCCAAGTAAACGGCCTTCCGCATACAATACATACTTTGGTGGGCAAGTTTTCTTTATTAACGCCTTTAGGCATAGTCTTTCATACATTACAGAAATTTGTTTAGTGCCTGCACAACTGTCACTGTATATTATCCGTCAATAAACTTCATAAGACTATGCCAACAGACCCAGATGATATAGACCGAATAATCGAAATGGCTTGGGAGGATCGAACTCCTTTTGAGGCCATCTACCATCAATTTGGTTTCAAAGAAAACCAAGTAAGGCAACTTATGCGCAAACACATGAAAACCTCATCATTCAAGTTGTGGCGAGCACGTGTTCGTGGCCGAAAAACTAAGCATATCGCTGCCCGCGGCTATGAAGTGGGTCGATTTAGATCCAGCATGCAGCGAACGCGCTAACATTATGTCAAAGCTCAGAGTCGTTCTTGGGGATCAACTGAATTTAGCCATCAGCTCGTTGCGTGACTGTGATAGCAAACATGACATCATTCTGATGTGCGAAGTCAAGACAGAAGCTAACATCGTTCCTCATCATAAGAAAAAATTAGTACTGGTTTTCAGCGCCATGCGTCATTTCGCCAAAGAGTTAGAACTGCAAGGCTTTCAAGTTGATTATGTAGAGTATAGTGACAAACATAATCATGGCGACTTTAAAAATGAAATCTTGCGAGCTTGTCAACGTCACTCAACTAATGACATCCTTATTACTCAACCTAGTGAACATCGCGTTGATGCCATAATTCAAGACCTGGCCAATCATTCACAACTAAATGTAGAGATCCGAGATGACGATCGTTTTCTATGTTCTCATGATGAGTTCAATCAATGGGCGCATGGCAAGCAGTCATTACGCATGGAGAATTTTTATCGCATGATGCGAGTCAGCCATGATGTATTAATGGATGGGACTGACCCTGTCGGTGGACGTTGGAACTATGATGCTGAGAATCGCAAAACCCCTAAACACTCCATAGATATACCCAGACCATATCAGCAAACTAACGATGCGATTACCACTGAAGTCATTGATATGGTTGAACAGGAATTTGCATCACATTTTGGTGATTTAGAATCATTTGAGTTTGCCGTTACACGCTCTCAAGCATTGGCCGTACTGGAACAATTCATACAAGAAAGACTAATCAATTTTGGAGATTATCAGGATGCCATGTTGGAGGGCGAGCCATGGTTATATCACTCTCATATCAGTCTATATTTAAATATTGGCTTATTGTTACCCAATGAGGTCATTCGAGCAGTTGAGCGCGCCTATTATCAAGATAAGGCACCCATCAATGCTGTAGAAGGTTTTATTCGCCAAGTCCTAGGATGGAGAGAATACATCAGAGGCGTATACTGGTTATCTGGCCCTAGTTATAAGCAACTCAATCACCTCAATGCGCAAAACAAACTGCCAAGTTTTTTCTGGACGGCAAACACTGAACTTAATTGTCTAAAACAATGCATCACTGAGACCAGACAAAATGCTTATGCTCATCACATACAACGATTGATGGTGTTAGGAAATTTTACCCTACTTACGGGCATACATCCCGATGATGTTAACGAATGGTATCTGGCAGTGTACGCAGATGCATATGAGTGGGTTGAATTACCCAATGTCAGCGGTATGGTGTTACATGCAGATGGTGGCCGACTAGCAAGCAAACCCTACGCTGCTAGTGGTGCATACATCAATAAAATGTCTAATTATTGTAAGAATTGTCGTTATAAAGTCAGCCAGAAAAATGGACCTGATGCTTGTCCATTCAATTATCTCTATTGGAACTTTATGATCAAGAATCGCAAACAATTGGAAAACAATCACAGATTAGGCATGAGTTATAGAACTCTTGACAAAATGTCACCTGAAAAATTAGCAATGATACAGTCTGATAGCCAAACTTTTTGGGATTCAATAGACACCTAAAGCGTCAAACTATTTGAACACACTGAGTTGCATATACCCTCATCACAATCAATATGTGAGCAAATAAAATCATGCAAATCGATAAGTTCCACTCTCATAGCCTACTCCCATATGATGGGTTCGCATTTCTATTAAATAATTTTCTCACTCAATCAAATGCTGATGCCGTTATGCAACAACTACATGCACAAACATATTGGCAACAAAAAGATATTATTATGTTTGGCAAACGCGTCAATCAACCACGCCTGATGGCTTGGCACGGTGATAAACCATACACATATTCGGGACTCACCCTAATGCCAAACAAATGGACAGTGAATTTGCTGTCGTTGAAAGAACAAATTGAAGAAGTGGCTGAAACCAGCTTCAATTCCGCTCTTCTGAATCTTTACAGAAATGGGCAAGATCATATGGGCTGGCATCAAGATAACGAGCGGTCTTTAGGTCCGCAGCCTGTCATCGCTTCGCTGAGCTTGGGCGCGTCTCGCAAATTCAAATTTAAACACATCCACCACCATGAGTGTAAGGTTGATATCACACTCAAACATGGAAGCTTGTTAATTATGTCAGGGATGACACAACATCAGTGGAAGCATTGTTTGCCTAAAAGCAGAGTCGTTAACGACAAACGCATTAATATTACATTTAGGCATATTAAGCACCCATAAGGAAAAAGCAGGGTCAGAATAGCCATTAATGGTCTTAATGTTGAGAGGATTCTTGGTATTGTGATTGGAGCGCTTCACCGATTTTTTTCAAAATTTGTGTAAAGCTTTTCAACGACAGAATAATGTGGGCATTTTTCATTTGCGTCACCTTCTAAAAAGTACCCCGCCAAAGCGGGGATAATGTACCTGTTGCCAGGCTAGAGGAGAGTAAAACCGCTAAAAAATCGAAATAATGATGAAAAAGTTAGCACACAAGGCAAGAGACAATAGAGTCGCCTCGCTGGATGCTGTACATGCAAATGAGTGGCTGCATACATTTTTCATAATTTTTGCTCCATGATGTAGTAAATGTTCATTGATATTGATCTCAAAACCTTTTCCTATGCAGGTAGTCTTTGTATCCTCTATCTCGTTACTTAAACTGACGAACCAAACACCAAGTCACTTTTAACTCTGGATTGATTTGAGGACAGGGCCTTCAACCTACTCGTCGGGTTGATGACGATAAACAGTACCGTCATGAAAATCAGACAATCTCTGCTAAAAAAATTCACTTCACTAGCTGGAACTTAACGTTCACTGTCGTCACCATAACTGTGTATCGTCCTCCAGTCCATTGTTTGCACATGCAATAATGTATGCAATATATATACATAGGAATTTAACTCCTGTACATAACTTAAATAAATTGCCGTAAAACTATTAAATCTTTGTGTTATCTCTTAATATACAGATTAAATACAGCCTTATAGGCGATGTGCATGCCTAACTTTTATCTACAACGTCGTTTTTCAGGACAATTTTATGCCCAAGATGCTTATACAAACCCTTACATTACTCACCGTATTAGTGAGCATTACGACGGCCGTAGCCTGTGAAAATCCCCTCCTTGACCACACATTCAGGAAACTCGCAAGTGATGAGCAGATTAACCTGTGCCGCCATTACCACCGCAAAGTCCTATTGATAGTCAACACAGCATCAAAGTGTGGACTTACACAACAATACGCTGGATTGGAGGCACTCTATTCTCGGCGTGCAGATGAGGGATTAGTTGTATTGGGTTTCCCATCAAATGATTTCTTCGGACAAGAACCAGGCACTGAAAATGAAATTCAAGATTTTTGCCGCCTCACTTATGGCGTTAAATTCCCCATGTTTGAAAAAACCCATGTTAAAGGTGAAAAAGCTCATCCCCTGTTTCAAGCCCTGCGAGCAGAATCAGGCACTTACCCAAAATGGAACTTTCATAAGTATCTCATCGGCCGTGATGGCAAACTCATTAGTTCTTTTGGCCCACGCACGCGACCTGACGATGAAGCTTTAATCAAAGCACTCGATGCTGCCCTGGAGAATTAAATCTCTTCCCAACACACCACACGACCATGTTTAAAAAAAACCTAGCATTTGTCGACGTTGAGACGACCGGTGGGCGTGCAACAAGAGATAGAATAACCGAAATTGCCATAATTACGGTCCGTGAAGATGAGCCCATCACGGAATGGAGCGTATTAATCAATCCACAAAAAAACATTCCAGCACACATTCAACGACTTACTGGTATTAATAATGACATGGTCAGTCAACAACCCACTTTTGCCGATATTTATCAGGAAGTCTATGATCACTTAGCTGATTGTATCTTTGTTGCGCATAATGCCCGATTTGATTACGGCTTCATAAAGAATGAATTTAAACGCTGTAATGTAACCTTTAGGGCTTCTGTACTTTGCACTGTAAAACTATCAAGACAGCTGTTCCCAAAATACAAACGACATAACTTAGACAGCATCATGCATCGATTCAATATCGGCTGTGAAGCTCGTCATAGAGCAATGGGGGATGCGCGCGTACTATATGATTTTTTGGATATATTAGAACGACGACATGATACTACCCAGGTTAAGAATGCTATTAAACAACAACTGAAGGGCCCCAGCCTACCGATCAATATTACAGACCAAGATATAGAAAAATTACCTGAAACCTCAGGAGTTTATATTTTCTATGACGGTGATGACATGCCACTCTATATCGGTAAGAGTGTTAATCTCAGAGAACGCGTCTTATCTCACTTCTCCAACGATCATAGCTCAACAAAAGAGATGAAAATAAGTCAAAACATTGCCAGCATTGAACATATTCAAACATGCGGTGAACTAGGTGCACTCATTACGGAATCTCGACTAATCAAAGAAAAGCTGCCTCGCTTTAATTACCGTTTACGACGTTATGACAAACTCACTACCATAGAATGCAGTGAACAAGTTGCTGCACCCGAGATCATTACCTCAAAAACACTTAATGCGAGTAAAATCCACCATCATTTTGGGTTATTCAAAACGCGCAAAGCCGCACAGGAGTCACTATTAAAACTCGCAAAAAGACATCAACTATGCCTGAAGCAAATGGGTTTGGAATCGGGTATGGGTGCATGCTTCGCTTACCAACTGAAGCAATGTAAAGGAGCCTGTGTTGGTGAAGAAGATATTAAACAACATCACCTGAGATTATTAACTGCGCTGCAACCCATACGAAACAAAACTTGGCCTTTCTTTGGAAAGATAGGTATTCGTGAACATTGCCATGAACAAGAAAAAACCGAAATTCATCTGTTTGATAACTGGTGTTATTTAGGAACAGCCACACAACCGTCCGACATAGAAAAAATCGTTAACGACTCAAACCAGCCTCCCTATTTTGATCTAGATACTTATAAGATACTACTGGCTTACCTGAAAAAAAATAACCATGCTGATATCGTAAGTCTGAGTTCTTCATCACAAACTGAAATACAATATGTCTAGACCAATCAAAGCAAATCCACAGGGCAAAGGTGTAGTAGGTATACTGGTTGATTTACAGGCTCAACGAAATGCTATTATTGAACCCAAAGACTACAGTCAAGTGCTGGCTGACTACTTTACCTCTTCATTGATCTATTTAGCAAACTATAACTTCAAACCCGTTACTGGAGTTGATTATTATTTATATCTCAAAAAAGACACTTGGCAGCTGAGCTTAATTGAACCACATGTGTGGAAGAATCATTCTTATGGTGACTTTTTTGCACGTTGTATGCTTAATGACGATAGAACATGGTCTATGCAAACATGCGAAAACTGGCAACAAAATATTTCGCTGAAAAATGCAATCGAAGATTTGCAACATGATTTCGTAAACTCACTCAATAACAATGAAAAATTTCTTGATCAATTACCATTTTATCAACAGCAGCTAAACTATTATCAACGCGTAGGTGCGTACGCTTTGGCCTGCTCCTTGAGATGGTCTTTATCTAGACAATATGGCGATGAGCAACTTAATCGCTTAAGTGCCAAAAAACTTCTCATCAAAGGCTTACAAAAAGAAAAATTACTCAGCTGAACAAAACACCCCTCCACGTCTTATTGACTGTTTTTTCAGTTATACTAGCGCCTGATTTTGACTCTCAAGAAAGAAAATGGAATTTAGTATAGGTCAGCGCTGGATTAGTCACTCTGAAACCCAATTAGGTTTAGGCATAGTGACCGAAGCAAAAAGTCGTCGTGTTAAAATCATGTTCCCTGCCGTGGGAGAAAGTCGCATTTATGCCATTGACACTGCCCCATTGAGTCGCATTATCTATTCAGTAGGTGATGTTATTAGTAATGATCAAGACCTTACTATCACCATACAGCAATGTGAGCAGCAGCAATCACTCTATATTTATACAGGATATGATTCAAACGGACAGACACATTCTTTGCATGAAATTGATGTTAGCAGCTTTGTACATTTCACCACTCCAGAGCAACGCTTATTCAGTGGACAACTAGATAAGAACAAAAACTTTTCATTAAGAATTGAGACACTCAATCACCTAGATAGATTGCAGCAATCTAATGTAAAAGGTCTGCTTGGTTCACGCAGCAATCTACTGCCTCATCAGTTATATATTGCTAATAAGATTGCTCAACGTCATGCACCTCGAGTATTACTCGCTGACGAAGTAGGCTTAGGAAAAACCATTGAAGCTGGCATGATACTGCACCATCAGATCATCACAGAACAAGCACAACGAGTACTCATTATTGTTCCTGATAGCCTAATTCATCAATGGCTCGTAGAGATGCTCAGACGCTTCAATCTCAAATTCTCTATATATGATCGTGAAAGAGTTGAGACTTTAATTGAAGAAGGTTTAAACAACCCTCTAGAAGCTGATCAACTAATACTATGTTCAATTAGTCTATTAACTGACCATTCAGATATTGCAAATTTTGCATCAAATTGCTCTTGGGATATGTTGATTATTGATGAAGCACATCATCTGGCTTGGTCACAAGATGAAGCAAGTCTTGAATATCAATTGGTAGAGAAACTCTCACAAATCAGTCAAAGTCTATTACTGCTGACTGCAACACCTGAACAAATGGGAGTAGAAAGTCACTTTGCCAGACTGAAATTACTAGATCCGGCACGTTTTCATGATTTTGATAGTTACCGACATGAGCAAGAGAACTATCAACAATTGAATCAATATCTTGATCAAATACAAGCAAATCAAAATATCTCAAAAGACTCACATTCAAACCCTTTGCTTAAGGGTATAAATGTGACAAACACAAGTAATATTATCCCGCAATTATTAGATCAACATGGGACTGGACGTGTGTATTTTCGTAACACTCGTGCAACCATTGATGACTTTCCTAAAAGACAATCACATGCTTACCCTTTGCCATGTCCAAAAGAATATTCTGACAGCAAACAGTCACTTTACCCTGAACATTCCATGGATCCGAAAATATGGATTGAGAACGATCCCAGAGTTGCTTGGTTGGTCAATCATTTGCAAAAACTTAAACCCGAAAAAGTATTAGTCATATGCCATCATGCGCAGACAGCTATTCACCTTGATCAATATCTTAATCTTCGCGCTGGTATTAGAAGCACATCATTTTATGAAGACATGTCTATCATTGAACGTGATCGTGCCGCAGCATATTTTTCTGAAGGCTCAAAAATTGATGATGAATATAGCAACATGGGTGCACAGGTAATGATATGTTCCGAGATTGGCAGTGAAGGCAGGAATTTTCAATTCGCCAGTCATTTGATTTTATTTGATCTGAGTATAAATCCTGATCTAATAGAGCAGAGAATTGGGCGTCTTGATCGCATTGGTCAAAAAAATGATATCCAAATTCACATCCCATACTTAACAAACACCGCACAAGAAATTATTTTCCGCTGGCTGCATGATGGAATTAATTTATTTTCACGCAGCTGCTCTGCTGGGCAAGAAATTCTCAGACATTTCAGTCACGATCTTGAACTATTAGTCAAAGCCGAGAATACAGATAAAAGTTCACTAGAAAGATTAGTTAAAGATACTTCTGTCTTCACTCAAGAGCTCAATGAGAAATTACAACGTGGGCGTGATCGTCTTATTGAATTAAATTCATTTGATGCTGAACAAGCAGCCATAATTATCAATGACATTGAAGCACAAGCTCAAACTAAAGTTCTTACTGATTACATGGAGAGTGTGTTTGATCAATTAGGGATAAATTCAGAATTTCATTCTGAGCATGCATATATCATTAAAGCCAGTGAACATACTCAAGGTGACTTACCAGGCTTAAAAGAAGATGGCACCACCATTACTTACGATCGTGAAAAAGCATTGTCACGCGAGGACATGGAATTTGTGACTTGGGAACATCCTATGGTCTCAGAATCAATGAGTATGATTATTAATAGTGAGTTTGGTAATACAGCAGTGGCAACGATTTCCACTAATGCACTCGAAAAAGGTAGCTTGTTACTAGAAGTATGGTATGGCATTAACGTCATAGCTGACAAAAAACTTCAGTTATCTCGTTACCTGCCCATCACACCAACTCGATGTTTATTAGATAACAAAGGCAACAACTACAGCCAAGCCATCAGCTATGACCTATTAAACCCACTATGCAAGTCATTGCCTAAAAAAACTGCCATTGCAATTGTTAACAAAACCAAGGCCCTAACTAGCAATTTACTTGAAAAAGCACAGTTGATTGTCGATAAAGAGCTTGTCGTAATACTCCAGAAAGCACATGATAAAATTCAATCCAACTTGGGTGAAGAATTAAACCGCCTAAGGGCTTTGCAAGAGAAAAATAAAACTATTCGTAAGGATGAGATCGAGCATATGGAGGAAACTATTCAAATCTCACAAATGCTAATTGATAAAGCTCAATTTCAAGTTCAGGCTATTCGCTTAATTGTTAACAGTTAACACCACAGCACATCATATATTCTGCTTAATGATTGGCACAGTGATTCTTTTGCCGGGTCGAATGCGTGAAAAGTCCACATCTGGATTGTGTTGTCGTAACAACCACATTGGAACTTTGAATTTTTTTGCTGCTAGATGCCATAGTGACTCGCCGCGTTTTATTGTGTGTGTATAAACGTTATCAATGCGATGGTCTAAAAAATATTGCTCTTGATATTGTTTTTGATAATCCACACGACGTTGCTCGAAACTCTGCTTGTCTATTCGAGTGAACTCTAATTTAATCTTTCTTCCAACCAATACTGGCGTACCAAATCTCATATCATTAATTGTACGCAAGCGACTCGCACGTAAATCTAACCATTCTGCATAATGTCCTAATGTCTCTTCAGCTTGCACCACGATCATATTATCAGCATCGACAGTGTAATCTGCCGGATCTGTTAACAATCCCTTGAGTTCCTGCGTATTAACTTGCGCTGGCAAAATCTCCACATCTTGTTTTGCCTCTTGCGAATCCAATTCTTGTAATATGTCCATAGATTCTTGTGTTTGCTTGATCAATATCTCATCTAACTGTTTTTCGATTTGTATTGGATGTGTTTTTTTTGTGAGTTGGACAGGTTTGACTTCAGACACAGTGTCCATGAGAATTTTTTGATCTGCAACTGGCAACCTTAGTTTCTGGCCTACTCTAATATAATGCCCACTGCGCATAGTATTAGCAGCTAATATTTCACTCACCCTGTAACCATAACGCTGAGCAATCTCAGAAATAGTGTCACCACGAACTACAGTGTGAAATAAATCAGGTGTTTGCTCATTATGTTTTTTTATACTAGGAATATAAGCGACTAATTTTTGCGCAGGTGCACTTAATAAATTTTTAGGCACTCTCAAAGTATAACCTCGTGGCACACGTTTATTTCCATTCCATATTGAAGCTAATAATGAGCGGTTATGTCGCTTAAGCACTTTAATAGGAACATTCATTGCTTCAGCGATATCTTTAATTTGAATATAGCTATCTAATGTTATTAGCTCATAGTCGAATGGCTTAGCAGGATAAATATTTGGGAAATATTGTTCTGAGTTTTGATCAACTTCGAGGGCCGCAAGAAAAGCAACGTAAAAATTACGTGAAGCAAATCCAAACGCTCTGCCCTTGTATTGACGCGCAATAATTTCAATATCACGAGTACCAAGAGTTTTTATTGCTTTACGCATGCTTGCTACACCATGATTATAAGCTGTCAGAGCAAGTGGCCAACTTTCAGTTAAATTATAATTATGTTGAAGTAATTTTGCTGCGGCAATAGTAGCAGCAAAAGGATCCATACGTTCATCGATGACATAATCAATTTGCATATAACGACGACCTGTCGAACGAATAAACTGCCATAATCCCGCTGCGCCGACATGAGAATACGCTTCAGGATTGAATGATGATTCTACATGTGGAAGTATAGTTAGCTCGTAAGGTAAATTTAGATCATGAAAAGTTTTTTCTATGTAAGGACGCCATTCACCTGCACGAATCAATCCTTCACGAAAACGGTCAGATTGGCCTAATTGAAACCGTAAATTATCAGCAGCATGTAGCAATTCCTCGTTGTTAGCTTGTACCCCACCCCACAAAGCTAATACAGCTCGTTGCGCTTGAGTTAGATTAGTACGCTTTCCGGTAGCCAGTGTTTTGAGTATTTCTGCATAATATTTTTTAGTGTTCTTGATCATTCGTCGATTTGCTTTTCTTGACTGATCAAGGTCAACTTTTTGATAAACGACCGCTAAATTATTAGCATCATGTATATAACCCTGTTGCGTAGATATCTGTGTATAAACATTCAACCAAAACTGAACATCTCGCTCTAGCTCAGCAGGCCGAGGGAAATTTTGAGCCCATGACGTGGAGAGTGAGATAAAATATACAAAAATAACGACGATAAATTTCATGAAAAATTTCTAATTAAATTTAAGAACATTTTCTAAATATGGATTAATAAACACGTTATATGTGCTAGAGAATTTTTACAGGTGTTTCAGTTTCATTTGGTGCAGTGACAACACCAATGACTGCCGCGTGTTGATAACCCAAGTCATGCAACTCTGCAATACACCCACTCGCTTGTATTTGACTGACACCAAACAGTAACCCCCCTGCTGTTTGAGGATCAAAAAGCAATGGATAATCGGGTCTCTTTACAGCCTCGTCATTATTACAAATTGCTTTCTTCAAACGCAAATTCTGTGGCTGCAAAGATGATAATATACCCTGTGCTACAGTATCACGCGCACCAGATAAAATTGGCAAAGCATCAAGAGTGATCTCGGCATTAATTTGTGAGGCTTTGGCCATTTCCACCAAATGACCAAGTAGTCCAAACCCCGTCACATCAGTGCAAGCTCGAACTCGATAGCGATGGAGTAACGGGACAGCTTCTTGATTTGATTGCAGCATGGTTTGCAAGGCGTTATCAATCCAACGACCTTTAGCACGATATCGCATATCCGCAGCAAATAACGTTCCTGTACCTAGGGGTTTTGTCAATATCAAGGCATCCCCTATTTGTAAACCATATTTATGCAGCGCTTTATCGGGCGATACTAGCCCATTAACAGTCAAACCAAATGCCAACTCAGCACCTTCGGCTGAATGACCACCAATAAGTGCAGCACCTGTAGGCTCTAATGTTTTATTTGCACCTAAGAGAAGTTCATATAATGTTTGCTCTATAATTTTTTCACGTCCATACGGAACTGTCGCAATGGCAAGAGCAGACTGTGCTTCAGCTCCCATAGCGAATACATCGCCTAGAGCATGATTAGCAGCGATAGCTCCAAACAGATAAGGATCATCTATAAATGCACGAAAATAATCAACACTTTGCACCAATGCCTTGCCTGTTGGTATGACTATGAGAGCACTGTCGTCAGCACTATCACGCCCCACTAACACATCTTCTCGTTGTGTGTTGGGTAGCTTTTGCATTACACGCGTCAACACAGTACTGCCGACTTTAGCACCGCACCCCCCACAACGCATGGTCAAAGTGGATAAATCTGTTAACGTTTCATTATCAATCAAGTCCTGATCAATGGTTAACTGAGTATCTTTAATTACTGGTAATTGATTATATTTTTGGACAAAGCGCTGATCGATAAACTTTTTAACACGCCATAACCAATATCCTCTAGCACTCCACTGACCATAAGAAGCGACAACTTTTTTATTACCCGCACCGATCAAGCTCAGGGCATTATTTTGTGCTTTATATGATTGAAGTTTTTTCTTTGTGGCTGCCAACCGTAAATTATTCGCCAAAATCTTCCCTTGGCGAACTGCATATACTCCAGATTTTGGTTTTTTTTCAGGCAAAGATGCAATATCACCTGCCGCAAAAATATCAGGATGTGATATCGACTGTAATTGTTGATTCACACGAATGAAGCCAGCATCATCTACGCACATGCCCGCATGAGATGGCCACTCTGGAGCTGATGCGTGTGTAACATATATCACTGCATCTGCAGCGATATCCGCATGGTTGTCAGATGACACTGTTCGCTCATTGACTGCAGTTACCTCATGATGAGTATAAATTCGTATATTCTTAGCATTCAGCTCTTTGATAAAATATTTGCGTACACCCTCATTATGATTAATCAAAATGCTGGGATCTCTTGTAATTAAACTACACTCAAGTTTTACTTGGTTTAATTTTTTTTGTTTTATGACTCGTGTAATACGATGATGCACTGCTAATACTAATTCTACACCCCCCGCACCACCACCTATAACTGCAATATCAAAAACCCCTTGATGAGTAACTATACGTTCTAGCAATGCGTCCCATTGAATCAAAAACAAATCAATTGGTTTAACAATTAATGCATGCTCTAACACACCTGCAACATTTTGAACTGAAGGAGTAGAGCCTGTATTAATTGAACATAGATCATAATTAATCGGTGGCCGATCTTGCACATGAATTAATTTTTCATCCAGATCCATTCCTGTCACAGCCGAATGATAAAGACGCGCATTGGCATAATGACATAATGGAGCAAGATCTATATGACATTCATCATAACTATAGTGTCCGGCAATATACCCCGGCAACATTCCTGAATAAGGTGTATGAACATCACGTGCAATAACAGTTAGGCGTAAGCCATCAATAGGATGCATTGCAAAGTGTCGTAAGACAGCTAAATGCGCGTGTCCTCCACCCAGAAGAACTAAATCTTTAACAACTGGTGTGGCCTTTTTATGCATGACAATTTTCAAATAGCATAGATGGTTTGAACATATGACTTATATAATCTGATAATTCTGTTTAATTGCTTTTACTCTACTGCTACTACCCTAGTAATTCACTGTTAGCACAATTTTAAACTAAAGATTGTAATAACATGACCAGCACGTCATAGATAAAGTATAGTATGTGGAATCAAGTCGAACACAACCTATTGTAAACTAAACTCATTAATGCTGTTTGTATATGGACATACTTATTGTCACTCCAGCCAAAAGTGGTTCTGCACATGGCAATCGCACGACCGCTGATCGTTGGGCAAAAATACTCACTCAACTTGGACATCAGGTTCTAGTTAAAACCACATACAATCATCAAGATCCGGATATTTTAATTGCATTACATGCTTGGCGAAGTGCAGATAGCATCTCACTATTTAATCAAAAACACCCTGATAGACCTCTAATCTTGACCTTAACCGGAACAGATATTAACCACTTCAGACATACAGAATCTGAAACCGTCAATCATTCATTACAATCTGCTGATGTTCTGATTACCTTAAACGACATGGCTAAACAGCAGCTATCGCCGACGTATCAGAAAAAATGTGTGACTATTTATCAGTCAAGCCAAATTCATGTAAAACGAAAGATTTCGCATCGTCACTTCAATATCTGCGTCTCTGGACACCTGCGAGCTGAAAAAGACCCTTTCAGAACCGCAATGGCTGCGCGCTCCTTACCCTCCTCAAGTCGAATCAGGATTCAGCATTTTGGCTATGCTCACTCACCATTTTGGGCACAACAAGCACGCTTTGAAACAGCAAAAAACCGACGCTATGAATGGCAAGGCGGTCTTCCGCAACAACGTTGGTTTAGTCTGTTGCAACAGTCCCAATGTATGGTTTTATCCTCTTATCAAGAAGGTGGTGCAAATGTTATTTCTGAAGCATTAATAGCGAAGTGCCCAATTTTAGCCTCTCACATCGCCGGCAATATTGGCCTTCTAGGAGAAAATTATCCGGGTTATTTCCCTGCTGGAGATACACATATGTTGAAAAAGCGACTACTAGAGACTGAAAATAACCCTAAATTTTACTCTGCTCTAACATCAGCCTGTCTGGATAGACGCAAATACTTTACTGTAAATCAAGAAAAAAGTGCCTGGCGGAAATTGTTGGCTACTTTTAACTGAACAGAAAATAACCAGCAATTGTGTTCTATCAATTTGCCAGTAGAATACTTGCTGAGCATTATTGATCAAATTACAAATCCGATACGGATTGTTGCATTGCTATCAATGAACTTAACAACCAAGAAAAAATGCCCGCATGTTTGAAGAAACCACCATCCAACTTGCAGACTACCAGCATCTATTTTTTATAATTGGCATTATATCTGCGCTAATTTTCTTATTGAGTTTAGTAGCAATCCCTGCCGTGATCAAAAGACTACCAACTGATTACTTTATCAACAAAAAACCGCCCAACACAAAACACTGGTTATTACGTATTCTCCTATCTGTTATAAAAAACACCTTAGGCCTTACTCTTATCTGTGCTGGGATTATTATGCTTATTACACCAGGACAGGGGTTGTTAAGTATTTTAGCTGGTATTTTTATATGTGACTTTCCTGGCAAAAGAGCTTTTGAACACTGGTTAGTGCTAAAACCAAGCATAAAGAAGAGTTTAAACTGGATACGGCGTAAGCAAGATTGTGAAGATTTTATCATCTACTAAATGATTTTATCGTCACCAACGCACACAGTGAGGCATTACAAGATTAAAAAATTACAAGGTATAACTTATGACCACCCTATTCGAAAAAATTATTAATCGCGAAATACCTGCAGATATTCTCTATGAAGATGAATATTGCATGGCTTTCAAAGACATCTCTCCACAAGCCCCACTCCACGCACTGTTAATACCTAAAAAATGCATTCCTAAATTATCCTATAGTCAAATATCTGATCAAGAATTGTTAGGACATTTAATGTTAAAGGCAGGTGAAATTGCAGCCCAAGAAGGTTATAAAGATTGTTTTAGGGTGGTCATTAATAATGGTGAAGAGGTAGGCCAAACGGTATTCCACTTACACTTGCACATATTGGCAGGACGAGAATTCTCTTGGCCACCTGGTTAATCAAGATACTTGCTTTCAATCCAATCGATAATAGTTTGTATTCGACAAGGGATAGGAGAATCTTTCTTCAATTCAGTTAAGCTATATTTAATTTCACGCATCAAATTGGTCGAATTGTCTAGTTTATCTTTCAGGTAGGTGATCTCTTTGGTGGAGCGAGATACCAAAATAATTAACTCATCCCTACTCAATTCTGAGGGAGGTTTATCAGATACATGTTGATGTGAGGTTTTTTTAATTTTCTTAACCCACGATACCATGTCGGCATCTTGAACATTGACTTCGGGATATTTCTCAACCAGGTCATCAAGATGAATCCGACCCTTAACGGTCTTAAGTTCACCTTTATTAATCGCCGCTTTTAATTCACGAGATGTAATCCCAACCAAACTTGCGGCCTTAGCCACGGTAACAAAACACCCCATGATGAACCCTTAATCTTAATGAATATCAATTGGTTATATACTATCAGAAGAATGAATATTCCTGTATTTCATTGATCCTAGACGATATTATCGTGAATTAAACCATCGTGTATAAAAACTTTAGATACTTGCCAAGATGCAATGTTGCAGGAGTGTTACCCCGTATTGATTAAATATCCATCAAAATATGGCATAAAATGATGATAAAACCTTGGTATCTGATCAGATTTTACATAGAATGGGTAAGGCCTTTTGGGGTAGCAGTATTTATTACATAATTAAAATCAAAAAATACTGTTGCAGCTTTGGTGCTTAATTTTTTGTTTACAAAAAAACTTCAACACAATATTTGAATATTCAACATCGGAGTTATAAGAAAATGCAAGATAAACTAATCAAATCTCTACAGGTGCTCGCTATGGCTGGTACAGTGGCTTTCACTGTGGATGTGCAACTTCTCAAGAAAGTACTAACGCTTTAGCTGAAGTCCGTGAAATTGCAAATGAAGCACTACGTACAGCTAATACCGCTGCATACAATGCTGCAAACGCTAAAGATATGGCTTTAGGTGCACAAGAAACTGCTGATGACGCACTCAGCATGGCTGTTTCTGCTCAGTCTACTGCTGATGCAAACTCACGTCGTATGAACGTAATGTTCCACAATTCAATGAAAGGCAAGTAAATACCCACTACTTGGTCTTAAGTTGAATTTAGAAGCCCCGATAATCGGGGCTTTTTTTTGTATGCTGCTCTCGCTACTCACTAATACGATAAAGCACCGTTATAAACACATTTAAATTATAAATAACAATGATTTGAGTGGATTACTTTAACTATCGCATTAAATGCATGAAAATTAAGGCCTAGGATAATTGGCATGATCTATTGAGGTTAATTTACAATGTCTGACAACTTCAATTGTCGCGAGGAAATCACGATAGGAACACCCGTTTTGATCCGAGCAGCCTCATATCCTTTATTCCATGATATCTGATAATTGTACTGAGAAAGATCCTGTGTCTGTGCAATAATTGTTCGTACAAACTCAGTCAGATTACTAGATGACGCGAGTGCTTGTTCTTCTATTTCCGAGTGTGCCTCTAACAAAAGCTGATCATCCTTCCATGCAGCTTTATATGGATGATTAACAATATTCACCGCTGTTTTAACGGACACGTCTGTGAATAAGCGTTCAATACCCTTGGGGTGTAGGCGGATGCATCCATGAGTGACCCGCATGCCTATCCCTTCTGGCACATTAGTTCCATGAATCAGATAACCTGCAAGGCCGAGACGTAATGAATAATCTCCTAATGGATTATCTGGACCAGGAGGCACTACTCGTGGCAGCGGGTCATTATTTTCTTCATGTTCTTTGCGAATTGATTCTGGAGGATACCAGTTTGGTTTTATATGTTTAGCACTAATATATGTTGCAACTTCCGGGGTGTTCCACTGTTCACTCTTACCCACGCTGACTGCATATGTGGAGACACTTCTGAGCGATCCATCATCAGGTTTGGGTACATGAAAATAATATAATCTAAGTTCAGCTAAATTTACTACTATGCCTTTTTGAATTGTGGGCAGTATATATTGTGCGGGTATAGTAATAATCTCACCCGCTTTAGGTATCCATGGGTCTACACCTTGATTAGCATCGACTAACTCCTGAAAGCCGACTTGCAAATCTTGTGCTAACTGCAAAAAGTACTCACCTTCTTTGATAGTGTAGGTGTAATTTTCTCCAATAACATTTTCACCCAACTGATAAGTATAAGTAGCTGAATGCGCGAAATTATATATAAGCAAGCAGATTACAAAAATTATGTGGGTGTGAATTTTCATTGCGGCTATTTTGACACTTATGTTATGTGATTGTAAAAAATATAAAACACTACCATCATATATTAAAGCTTTAGGCACTGGCACGCGATCAATCTTTGACAGCAATTTCTACGGCCTGTTCCATAATATCAAATACCCAATCAATCTGTTCAGGCTCAATCACATAGGGTGGCATAAAATACAAGACATTGCCTAAAGGTCTCAGTAACAATTGATTCTTCAATGCAAAATGATAGGCTTTGAGACCGCGTCTTTGCTGCCATGGGAAGGCTTTTTTAGACTCCACATCCGCGACCATTTCAATGGCAAATATCATACCTGTTTGACGTATATCACCAATGTGTTTATGCCCGACGAAACGCTGTCCATTATAATGAATACGTTCAATCAGAGTCTGATTGTTTTTAATTACATCGTTCTGACGGAAAAGTTTCAACGTTGCCAAAGCGGCTGCACAGGCAAGTGGATTACCTGTATAAGAATGCGAATGCAGAAAAGCTCGCAAACTCGTATATTCATCATAGAATGCGGTATATACCTCATCTGTTGTGAGGACCACAGAAAGTGGTAGATAACCTCCAGTTAATCCTTTAGATAGACACATAAAATCTGGTGAAATTTGGGCTTTTTCACATGCGAATAAGTGTCCAGTCCTACCAAATCCAACCGCCACCTCATCTGCAATCAAATGTACATCATAACGGTCACATGCAGCACGTAATAACTGCAAATATCGCTTATCATACATGCGCATGTATCCTGCACATTGAACTAGTGGCTCAACGATGACAGCACTAATTTCATCATGATGTTGTGCAAGCGTGTCGTCCATTTGAGCAAAACAACGATCGACATACTCGTCGACAGACTCGCCTGCAGGTCTATCATAATTATCTGCTCCTTGGACTGTAATGACATCCAGCAGTAAATCTTGATAAGTATCCTTATATAATTCAACATCCCCTACTGATAAAGCACCAATAGTCTCCCCATGGTACGAATTCTTTAACGTAACAAATTTTTTTTTATTTTGTTTTCCTGTATTTCGCCAATAATGAAAACTCATTTTTAGAGCAACTTCAATGGCAGATGAACCGTTATCCGCATAAAAGCATTTATTAAGATTAGCCGGAGTCAGTGCAACTAATTGCTCTGAAAGATTAACAACTGGCTCATGAGTAAAGCCAGCGAGGATGACTTGTTCAAGTGAGTATGCCTGTTGTGCAATAGCATGACTGATGTGTGGGTTGGCATGACCAAAAAGATTTACCCACCATGAACTGACTGCATCAAGATATTTATTTCCCTCGGTGTCATATAACCATACCCCTTCACCATTTTTGATCGGAATAATTGGAAAATCTTCATGATCTTTCATTTGAGTGCATGGATGCCACACATGGGCTTTGTCTGACTGAATTAAGCGACGTGTCAGTTGTGTGTTGTTTTCCATAATTTTCTCATTTGTAGATAGCGAAATAACCGATAGGCTAATAAAAATGTGAGTACAACAGCACTCATGACAGGCATGAATAAATCTGCTTTAGCTGACCACCAGTAATGTATTATAGCAAGAATAGAAATCAAGTAGATGAGTTTATGAATCTTTAACCAGTTGGTTTGCAATCTCGCTCTCATGGCGTCCGTTGATGTGAGTGCTAACGGCGTTAATAGAATTAAATTGATGACACCAATGGTAATAAAGGGTCGTTCTTTTACATCCTCAATGATCAATGACAAATCAAACCATTGTTCCAGTGCAATATAAATCGCAAAATGTGTACTCGCATAAAGATAACAGAACAGACCTAGCATTCGGCGTATTTTAATCAATGAGTGATAGTTCAATATTTGGCTAAGGGGACTGATCGTCAAAGTTAATAAAATAAAATATAGCGTTGCTTGTCCGGATAGCTCCATTAAATTCTCAATTGGATTAGCACCCAAACTATCATTTATAAAACCAGCAATCATGAATATTAAAGGCAGACTGCTCAGAGAGAATATAGTTAACTTGAGAGTTTTAATTTGATACAACCACTGCTCCATAATAATTCATTAAAGCCACTCAGTACTCACCTAACTGACAAGTCACAAAATTACAATTTTAACGCTTTATTCACTTGTTTATGCAGGGAAATCAATAAAACCTCAAGAAACATACGATAATTCAAACTCGTGTCAAATATCTTTTTCTGTTCTAATAATTGCTGCCAGAAATTATTCACACACTCGATGGGAATTTTATTTGCCAGCGCCAGCATGGGTCGATAGAAATCAGGATTCTCAAGACCACGTGGATTTTCTTGCGATTTAATTCTTAATAAATCTGAAATCACACTCTGTATCCATGCACTTGCATAAACAAATGGTATGACTTCAAGAGATTTTGCAACACGCATTGGATCACCATCATACTCAAATACGCTTAGAAATGATCTAATCGCTGTAATTCTTTGATCGAGTAACTCTGTTTCATGATATTCAAGAGCTTTCAAAGGTGCACCCTGTGCGACACGTAATAATGGTTCCCAGTCAATATCACTAGCTTGCTGCTTAAGCCACTGCATTGAAATCTGCTCCACTGGAGGATGAAAAGTTTCTATCTGACAACGACTACGTATAGTGGCTGGCAACGACAAGGGAGAATCTGCTACCAATATCAAATGCGTATATTCAGGAGGCTCCTCTAAAGTTTTTAATAAAGCATTAGCGGCATTGACGTTTAGTAGCTGGGCCGACTCTATAATCACCACTTTGGGGGCTTGAAAATGCCGAGTCAAATATAACTGTTGAATGAGTTCTCGCACTTGTTCAACTGAGATGCTATTTGTTTCAGCTGCAACAGAGATAAAATCAGGGAATGTATCTGCTTTCATGAGCAAACAATTTTTACATACACCGCATGCCTGCATATGTTCATGCGGGTGCTCGCATATCATGGCACTGGCAAGCTTATGCGCAAAATCATGTTTGCCAACACCAGTTGGACCAACGAATAACATGGCATGAGCAAGACTATCATCAGCCATCAAGCGAGCAAAATGATCTGCTTGTTTTTGGTGCCAAGGATAATGATGATTATTCATTAGTGAGTATAATTAAAGTGTTATATGTAGCTGACTATCAAATAGCTATTGTCCATATCACTATTCATAGTTATTTCTATGTCATATTTTACATTAGCTACTTGCATCATAGTCATCATCAAATAAATTTAGTAACTGCTTTTGGATATCGGATTGCACATCTGTAATTGCTTGTTCCGCATCAATTCTACAAATACGTTGTGGGTGCTGTTCAGCCAGATTTAAATAACCTTGCCTGACTTTAGTGTAGAAATCGACTTTTTCTTTTTCAAAGCGATCCTTTTCACCGCGCCGAGTCACTCTTTCTAAACTAGTCGATAAGCCAATATCTAACAAAAAAGTTTTATCAGGAGATAGCTCTGATAATGAAAACTTTCGTAATTGATCTATCTTTTGGATATCAATGTTGCGTCCATAGCCTTGATAGGCATAAGTGGCATCATAAAAACGATCACTCAACACCCACAGACCTTTTTCAAGTGCAGGTCTAATGACTTTTTGCACATGCTCAACACGTGCGGCAAACATAAGCAATAACTCAGTATCTTCATGCATAGTTTGTAATTCATTAGTAAGTAATAAATCGCGAATTTTTTCACTTAATTCTGTACCACCAGGCTCACGTGTACGAACAACTCGACAACCGTGCTGTTCAAGAAATTCTTGGATAAGTTGCATTTGAGTACTCTTTCCAGAGCCTTCGATACCTTCAAGAGTGATAAATTGATTTTTCATAATTTAATTAAGCTGATACTTACGAACAGCCTGCATATGTTCTTGATAGGTTTTAGAGAAATAGTGAGTACCATCTTTTTTGGAAACGAAATATAGATCTCCTGTGTATTGCGGATGCATAACCGCCATCATAGAAGCTTTACTGACTAGAGCAATAGGTGATGGCGGTAAACCCTTATTGATATAGGTATTATAAGGATTCGCTTCTCGTAGATGGTTGCGCGTCAAATTACCATCAAAACTATCACCTAAACCATAAATAACAGTTGGATCAGTTTGCAAGCGCATATCATTATCTAAACGCGTCAAAAATACTCCTGCGATACGTGCACGTTCTGCAGAAACAGAAGTTTCTTTTTCAACAATTGATGCTAGTATCAATGCCTCATATGGCGTCTTCAAGTGACGATTAATATCTCTATTCTGCCAAGCAGAATGCAGATGTGACATCAATAGCTGGTGACTCTGTTGCAAAATTTGAATGTCAGTTGTGTGCGCATCAAAAATATATGTATCAGGAAAAAAAAGTCCTTCCAGCGAAGCATGCTTTATGTTGAACTGTTGATAGATTTGTTCAAAATTTGTAATGGTTTTTATTATTTTGGGATGTTGGTGCAAGTCGAATAAAAAATCTCTAAAGCGCTTACCCTCTACTATTGTAATTTGATATTTCTTGACCTTACCTGACACTAAATCAGATAAAATCTGCCTGGGGCTCTGACTATGTATAAAAACATACTCTCCCGGTTTGATCATCTGAGTTTGTTTTTTAAATATTGCCCAAGCCTTGAAATAGGCTGGACGGTCTATCACTCCAAGCTGCTGCAGCTGCGCTGCTACCATGCTAAACGATGCGCCTGTTTTCACAGTTAATTCATGATCGTGTTGATGAATTGCACTGTCATCTATTGCTACAGTTTCACTACTGCGAGATTGAACAGCAGGGCCACTCATAGAGGCATTCATAATCGGATCGTTCATGTAGGCATTAATATCAATTATTACCAACGCGCTAAAACTGACTATCAGCAATAGCAATATAATAAGTAACTTATTCATTGGCCCATGATAGAAAATGTGGAGATAGTCGCTGCCGAACTTTTTCAATCAACTCTATCAGTGAATCATCAATAACATATTGTTGATTTAAAAACTGCTTAACAGGCCATATACCAATCACACTATTACAAACAAATAAACTCCTAGCCTGCTGCAAGTCCTTTAATGTCAAATTCGCCTCTGTGCACTGGAAATTCAAATCAATTGCATGCATTAATAGCCATTGACGCATGACTCCATTTATTCCTGAATACTCCAATATTGGTGTTTTCCATCCATCATCAGTATGTATAAAAACATTACTCATCGTGCCTTCAATAATCTGTTCCTGATTATTGAGCATCAAAATTTCAGCACAGTCTTGTGGCCATTCATAACAAGCCATGACTTGCTCAAGTCGGTTCAAGTGTTTTAAACCAGCCAGCAATTTATTATCAGCTAACCTAAACTCACTCACTCCTAACTGAATTCCCTTAAGATAATACTCATCAGGAATTTGTGGACATGGGCTTTTATAAATAATACGACTGGCAGTGAGATCATTATGATCAAATCGATAACCACGAGCACGAACACCACGAGTGATAATGACTTTGATTACACAATCTTCTCCTGCGGCTACTGATTCAATTTCTTGCCTGAGCTGGCTTTCATCTGGTGTTGGCAAGTGCAGCCTCACACATCCATTTAATAGACGTTGCATGTGCAAGTCCACTAACACGGGATTACCTTGGTCACATAGAATGGTCTCAAAAAGTCCATCCCCATATAGCAGCCCTCTATCTTCTATAGATATGCATTGTGCTGGCTCACCATTTACGAGCATAGTATCTTCCAATCAGATTATTATCAGTCAATTATAAAAGAATGTGGCATGTGTAGATGATTTCATACCTGCAAGTAATTTAACAGGCAATATAGCGGATTTATGTTGGGTTTTCAGAACTGGAGTGTTAGTAAATTGCGTCACGCATGAGACGATAACAGCTTGCCAGTCGATCTTTACTTCAGCACTAGTCAAGTAAGAATATTTACCTGAGAAGTCCATATGAATGCAATCACACTAGGCTCTGTGGAGTTCGTCACAATCGACTTCGCGAATTCAAGCTGATTTGAGCATACAAATCTTCAGCTAGATAGCTTAATACAATGACCAATTTATACGTCACCGATGATTAGTTAGCTCTAACTGTTCTGAAACGGTTCGCCTGCCATGCTAGCTAAATGCGCTAGTGAGATATCTTGCCTAGATACGTTTAAATATTAATGTGCCATTGGTGCCACCAAAACCAAACGAATTAGACACAGCTACATCAATTTGCATCTCTCGTGCTTGATTAGGGCAATAATCCAGGTCGCAATCAGGATCTGGTGTTTCATAGTTTATCGTTGGCGGCGCTGTATTGTTCTCTAATGCTAGTACCGAGAAAACAGCTTCTATTCCACCTGCAGCACCCAGAAGGTGCCCAGTCATTGATTTCGATGAGCTGATGGTCACCTTGTAAGCATGATCACCCAAAGCCGCTTTGAGGCCTTCTGTTTCGGCAATGTCGCCAGCAGGTGTTGATGTACCATGGGCATTCACATAGTCGATTTGATCTGCATTCAATCCTGCATCATTGAGAGCATTGCGCATGCAACGAGCAGCTCCAAGTCCTCCTTCTGCTGGTTGTGTCATATGATGAGCGTCACTGCTCATGCCATACCCTGCGAGCTCGCAATAGATATGTGCCCCACGTGCCTTTGCCATTTCATATTCTTCAAGCATTAACACACCGGCCCCATCACCAAGAACAAATCCGTCGCGTTCTTTATCCCATGGACGACTAGCTCCTTCTGGATCATCATTATGAGATGCACACAATGCACGTGCTGCAGCAAAACCACCAACGCCTAGATGACAACTGGCCATTTCAGCTCCACCCGCCACCATCGCATCCACATCACCATAAGCTATCATCCTTGCAGCGTCTCCAATACTATGAGTCCCTGACGCACATGCTGAAACAATAGACATATTCGGTCCTTGCAGACCATACATAATGGAGAGGTTTCCTGACACCATATTGACAATATTCGATGGCACAAAAAATGGGGATATCTTTCTTGGCCCATTTTTCATAAAGCTTGCATAACTCTTTTCAATGCCGGGTAAACCACCAATACCCGAGCCAATCAGTACGCCGATACGTTCAGCATTTTCCTCTGTCACTTCAAGACCAGAATCTTTAATTGCTTGTATCCCTGCGCCGAGTCCATAGTGGATAAAGGGATCCATTTTTTTCTGATCTTTTTTTGGAATGTAATCATCAGCATTAAAGCCTTTGACAGCTCCTGCTATTTGAACGCTGAATTCAGAGGGGTCAAATGCTTGTATTCTAGAAATCCCACTAATACCTGCAGAAAGATCATTCCATGCAGATTCAATAGTTGACCCAACTGGGGATACGATACCTAAACCGGTGACTACTACTCTTCTTGAGGACACAGACTTATATTTTTATGGTTTTGATGGTTGTTATTGGATAAATAATTACGTTATTGGTTCGCGTGCACGTAATCAATTGCTTGTTTGACTGTTGTAATCTTTTCCGCCTCTTCATCAGGAATCTCACATTCAAATTCCTCTTCTAGAGCCATTACAAGCTCAACGGTGTCTAATGAATCTGCGCCTAAATCATCAACAAATGAAGATTCATCTTTTACTTCATCTTCACCTACGCCTAATTGTTCAACAACGATTTGTTTTACTCGCTCTTCAATGGTGCTCATTCGTGATCCTCAAATTTTTAGTTATGTACAGCTGGAAAGTTCGCCATTGTAGTGAAAACTAAGAGTTCTATCTACTATTGATTGAGCTTCACACGAAAGCTCCTTACAACTGAACTTTATAGGAAATATAAATAACAAATACAGATAGTTACAACACAATCATAATCTATAAAATCAATTTTATTATCATCGATGATGGAACCTGCCCAAAAAAAACCGCCCAATTGTGCATAAATCCATCAATTTATTCCATGTGCATACCCCCATTCACATGCAATGTATGCCCAGTAATATAGCTAGCATCTTCACTGGCTAGGAATCTTACTGCCTGAGCAATTTCTTCTGCTTGGCCTAAACGCGCCATTGGAACAGAAGCTAAGATATGATTTCTCTGTTCATCACTTAATTCGTCCGTCATATCTGTCTGAATAAATCCCGGTGCTACACAATTCACCGTAATACCACGATTAGCCACCTCTCGTGCCAGTGATTTTGTAAAACCGAACATACCCGATTTACTACTGGAGTAGTTAACTTGACCAGGATTACCTGTCGCCCCAACTACTGACGAAATATTAATGATACGACCATGCTTATTTTTCATCATGCCACGCAAACAGGCCTTGCTAGTCAAGAAAATTGAACGCAAATTAGTTTGATAAACCTGTTCCCACTGATCCAGCTTCATTCTCATCATAAGTGTGTCACGAGTAATACCTGCATTATTCACTAACACTTCAATCACACCAAACTCTTCAGTTATCGCCTTCATACACTCATCGACAGACTCTTCATTACATACATCCAACACCATGCCCTTACCTTGAATACCTTGTGCTGCCAAATATTCAGATATTTTATTAGCACCTGCAGACGAAGTTGCTGTACCGATAACACGAGCTTTATTTTTACCCAGTTCTATTGCAATAGCTTTACCAATCCCACGGCTAGCACCTGTAACCAAAACCACCTTATCCTTTAACATGATTATTCCTCTATAATTTTAATTGCCTGTTCTAAAGATGCATTATCAAACACACATACAGATTTGATAGTTTTATCTATTCTTTTGTTTAGGCCTGTCAGCACCTTGCCCGGCCCCATCTCGATAATACATTCGGCTTGAGCATTAATAGTATGAATAGTGTTAACCCATGGCACCGGTGAATGTAACTGCGCTTGTAGCGCCATAGTCATATCCTCAATAGAACTTGGACTATTCATAGTCGTATTTTGCAGCACCGGTATAGATGGCAAATC
>Ga0181553_10000663_pt1 | contig 30167 bp, 34 predicted proteins | sample 011ome_17_FD_133753 | JGI IMG/M metagenome (GOLD analysis project Ga0181553, IMG submission 133753) | Coastal salt marsh microbial communities from the Groves Creek Marsh, Skidaway Island, Georgia - 011502XT metaG (megahit assembly) | ecosystem: Environmental > Aquatic > Marine > Intertidal...
TCATCGATGCCTTGGGTGATGCGAACCGCACACTGTTCTACAAGTCGCAGTTGCAAATCGTCGGCAAGCGCTCAGTTACCAAGAAGCGCTATCTTGCCGGTCGTCGAATCCGCCGTCAGCTTGTTGAGCTTTCTGCGTAATAACCAATAAGGGGAAAAAAATGAGTGAATCATTTCTAGTTTTGGATAAGCAAACGTCGCAGGAAGCGGCACTGGTTACCCTGACAATTGATCAGGTGGATGTAATGATCGAGGCGTTTCGTCATATCCTTTTTCACGGCGATGATAAAGTCGAAGCGATTCGGACGATCCGTAAATTGAATCGAGCGCATGTCGATTTGACTGGAAGAAAGCATAGTGATGTGAGTTCTTTAATCGACACAATGAATGGGAGAGCGTAAATGACGTACATCGAAATGGCACAGAATTCTCTGGTCGAAGATTTGGCTCACATTGTTAAATACGATCGCAAGGCGGATGCGGCAAAAGCCGCCCACAAGATTATCTGCGAGCATGTCCGCGCGGCCGGTCAGGATCCCAAGTGGGAAGTCATGATCAAGAACCCTGAAGAAACTTTGAAGCATATTGGCTCAAAGAATTGGTGGGTTTGTTGGGAGTGCGGTCCAACGTCGTGGGGTGTCGAGGCATCTATGTCTTTGGTGATGAAGAATGAGCATTGGCACTGCGAGACGCATTGGGGTTTTGATCTGATATTTTGTGATTCCTGATACCACTAAAAGTAGTTGACATTACTTCCAATGGGAGTATTCTAAACATATGGCAATTACGGAGGGCACCCAAATGTCATATGTAAATTCTTCAGATCCTTTTGCGGGCATTCCTGAGTTAGATCAGGATTGTCCCGTTTCTTCTACTTCTGGCTACGCAAATGCTGGTCACGCGTTCCAAGCTGGCGAGACCAAGCTTGATGCTCAGTTGTTTGAGTGCGAGCAGTGTAACGGCAAGGGCACTAAGTTGATCGGGCGTGTCAATTTACGTCATGTCGAATGTTTCTACTGTAACGGCACTGGTAAGCGGAAGACGTCTGCTGAGCACCGCGCGAAATTGAAGGCGACTCGCAAAGCTAATGAGCAGAAGCGCGCCGCTGACAAGGCTTACACGTTCCAAATGTGGTTAAAAGACACCACAGACGAAGAGCGCTCTGCGATGTTGTGGTTGCGTGGCGAGGTTGAGTTCGGCGGGTTTTACGGTAAGAGCGATTTCTCCCGTGACATGATCAAGCGAATCGATAGCCGTGACATCCTGACGTTCAAGATGCTGGCCGCGATTGTCTCAATGCGTAAGAAGGCTGATGCGTTTCAGGCCAAGCGTGAGCAGGAGCGCGCTAATGATCGTGTCGAGAACGCGGTCAGTGACCAGTTCGCTCAGTTGTTTGCGGCTCTGAACAAGGCTAAGGGTGAGTACAAAACCAAGCCAATCTTCCGTAACCACGGCATCCGCGTGAAGTTCGCATCAGAGTCTGGCGTCAACGCTGGGTTCCTAGATGTGACAGGCGACGTCAAGCATGACGACGGTCACTACGGTTTTTACGACTATCTCGGGAAAATCTCCCCAGCAGGTGAGTTCAAGCCTGATTTCAAAGCTAAGCAGGCTGGCTTAATCACTGAGCAAGTGATGGACAGCATCAATGCATTGGCTAAAGACCCTGAGAATGCGGCTCTGACTTACGGTCGTGAGACTGGCCGGTGTTGTTTATGTGGTCGCGAGCTGACTAAGCACAGTTCAATCGGTGACGGCATTGGACCGACTTGTAAGGAGAAGTGGGGCTTTTAAGCCCCGCTCATTGGATTGATTTGTAAGGAGGAGTGTAGCTTTTAAGCTACGCTCATTGGAGGGCACAATTATGAGTAAATTTACACAGCATCGTTCGGAATCTGCATCTGCAATCTGGCACGAGGGCGAAAAGTTCTCAGTCTGGTCGACCTTGATTGACGGCAGGTACGTTCCGTATTTTTTTGAGCACAACGACTATGGTGACGAGTATGCCGGTAGGTTGGAGTTCGATGACGCCAACAATCCAAAATCGTTGACTGGCTACGATGGCATCATGGGCTATCTCCCTGATGAAGTCGTCGAGATAGTTGTTTGGAATGGTTTCACCGTTGACGACCAGTTTCGTAATGAGCGTATTCGTGGTGTTGAGTTTGAAGTTGAGGAGGTGTTGTCATGAATATTCCTAGTATCCGCGTGAATGTGTCGCAATCAGATGATCCACAGGACGCTCGCATTGAAGATGTGACGGCGTTGTTCATGCTGGACTATTCAGAGTCGTTCAGAGAAGAGGTCAAAGTGCGGTTCGTTGAAGACTTGCTGAGCGGTGGTGTATCGCTCGGAGACAGTACTTTGACGCTGCAGGATTTAATCAATCAAGCTGCTGATGATGTTTTAGCAAAGTTTGTGGCTGCGCATCCACAGAGATACGAGCGAGATGCGATTCAAATTTGGAACGACAGCGAAAAGGACTTAGAGGTCGACATTCCTGACCTCATGCCTTTTTTCGGAATAAATTAACTACTAAAAGTTGTTGAGTATCCGACTGCAAGTAGTTATATTTGTGATATTGATGGCCGTAGTCTGTGATACAGGGTGCGGCTTTTCTTATTGCAGAGCGAAATTGAATTCTCCTTCATGGACTCAGTTGCCTACCCTATGAGACTAGTTGATACGCAGAATCAATCGCTTAGCCGAATTAATTCTGGAGTTTCGTATGGCTAGGGTAAATGATCGAGAACGGCGAATGCGCCAAGATGTGCGCGATAAGATACAGGCGTCCACTCATTTAAATGCGATTAACGCGATTTTGAATGATGAAGGGATTACCCCTGACATGGTCGCTGTTAAGAAGATGAAATTAGATGGTCACTTCAAGATACTTGATAAGGTATTACCGAACCTGAAGCAGGTTGATATCAATGGTGAAGTGAATCACACAAACCATGAAGACTCGTTAGACGATCTTGAATGATCGCGAACGGCGGATCAGGCAGAAGCTCAAAGACGATTTCGGACACTACGCCAGTCGATGTTTAAAAATCAGATCGAAGAATGGGAGTGTTGTCCCGTTTGTACTGAATGAAGCACAACAGTTCATTCTCACAGAGTGCATGCGGCAGAAAGAAGAGCGAGGTCGAGTCCGCAAAATTCTGTTGAAGGGACGGCAGCAGGGTGCGTCGACTCTTCTTGAAGGGCTTGCTTACCACTTCACAACGCATCGTAAAGGTTCGACAGCGTTTGTGTTGGCTCATGAAGAGGCGTCGTCTCAAGCGCTGTTTGATATGACCAAGAGGTATCATGAGCACTGTCCCCAATTGGTTAAGCCAGAGACATCGAATTCGAACGCAAAGGAACTCAGGTTCAGTCGTCTTGATTCAGTGTTCAAACTCGGCACGGCTGGCAACAAACAGATTGGGCGGGGAAACACGATCCAGTTTCTGCACGCCTCAGAGGTCGCGTTTTGGCCTCAAGGCGGTTATGACCTATTGGCCGGCGTTCTGCAGGCAGTACCGCCACAGAACGACACATGGGTGGTTCTCGAATCGACCGCGAACGGTGTCGGTGGTTCGTTCTATGATTCTTGGCAGGCGGCTAGCCAAGGTCAGGGTGAATACGAGCCGATCTTTGTGCCTTGGTACTGGCAACACGAATATCGACTTTCTGATCCGCAATTTGAAGCTAGTGCGGAAGAGCGTGAGATTGCAAAGCGTTTTGGTCTCGATGACGAACAGCTCGCTTGGCGACGCGCAAAAATCTTTGAGCTCAAAAGCGAAGATCTTTTCCGTCAGGAATATCCGCTCTTTGCCGAGGAGGCGTTCATCTTCTCGGGTCGGCCAGTTTTCTTGCCGGCTTTGGTCGAAAGCTTGGAAGACAAAACGGAAAAACCTACGCGTTATCGCATTACGTCAGAGGGTGATTTCGAACAGGATGAAAGTGGCGAGCTGAGAGTTTGGGCTCCACCAAATAGTGAGCGCAGATATGTAATTGGAGGCGACGTTGCAGAAGGACTCTCACACGGAGACTATTCAGTTCTACAAGTTTTGGACGATCGTGGGTCGCTCGTGGCGTCGTGGCATGGACACATTCCTCCAGACGAACTTGGACGTATTTCGGGCTTTCTCGGAAAAAGATATCGACAGGCTTACATTGGTATTGAGCGAAACAACCACGGGCTCACGACTCTCACTGCGTTACGCGATGGCGGCTATCAGCCGCTTTATGTTGAAGAGGTCATGGATCGGACGTCGGAAGGCCGACAAAACCAACGACTAGGTTGGCTGACAACAGCGAGATCAAAACCATTGATCATTGATCGGCTCAGCGCAGCGATCCGAGACGATGATATTCAGATCAAAGATGCAAGCACGATTCAAGAATTGAAAACTTATGTCGTCGAAGACAACGGCTCAACCAATGCGTTGGCCGGCTGTCATGACGATCGGGTGATGGCATTAGCCATTGCATGGGAAATGTTGCGGCACTTACCAAAACGGCATTCATTTGAAGGCCGAAAATTCAAACCGGCAGGCAGAGCAGGGTATTAAATGCAAGAGATTCCACAATACGAAACTCCGGAAATCGGCGCGTATGAATACGAAGATGATGCAGAGCTTCCGTCGACTGTCGACTCACTGGGCTCTGCGCTACAAGATCGTTTTCAGGAATATAAGCTTCAGCGTGAAGACATTGAGGATGATTGGTTGGAAGACCTGCGTGCCTTCAACGGTGAATATTCGAATGATGTGCAGAAGGCGTTGCAGGAAAACCCAAATCGGTCGCGAGTATTTGTTGGTCTGACGCGCACTAAAGTGATGTCAGCGTATTCACGTCTTGTCGACCTGATGTTTCAGCCGAACGACAACTTTTGGACAATTACGCCAACGCCGGTCCCGACTCTTGATCTTGAAAAAGAAATGGCGATCAAGAAAAAGGCAACGCAAGAGATCGTGCAGATTGCCAATGGTGACATGGTAGTTGCCAATCAGTTGATGCCTGAGCTCACAGAGCGAATGGATGAATTGAAAGATGAAGTCCGCGCTGAAATTAACGAATCGGCAGAGCGTGCAGCCGAGAAGATGACGGAAGTCATCGAAGATTATATGGTCGAGCAGAACGTTGAAGGCGAAGTGAAATCTTTGCTGCTAGAGATGTGTTTGTTCGGCAGTGGCGTGATGAAGGGTGCTGTCATGCACATCAAGCGTCAAGAGCGTTGGGGTCAGACTGAGAATGGCTGGACGCACATGACGGAAGAAACTCCATGTCCGCATTCAGAGTTCGTCTCGATCTTTGATTTCTACCCAGACCCATACGCGACATCAATTAAAGATTGTCAGGGCGTTTTTCAGCGGCATACGTTGACCCGTCAGCAGCTGCGTGATTTGCATAGAGATAATCCGCGTTTCTCTCAGGACGTCATTGAAACATTGATCAGCACTTATGAGACCGGCAATCACACGTTATTAGAACATGAGATTGAGCGTAGACGCTTGGCCGGAATCGATACTGATCCGGAGTCAGGTCGGTTTGAGGTGCTTGAGTATTGGGGAGTCATTGACGGCGACATGCTTGAGCAGGCTGGCGTGCAGATGGAAAACCCAACCATGGAGCATTATGCTCAGGTCTGGGTATGTGAGGGTCGGGTGTTGATGGCCCGTCTTAACCCATACAACTCTGTCCAACAGATTCCTTACCAAGCTGTACCGTTTGAGCGAGTCCCGCACCGTTTTTGGGGTGTTGGCATTGCTCGCATGATGCGCGACTCACAAGAGACGTTAAATGCTGCTGTGCGGATGTACATTGATAACTCTGCGTTAGCATCGACGCCACAGGTTGAGGTCAACCTTGATCTGCTGACCGAGGGCGAGGATCCAACGGATTTAGCTCCATGGAAGACATGGTTGCGATCAGGTGGCGACCCTTCACAGCCCTTGCTGAGGTTCTATCAGCCAAACGCGGTCGGTCAGGGGTTAGCGACACTGATTGATATGATGCGCCGGTTTGCCGATGAAGAGACATCGTTGCCATCTTATACCCATGGTCAGCAGAGCCAAGGCTTAAACAAAACAGCGGCAGGAATGTCGATGTTGTTCAGCGCAGCGAACACTGTGTTGAAGTCTGTCGTAAAGAATATTGACGACTTCCTGACATCGCCGCTGCTGACTAGCTATTACAACTTCATTATGCAGTTTGGTTACGACGATTCTGTCAAAGGGGACATGCAAGTGTATGCCCGTGGATCGAGTGCTCTGATTGCAAAAGAAATTCGTTCGCAGCGCCTCATGCAGTTCCTCCAGATGACGACTAATCAGGTCGACATGAATCTGGTTGACCGCCGTGAGTTGCTGTCACAAATCGCCGGATCGTTAGATCTAGAAGCGGATAAGGTATTGATTGATGACCAACAACTTGAGCAGCAACAACTCGCTGGATTACAAGAAGCTTTACTCCAACAGCAACAAGCTAACGGAGGAATGGGGCCGCAGGCTCCTCAACTTGGTGCAGAACCCGCAATGGGCGGAAATGGAAGCATACCTCCTGAATTGCTTGGAGGTGGAGCGGGACCGGCTGGAACAGATGGAGCCGTCAGCGGTCCAGAAAGCGCAGGGCCGATGTGAAGTGTTGCGTGAAGTGCTAGAACTGCGTAGCCGATTAAGAAAGTTGGCAGAGAAGTAAGTCATGAGCTGGGTCTTGGTTGCTGTGTTGATTATCAACCAAGAAATCAAAGTCATGCCGGTAAGCATTTACACGACAATGGCGAAGTGCTTTGAAGCAAGAGAGTTTTTTCTTCAGACAGCACCGAGCCCAAAAGTAAATTATGAAGCGGTTTGTATTCTTACAGACCAAGCAGAATCTGCGTAAAAGCAGTAGCAAAGAGGGTCGCTGGTCGCGGCCTTTTTTTGTGGACTCACGGACAACCGTCCCACACAGGAGAGACGTATGAGCGAAGAATTCGCAAACAGTAAGCTGGCAGATATGGAAGCAGAGGCAGATCGCCTACACGCTGAATTATATGCACAGAAGGACAAATCAGAGACACCCGAACAAAAGCCGGAAGCCACAGCAGAAGCTGAAACGGTTGAAGAGGCTATTGAAGAGGATACTGTCGATGAAGAGACCCAACCCGAGACCGAAGCCGAACAACCACAGGCGGAAGAATCTGGCAAAGATGAGACTGAAGAAACTGAAGCTGAGACAGAGCAGGACTCGAAGTCAGCGGAAACGGATCAGTTAACCATCCAGAACGCTGAAAAACGAATCAAAGACGCTCAACGTCGTATGACCAAGGCCACTCAAGAAACGGCTTCTTTGAGGCGTGAAAACGACACTCTTAGACAGCGCGTGACTGATCTTGCTGGCGAGGTCGCAACTTTAAAAACGCAAGTCATGGCTCCAGCCGCGACCGATGCAGATCTTGCACGGTTGACGGAGGAATACCCTGATCTTGCGAAGCCGTTGCTTGGACAAATTCATCGTCTGCAATCTGAGCTTGAAGGGTTTAAGAGTCAAACGAATGAGATGAGAAATCACTCTCAAGTTGACGCTCAAGAGCGCGCGAAGCTTGAACACCAGAATGCGATTTTGGCTGTCCATCCGGATGCTTTTGAAGTTGCACAGACCGAGTCATTTAGGGAGTGGTTGGATGCCCAGCCGTCGTATATGCGACAAGTGGTTGAGAAGGGATCATCCGAGGATGTCGTCGATCTTCTAAACAGTTACAAGGACACCTTAGTCAAACCGAAACCGGTGACGCAGACCCTTGAGCAAGCGCGAGAAATCGCTGAGCCCAAGACTCGATCTACAAAGCCAAAACCGGAAGGCAGGAAGAATTGGAGCCGTGCGGAAATTGATGCGATGTCACCTACCGAGTACCTCAAACATGAGCTTGAAATTGATCAAGCTTTAAAAGAGGGACGTGTCATCTAGCCTGTATTTGGGAGACTAACCAATGGCTTTAATCACAGGAACCATGGCCAATTTCGTACCTGAAATTTGGTCCAAAAAATTGCAGACGCGTTTTTATGCGTCTACCGTGCTTTCAGAAGTCACGAACAATGACTATGAAGGCGAAATCCGTAATGCTGGCGACAAAGTGAACATCCGTGTTCCCCCAGCAATTACAATTGCTGACTACAATCCAATGTCACCTTCAATCTCTTATGAGACTCTGGGTGAAAACATTATCGAACTTTTGGTCGACAAAGCGAAAAGCTATGCGTTCAAAGTCGATGATGTACTTGGTGCTCAGTCAGACATCAACTTGATCAACGCAGCAACGCAAGACGCGGCTGAGAAGATGAAAATCGCAATCGACACGCAAGTGTTGGCCGGAATGGCAACTGCTGCGACTACATCTATCGACCTGTCTAATTTGGGTTCAGATACAACTGTCAATAAGACAAATATCTTGGATCTGATCTTGCTTGCCGGTCAAAAGCTGGATGAACTTAACGTGCCAGAAACTGGTCGTTACATTGTTCTTCCTCCATCAGCAATCACAGCGCTCAAGTCATCTGATTTGAAAGACGCTTCATTAGCAGGTGACGCTCAGTCAATCTTGCGTAATGGACGTGTTGGTCAGATCGATCGCTTCACTGTGTACAGCTCTAACAATCTTTCAACCAACGCGCAATCTGAAAAAGTTGCGATTGCTGGCACGAAAGCGTTCATGAGTTTTGCATCACAGTTCGTGAAGACAGAGACAATCCGTCTGGAATCTCAGTTCGGTGACGGCGTGCGCGGTCTGCAAGTGTACGGCTTCAAGGCTGTTCACCCAGACGCAGGTGTTGCTATCGGCCTCGGAGACGGAGCCTAAGTAGGACGGGACTAAGAGTCGACAACGATGTCGTCATTAAGATGGCAAACAGTTGAGGCTCTTGGTCTCGCGTTCTATATCGAGAAGGGGTGTCGTGTATTGACACCTCTGATCGATAACAAGGATTACGATTTCGCGATCGATGAAGATGGCGAGATAAAAACAGTCAACGTAAAGAAAGCATATTGGGACAGAGGCTGGGCGATATCAAAGTCAGGGTCGCCTAATGGTAATGGTCCCGTCGATATTTACTTGGCGTTTTTGCCTGTTCAACAGGTGTTTATTGAACTACATGGATCATTTTTTGAAGGCGTAAAAAGCCGTGCTAGGAAGATCCCCGTCAAGATCATCGAGGATATATGCAACTCACCAAAGCAGAAATCATGCAGCAGCTCGCCAATAAAGGTATCAAGGCGAACGCCAATGCAACCAAAGCGCAATTAAATGAGATGCTGATGTTTTATACGCGCGAAGAAGTGCAGCCGACTGTCGCTGACGACGTTGTCGTTGCTCCAAATGGGATTAAGTTCAGCAGAAAGACCGCGAAGCTAGCTGGTTTGATTTAGAGGTAATTTATGAACGTTGCAGGAGTCATCGATCGGGTCAGGGTTTTACTACAAGATCCGACAGGTATTCGATGGAGCGATACTGAGCTGCTAAATGCTATTGCTGAGGCGCAGCAGTTTGTGGCCAATGTGCGTCCTGATTCGACGTCCACTGTAGTGGATTTGGTTGTGTCAGCGGGTGAGTTTTTTGCAACGCTTCCTAGTTCGTCACGCCGCGTGCTTGATGTGCTTGGCACTTCAGCGGGCGACACTGTGACAAATGTAAAAATGTCAGTGATCGATCGTCATGCGCCGGCATGGCGAACTGAATCTGGAGCCAAGATCAAGCATTACATTTACGAAGATCGCGACCCGAGTCGGCTGTACGTTTACCCAAAACCAACATCAGATGCGACCTTGCGAGTGCTGGTGTCAGCTACTCCTGCGAACAGTGTCAGCCTCACAGGAACGTTATCTGTCGATGATTCATATGTGGCATCTGTTGTTGATCTGACGGCCAGCAGAGCTTTAGAGAAAGAGTCGTCTTCCGCGAGCTTCAATAAAGCCGGCGCTTTAAAACAAAGTGCAATGGACAGAATGAAGATTATCAGTGGTGCTGATGCGTCGAATAGCCCACAAGCAAATGAGGTTGAGGTTCGTACATGACGATTTCTAATATTACGAATGACATCATCAGTGAATTGATTGGGTGTCCACAGCCAGCGATCGAGAGGGCTCTGTTATTGACGGCGCAAGAAGCCTGTCGCACGACGCCTTTGTATACCTCAGAGCTGAGCTCTATCACTACGGTTAGCGGTACAGGATCTTATGATTTAACTGTCCCTAGTGGAGCGTTGATCCAGCGCATATACAGCGTGTATAGCACGGAAAACAACGCGACTGTTTATTTACAACCATCTTATGTGCGAACTCAAGCCAAAGAAGGTTACCCAAAATATTTCTGGACGGACGGGTTGAAAGTGTTCATCGATCCGATTCCGAATGTTGTGAAAACCTTTGAGGTGTATGCGGTGTTAGTGCCGCAAAGCCTGACAGATGTCCCCGACAATCTCGTTGCTCGGGAGTCAGATCTGTTGCGCGAAGGTGCGCTGAGCAAACTCCGACGTCAATTGACGGAAGAGTGGGGTCAACCAAACCTCGCTGCAGCGCATTTCCAGCAGTACCAGAAGTTACTTGGAGATGCTCGCAAGCGTGGTCTCCAAGGACAAGTAGGCGCTCGTCTTACGACGCAATACCGCCGTCTTGGCTATTAAAGCCGTCAGTGTTCAACGGTAAATCTATTCACTAATTAACGGAGAAAGCAACATGGCTTCTTTTGTCTATGATAACGCGTGGAAACACATCCTCGCGGGAAACATGGATTTCAGTGATGATGCGGCGACTGATAGCACTCAACATACCTTTAACATGGTATTGGTGACATCGTCGTACACACCATCTCAGGGGTCCGACGAGTATTACTCAACGATTAGCGGAGGGTCTGGGTACGAGGCTGCCGATACCGGAAGTCCACCAGCAAACGAAGGATATGAGGCAGGAGGCAAGGAAACGACGCCAACTGTTACTGTCGATGGAACAAATCACGATATCGAGATTTCGTTTTCATCGGTCTCATGGACTAGTGCAACTGTCGCTGCAACTGCAGCAGTAGTGTATCGAGATACGGGAACTGATGGCACATCGCAGCTATTAGCGTATTTGGATTTTGGAGGGCCTGTGCAATCGACCGATGGTACTTATCAGGTCACTGTAAGCACGCCGTTGACAATCAACAATGATCCATCGACCTAATACAGAGCGCCCTACGGGGCGCTTTTTTATGGAGTAGTAAATGGCTTTAGTTCTGAAAGATCGTGTCAAAGAAACCTCGACAACAACCGGCACCGGCAGTTTCACGCTTGCTGGCGCGGTCGATGGATTTCAAAGTTTCACTAGTGCACTAGCGGACGGCGACACAACGTACTATGTCATTGAGGACGGTACAGACTGGGAAACTGGTTTAGGTACTTGGACTGAGTCTGGCGCTGTATTAGCTCGCACTACTGTCTACGAAAGCTCTAACTCTGGATCAGCGGTTGACTGGGGTGCTGGCACTAAAGATGTTTTCATTACTCTGCCTGCGTCACGAGTCATCACAGAGAGTGGAGCGGCCAGCGCAGGAAGCTCAAGCTCTGGCGCACCAAATAGTTTGACCTTTGACTTATCTTCTGGAACGCACTTCACCGGCACCGTTGTACCTAACAGCAATCAACAGACAACAGATATTTTGTTTTCTAACATCCCTGCAGTGGGCGATTTTACGTTTACGCTGAAGGGAGAGTCGGTTGTTACTGGCGCATATAATGTCGCCAATATAGATACAATGATCGGCCAACCTAAAAATTCAAACGATGAATTGAGTCCGGAACCGGCGTTGGCTTACGGGGTTGAAATCAGCCCAGATGCGACTCGATTAGTCATCATGAATCGAAGTTTAGGCATCAATGAGTATGTGATGAATAACTCCCCTGCCTACGGAGGTTATTTTAGCATTGCCTCTGGATCAGAAGTTATTGATGAAACAGATTACGGTAGCCCAAATAATGAGGGAGATATCCGTTGGACAGACAGTGGATCAAGTCTAATTTTAGTGACCCATGACGGTGTTTTGAAGCGGTTCAAATGTTCAACCCCTTATAACCTAAGCACCTACGATGCGAATGATATCGATAGCTACGATCTGACAGCGAATTCAAACATTACTTTCACATTTATTCTTGGCCTTGAGGTGAGTCCTGACGGCACTAAATTTTTCTTTGCTGATCGCACGTTAGGTAAAATTTACACCTTCACAGCATCCACTGCGTATGACATCACCACGCTAGGTTCAACGCCGACACATACCTTTACGCCGACAAACATCGATCTCCGTGGAATTGGGTTTAACAATGACGGCACTGCGTTGTATCAAACTAAGGCGGATGAGTATTTAGAAACGATTTTTTTAAACACTGCATATGATCTGTCGTCTGTGAGTTCAACGACTTCAAATTCATTGTCTTTTGACGCAGTGACACCAGTTGGTGGCGATTACAGTGATTCTTGGCCTAGCTCAATTAGGTGGGCATTAGATGGCAAATTAGCAGTTCATGTTACTGACGGTGACGACAACGTGTTTTTAATGTGGATACCAGACTCCGCAATTAACACAACATTGCCTCTAACTAGCTTCAGCGCAGATATTTTAAACGGCCCGCTAGTAGGTCCGGCAGTAAATGACTACGTCACCTTCACTTTAACTGCATCAAATATCAGCGGAGCAAACAAACTTTTCCACAACAACAACCCAGCAAGAGCGTTTGGGTTGTCCATGATTTACGGAGATTAATGTGGCGGCACCAAACTTAATTAATGCAACGACGATTACTGGCAAAACAGCAGTTCAGGCGATTGGCACATCAGCAACGGCGATTGTCACCAACGGAACCGGTAGTGGCAAGGCTCTTAAAGTGAACGCACTGTATGTGTCAAATGTTGATGGTACGAACAACGCAGATGTCAATGTAGACATTTATCGATCATCGACTGCGTACCATATTGCAAAGACAATCTCAGTTCCTGCTGATGCGACAATTGATCTGATCTCAAAGCCAATTTACTTAGAAGAAGGCGACTCTCTGCGATTAACAGCGTCTGCCGCATCTGATTTAGAAGCCGTTTGTTCATACGAGGACATCTCGTAATGCCTATTTTCAATGGCGGCAGACTGACGACTGCTAGAAATTCACCAAACAAAGCTTCAAATACTGCATCCGGTGTGTGGACTTTAAATGAAATAGCTGTCGAAAGGGCGAGTGACGAATGGCCTATCGGCAATCCAAATTTTGTAGATATCGTACTTGTTGGCGGTGGTGGCGGTGGCGGCGGTTATCGTGGAGCGGGCGGCGGCGGCGGTGGCGTCGTACAGCTTACTAATTATGATCTTTCTGCTACAGCTACAGTCAGCATTGGAGCAGGCGGCGCTGGAGTAGGCCATAGTGCAACCGCCGGTAATAACGGTGGCAGTACAACAATGACGGTAAGCGGCGTAACAACTACGGCCTACGGTGGTGGATACGGCGCTGGTTCATATGCAGGAGCTAGCCTTGCGACTGGCGGCGGCGGGTCTGACTCATATGCGGCAGGAACCGCTAGCCACGGCTCCCAAGGAAATGATGGAGGAGCTTCTGGAGGCAACGCTGGCGGTAGTGACGGCATTGGTGGCGGTGGCGGTGGCGGTGCTTATTCAGGTGTTGGCGGAGACGGCCCTGATTTATCAACAAATTTTGGAACCAGTATTGGTGATAATGGCTATGTAGCTGGTGGCGGAGGCGGGTCATCTACTGCCGCCGCTGGAGCAGGCGGAGCAGGCGGAGGAGGCTATGGAGAAGATTATAACGAAGTATATCCAACAGGCGAAACCGGCGATGGCTTAGCAAATACCGGCGGAGGCGGTGGTGGTGATTGGTACACTGGCGATTCTGGCGTGGGTGGAAGTGGCGTAGTTTTGGTGAGATCCGCAACCCCTCTCACCACGACTGGAAGCCCAAATACTTATACCGTCAATGGTTACAACATTTATGAATTCACTGGATCGGGGAGTTTTACAGCGTAATGGCTCACTTTGCAGAAATAGGATTAAACAATACCGTTGTGCGAGTTATCGTTGTTAATAACAACGTACTGACGGATGCCGATGGCAATGAGTCAGAACAACTTGGCGTTAATTTTTGTAGAGACTTGTTTGGCGGGACTTGGTTACAGACAAGCTACAACGACACGATCCGAAAAAACTTTGCGGCAACTGGATACACCTATGACGCGGCAAGGGATGCATTTATTCCTCCTCAGCCTTACTCGTCTTGGGTGCTCAATAACACAACTTGTAATTGGGAAGCTCCTGTAACACAGCCCAACGACGACAATATGTATATCTGGAATGAATCAACACTGTCTTGGGATGGAGTAGACGATGGCGCTTAGACTGAAAAACCGTGTCAAAGAGACAACGACAACGACTGGCACAGGAACGATTACTGTCAGCGGAACAGCGCCAACAGGATTCCAGACGTTTGCGTCTGCATTAGCGGATGGGGATACAACCTACTATCAGCTCACCGATGGTACAGACTGGGAAATTGGTCTAGGCACATGGGATGAAACAGCAGGAACACTTGCTCGCACGACGATATTTGAGTCGTCTAACAGCAATAGTGCTGTTAATTGGGGCGCTGGATCGAAAGATGTATTTATTGTCATGCCTGCAGAAAAGGTCAGTGGTACTACATCATATAGCGCCACATCAGATTTGCCCCTGACTGCGAACCAAGTTGGCGATCAGGCGTTTGTGACTGCTAATAACAATCTGTACATATGGAGCGGCTCAGGCTGGTATAGAATTGCGACAGTGAACCAAACTCCTACCGTCTCAGGAAACAGTGCCACATACGAGCTAGCAACTGATGGCACGGCGACAGTCGTCACAATGACCGGTACAGACCCTGAAGGATTCGCATTGACTTGGTCTGCCACTGAGTCAGGTGACACGGGCATTGCAACAACAACTAATGTCGATAACGTGTTTACTGTTACCCCAGTCACTAGTGGATCTGGTGGCACAATGACGGTCACATTTGCCGCTAGTGATGGTGTTAACACTGGCACAGCAAATTCAACATTCACGCTGAATTTTGTTGCAGCCCTTTGGCCTGACGTTACTCTTTCTATTGGAACATCAGATACGAATAGTTTAGACAATGAGACATTCATTGACCGGTCAAGTAACGCGTTAACTGTTACGTCAACTAACGATCCCCTTCAAACAGCTTTCCATCCATATCTAAATAATTGGGGGTCTTTCCATAAAGGAGCAAGTCGGGCAGGTGGGTATTTTTACACAAACTACACAAGTCAAACTGGCACTAGTGGAGATTGGACAGCAGAACTATGGTTTTATCGTCAATATACTGAAGAATTGTATTGCCGCCCAATAAGCATTGAAAGCGGTGCGTCTAACGCATTAGAGACATGGGGAAATAGTGTATTTGAATTAAAAGGCACATTTGCTGGGCTAAACGGTTCGGGTTACAAATCATCAGATACAGATTTAGATAAATGGCATCACATTGCTTTAGCTAGAGAAAGCGGAACTCTCCGTCTTTTTATTGACGGTGAACTTGCGGCATCAGGCAGTAACACCGCAGACATTAACTTAGGAGACATTGTATTCGGCGCCGTAGATAGGGCAGGTGGATACGCCTTGAATAAAGGAAGTAGATTAGCTGATATAAGAATTGTTAATGGTACGGCGGTCTACACATCAGCATTCACACCTCCGACAGAGCCTTTGACCGAAATTACTAATACGATTTTTATGTGGAATGGGAAAAATTGGAAAGACACGAGTAGCAATAACAGAGACATCACTGCTGTTGAAACATCGACACGGATACTAAGAATAGATGCTTTCAACCCCTATGCACAAGATTCTGAGTATGACGTTGGTGCGAATAAAGGGTCTGTTTATTTAGCAACTGGTGATGAGGTTGTCATTTCCCATGATTCTGCAATCAGTGCAGGAACAGGTGACTTCTGCTTACAGTTTTGGGTGTATGCATCTAGTGGTGATAATGCGTCCTATAAAGGGCTTGTTTCAAAATACAGCGGCGGCGCAGGTGGGATATGGTTACAGCCACTTAGCGGTGTGCTACAAGTTGGCTTCAGCACTTCAGTATTAGGCACTGGCACAAAAAATGTCATGGATAACGGATGGCATCACATCGCATGGACACGAAGCGGGAGTGCTAACAAGGTATTCGTTGATGGCGAGCAAGAAATATCATTCACTGCCAGTGATAATTTAAACAATACAGTTGACATGTTAATTGGCGATATGGGGACTTTGGGTCGAAACTTCCAAGGATATGTTGCTGATTTAAAATATGATGTCGGCAATGCTGTTTATACATCAGCGTTCACACCACCAACGTCTCCAGTTGGTAATACTAATGCAGACCTGTACCTCCCTATGGACAACGCAGGCATCTTTGATAGGACAGGAAATTTCCGTTTAGAACCTGAAGGAAATGCGGCAACGTCAACAACACAATATAAATTTGGGTCGACGGCCATGTATTTTGATGGGACTGGCGATTACGTTACGATTCCTGATGACAACCGTTTTGATTTTCACGGGGATTTCACGGTTGAGATGTGGGTGTATTCGACTGGCACAGCTACAACGGCGAACCAGACAATTATTGGTGGCAATGGATCTGGGTCAAATGGATGGACGATTTATTCAACGCAAGGTAGCGAGACCGTTAACTTTTTTCACACTACTTTCAGAATCCAAAGTGCCGCTGGAGATCTGCCACGAAATCAATGGGTGCATTTAGCGGTATGTCGTTCTGGATCAACCACTAAAATGTTCGTTGATGGGACAGAGGTTGGGACTGAATACACTGGAAGTGAAACATTTGAGCAGGGCAGTGCAAATGTTGGCACTAGAATTGGTTGGGACATTGGTGCTAATGGTTACTTTACTGGCTACCTAGATAATCTGCAGATTCTAAACGGCGTTGCTAAATACACTTCTAACTTCACTGCTCCTACCGCTGAGCAGGGAAGAATATTTCAGGCTGAAGATTAATGCTTGGCTTTAATGCTTTTTCTGAAGCTCCGTTCTCAGCAGAACAAGAGCAACAGACAACAACCACTATTGGCAATGAAGGAACCCTTGGTGCCGGTGTTCTTGGTCAGTTAGGCATTGGTGAAACTGGTGTTGTTGCTCAACAAGCTGTTGGCGACTCGGTCGACGCAACACAAAACGTTAGCTTTACAACGCTCGCAATTACACAAGCTTTAGCAACGGCGCAAGCGGTCACTAACGCAGATGTGTCTGCTTTTGGATCGATTACGGTCGCGGCTGCTATTGGAGCGGGTTCAGGTAGCGCGTCGATCGCTGTTGATGCAGGGAAAGCAAGCAAAACCTTTACTGCGACCGTTTCGAACGACGGCTCGGGCAACAAGTACTACATCGATGGCACAAAGCAAGCATCGCTGTCATTGCACGAAGAGGGAACTTACCGGTTCGACTTATCAGACTCGTCTCTGAGCGGTCATCCGTTTGCCTTGAGCACAACCTCTGACGGAACACATAGCAGCGGGTCAGCGTACACCACAGGCGTTACAACCTCTGGTACAGCAGGACAGGCGGGTGCGTACCTAGAAATCGTTGTCACCACGTCGACTCCAGACCTGTATTACTACTGTGGCAACCACTCAGGCATGGGTGGATCAATCGCGTTCAGTGAGCAATTCGATCAAGGTCCGTTTGTCATGGTATTGAGTATTCCGACGACGACGGTCACAGCAGGCGCATCAGCAGATGTCTTGTTTGCTGCAATTACGATCGATTCGGCATTGGGGTCAGCCGGTGTTAACGCATCAATCAGTGTTGATTTCACAGCGCCTGACATCACAGTCCCAACGACAACACAATCTGGTGGCGCAAGCTTTGGCTCCAATGCAGTAGCAATTGACATTACCAGCCCAGCGGCAACAGCGACTGCTGGCAGTGCAATTTCGTTTAGCACGGCGATAGCGGTTGAAATTACGACTGCAGAAGCAAGCGTCAGTGCTGGAAGCGCGCAAGCGTTTGTGACATTGATCGAGGCGACAACAGCGATCGCGGCCAGCGTTTCAGCCGGATCCACTCAAGCAACTCAATTCACAACGCCCACCATTTCAACTTTCTTGTCTAGCAACTCCGCTGGATCAAGCTTCTCAGCAGACTTCACAGCGCCAGATATCGATACACCAGTATCTTCAGTCAGCGCTGGCTCTGTCGTCGATGTCACGCACTCTGTATCGATCTCAACCCCCGTTATTGCTATTCAAGCTGGCGGTTCTGTCGCTCTTACATTCACTGGTCCTGCAATTGATCCGTTTGTAGTAGGAATCGGTGCTGGCGCGTCTGTCAGTGTCGACGCAGATACGATTGGCGATACGATCGGTGTCACCCAGATCGGTGTCACAGTCACTGAGTTTCCAACGATCGATGTGCCGATCATGGAGGTCACAGCACCGACCCTGAGTGTATCTGGTGGTGCGTCCGCTGATGTCACTCATAGCGTGTCCGTTACCCTGCCGACCCTTGTTGTAAAGAACGACATCACAGCAACGGTTTCTGGGCCATCGGATATTGACGTTACAAGTCCGCTCGGTCGCGCATCGAATCTGAACATCATTACAACTGAGACGACCAGTGCGGCGACAACGTTCACAGTTAATGACAACAACCGTCCGGCGCTGCCTTCAAGCTGGTTTAACGCACCCGTAAATACCAATGGCACATGGAATGGCGGTATCAAACTTGGATCTGATACTGGTGCTGGATATTCGGTTGTTACTTGGGGTCCGCATTGGAATAAAGACGGTCGCATTCAGCTAAAGGCCAGTGGCACGCCGTATTATCATGTGCGTCACGCCAGTGATTACACCACGCCACAAAATGAACTGCGCTCTGGCCGTGTAGTGCATATTTCCTTTGTCCCTGCTGAAAGCACGACGTTCCGGTTTTGGAATGGCTCATCATACGACTCTGTCGATATCGAAGATTTCTTTGTTGGTATTGTTCACGTCCTTAACCCGAATGCACTTATAGCCGGTGAAGACACTTGGATACATAAACCAGAATCCACGTTCCTTGGCGGATGGAACCGAGGCGGCACGGTTAACGGTCAGACTTATTTCATGGACCGCTACTCAGTGTTCCAGCAGAGAGCGTTCGCGATCGATGATTCTGGAACGTATCGACAAATCACTTCTGTAACCAATAGCAACGGCGAAATCGTTTACCAGCCACCAGCGATCATGAACCTTGAGGACGACAAGCTTGATCGCTTGACGATGTTCTATACAGGCGCTGTCGCGGATGACGAACATAACGTCAACTATTTGCCATCATTCATGCCGGTTCATAACGATGGCTCTGTTGGTCCTCCAATGGTCTGGTTCAGTGATAATTGGGCAACGGTTAAGGCAAGTACAGCAGCGCTTGCTGGAGTTCGACATTCCGCGTCAAACAATGTGGCTAGCAGCAATCCAACGTGGTTTAGTCATCCGTTCCTTGTTAGCTCGCCAAACTTAAGTTCACAGGGGAAGACAGGACATTACATTGCCGATCATGCGTTGCCAATTTTGTATGCGGATGCGCGGTACGACAGCACGACAGCGAGACAGGCACAAGCAACAGCGCTGTTCTGGGCAACCTCAGACCAGTACGATGATCTCGTTAGTGATTCACGGTTTAAATCATCGTATGGATCGAGTTACGCCAACGACACTTTCAATGATGCCGATCCAAACACAGATGATTTGTGGGAGCATGATGGATCACTCAATCAAGAAGGTCGAGTCACCGCTGAGTCTGATACCTACTCCCCCAGCACTTATGGCACACCAAAAGTACTAGAAGGCTATGTTCTCGACGATGAGATTTTTGGCTTAGGTCTTTTACGTCGTCGTACAGAGATCAGTTCCGGAGTATACCAAGACGTTGGAGAACAGTACGGGGTCCTCGAAAACCCACTGTTATCAGGCAGTTCAGGTGACGTCCGTCGGCTCGTTACAGATCAGTCCAGTGATGCATCTAATCGCCACACATGGTTTGCACCGCATGTTAGCTCAGGATCTCGGATTGACGTCGGTATCAATACAGATGATCGATACAGCGAAAATCTGACAGCAAATGCAGCCTATCTGGTCGGACAAGTCGACCAAGAGGTGCAATTCCCGCTAAACAGCTTGTCAATCGCAAGTGTTGCGCCTGCAGTCTTAGTCAACGCAAGTTCGAACGCAGCAGTCACAGCGATCAGTGTTGACAGCACGGCACCAGTCACAAGCACATCGATCGCTGTAACCACAGATTTAACCAGTGTAAATATCGATTCGCCTATTGCTGGGTCTGATGTTTCAGTCGCGCCAGATGTTGCATTCCCAGAGCAGGCCGTTTCGCTTGCCGTCAGCGTACAAGCAGACCAAAGACTGACACTGACTGATTTTGGAGACATCAGTGTTACACCGGCTGTTGCTGAGATCGCACTGACGACTACAGTCGATTTGACATCGATTGACATTACGCCGGTCTTAATTAGTCAAGAAAACGTAACCGAAGTCCCGACACCGATCAGTGTGACCGTTAGCCCTGCAGTCGCGGCGACGTCTGTCACAGCAGACATTAATTTCACGACAGTTGATATTACTCAAGCATCGACGATTGAGAATCCAACAGAGTTCCCGATACCCATTAGCCTCAGCGTCGATCCGCCGCTCAGCACAGCGAAGGGGAGCGCAACCGCCTCGGTCACACATTCGGTTGCAGTAGGCGCTCCAATTGGCGAGGCGTCTGGACCTGCTGCACCAGAAACCAACTTCCAAGCAGTCTCGATCACACAACCACTCGTTGCAACGCAAGTCATATCAAATACCAGTGCAGGCGATCTGACGATCACGCTGCCGACGATCGAAACGACAACGACGGTCAGCGCCTTGGTCGATATGACATCTGTATCGATCGATCTGCCGATTTTCAGAGGTGGCATTAGTAATTCAGTAGACGTGTCGTTAACGACAGTTACCGTCGATGTTATTGATCCTTTATTGTCGCTTGGTAGAGATTTTGCAACTGCGCAAGTGGGCAGTATTGTTGTCGCAGCGCCAGAGGCACGAACGCTTGTTAACGGCGAAGTCTTTGTCTCACTACCAACGGTCAGCATCGAAGATCCAGCAGCAACAATTACTCAACTCAGTCAGGCATTTGGTGTCGATTTCCCAACGGTGACTACAGACATTGATGGCGCTGGAATCGTTTTCAGAGCAGATCCAGATGCCGCTAGGATTGTCAGTGTTGATGAAGAAAATCGAATTCTCTTTGTGCCTTCTGATAGGCGAATCACAACAATCGCAAGCGAAATTCGCATCACATTCATCATGGGAGATTAACGATGGATATTTTTGAAAAAACACCAGAAGCGAGGTTGGATTATATCGTTGACTGGTCTGCTTGGCTGCCTACTGGTTTGACCATCGATTCGTCGACATGGGAGTACAGCGATGACCTGACAGCTGTCTCGACCGCTCTTGATTCGCCGCAAACGAGCATCATTTTTAGCGGCGGCACGGAAGGCGAGACATACATCATCAAGAACATTATTGAAACGACCGGCGGATCTCCGCTCAAAGACTCTCGGGTATTTAAATTGGTTGTGGCGACACGTTAGCTGTGGACCCGATCACTTGCCTCGCTGCTGCAACAACAGCGTTTACAACAGTTAAAAAACTGGTTGAAGCAGGCCGTGAAGTGCAGGACGTGACATCCCAGATCGGGACTTGGTTTAAAGCAGCATCCGATCTGAAAGCGTCAATTGAAGAGGCTGAAAACCCGCGCGCACTGAAAAAAATGCTGCAAAGTTCGGAATCGGTCGAACAGCAAGCAATCAATATCCAATTAGCCAAAGAAAAACATCGCGAAATGGAGACGCAGCTGCGCGAAATGTGGCTGTATCGATTCGGAATGGCGTCTTATCGCGAAATGATTGCGACGCGCAAAAAAATTGCAGCTCAAAGAGATCGTCAAATTTATGCAAAAAAGCGTCGCGCGCAGCAATGGATCGACGGAATCATCATTACTTGTGCTGTTCTCACTGCTGTAGGCGCTTTATTGCTGTTCATTTGGTTAATTAACTCAAAAGGAAATTTTTCATGAACAAACGTTTTGAAAAGGACACCGAATACGCTGAGTTTGACGCTAATAATGACGGCATCATCACCGATAAAGAGCTGGAAATGGCAAATCGAGCGCATCAAATCAGAGATTTACACCAACGTGAAATCGCCAAGAGAGCAATGTGCTGGTTCACCCTTTTTGGGGTTTTGTTATACCCAGCTTTGGTGGTGTTTTGCGATTTTGTACGTTTAAACACAGCGGCACAAATTTTAGGCGATCTCGCGCCAACATTTTTTGTCTCAACGTCAGCGATCATTGGTTCGTTTTTTGCGGCAGAGGCATTTATTACAAAGAAAACTGGAGGTAACTGATGTTGCAAGCTCTGATTGGACCGGTATCGAGTTTGCTCGATAAGTTTATTCCTGATGCTGACGCAAAAGCCAAACTTGCGCATGAAATAGCGACGATGTCAGAAAAACATCATCAAGAAATCATGCTCGCGCAAATTGCAGTCAACAAAGAAGAAGCTAAGGGTGGCTGGTTTCGTGGCGGTTGGAGGCCGGCGACTGGCTGGGTTTGCGTCGCTGGTTTTGCTGTCAATTTTTTAATCGCTCCCTTAGCTGCTGGATTTGGCGTTGTGATACCACAGGCAGACACATCGGTCATGCTTCCAGTCCTGATGGGCATGCTCGGTTTGGGCGGATTGCGCACCTTTGAAAAGCACAAGGGCGTCAAGTAATACTACTTTTAGTAGTTTACATGTAAAATCTATGAAACTTTATGGTGTTTTTTTCTAATGGAAAGCTGGCAGACAAGAATTGAATCAAAACTCGACAAATTGACCGAGGTTGTCGCGCAATTAGCGCGCGTGGAAGAGCGCCAGCTTGCAGATCGAAAACAGTTAATGGATTTGCAGAATAAGCAAAACAATTTCGAGGCTCAAGCCATGAAAAAAATGGATAAGTTGAATGACTCAATTAGCGATCTCGCGAAGACAGTCAACGACAACGCAAGGACGAGTCACGCGGTAAATAAACTGTTTTGGTTAGTTTTAGGTTCTGCTGTGGCCGTCTTGGTCACTGGGTTTATCGGAGGCACTGTGTAGTGGCATCAGAACATTTATTGAATCAACTCATCATGCACGAAGGTATGGAAGCTCACGCATATCAATGTAGCGAAGGTTACTGGACGATTGGCGTTGGCAGAAATATTCAAACGCTTGGTATTACAAAAGACGAAGCGATGTACCTCTTGGCCAATGATTTGAAGCGCGTTGAAGTAGAGCTTGATAGCAACGTTTCATGGTGGCGGAGCCTGTCTGAAGCGCGTCAAAACGTGTTGCTGGATATGTGCTTTAACCTTGGAATCAGTCGTTTTCTGCAGTTTAAAAATTTTCTTGCCGCGATACAGGACGGGCGATGGGAAGATGGTTATCGAGAAATGCTTGATTCGCGATGGGCAGATCAAGTGGGTGCGCGAGCTCAGCGTCTAGCAAAAGCAATGCATGACGACATATTAGTCGAGGTGTGAAATGGCAAAACTGACGTTCGACACTTTTACAGGGATCTTCCCAAGGCAGGGCAAGACGCGTTTGCCATTAGGCGCGGCAGCAATTGCCAGCAACGTATCTTTTGATACTGGCCGGATTAATTCGGTTCGTGGGCGTCTTGATGTCGATAACGTCGCTAGCAATACCAACTCCATCTTCAAATTGCGCGATAAGTATTGGCTGACATCATCAGACGAGCTTTCGTATGTCGACTCTCCAGTAGTACAAGATGCTCATGGCCGTGTGTACATCGCAGGCGGCGATTATCCTGTTTATGCCGCTGACGACACGGGCTACTCAGGATGGTCTGCAGGCTCAGATATTGATGCCATGGCGCGTATGCCTTCAACGACTTATCGTCTTGGTCTGAAAGCGCCTACAACAGCTCCTACGGTGACTGTAAATGCAATTCCGGCTGCTGAAGCGGATGTTGAAACACTGCTTGGCGTTGAAATTGAGCTTACTGAAAGCCAATCGATAGCAAATTGGCTAAGTGCAAACTTGGTAAAGGTCGCGACAGCTTATGTGTATACCTTTGTCACAGATTACGGCGAAGAGTCTGCGCCGAGCCCTGTCAGTGACATCAAAGAGTATTACGACGGTCAAACCAAGACGATCTCATTACCCAGTAACGCAGAATCAGGGATTGCAATTTCAAACGGGAAAAAACGCATTTATCGTGTCGCAACTGGATCACAAAGCAGTGAGTATTTATTTGTCGCTGAGGTCGATTACTCGGTTACCTCATACACTGATACGACGTTAGATTCTCGACTGGCGGAGCCGATTACTAGCACTAACTATTACCCGCCGCCAAATGACGACACTAGCGTCAATCCATCTGGACCGTTGCAAAGTTTAGTGTTGCATCCGCAAGGATTCTTGATTGGTCACACGGGCCGGACCCTGTGTTTCTCTGAACCGTATTTGCCTCATGCTTGGAATCCCAACAATCAGATTACTGCGCCGTCAGACGTGGTTGGTATTTGTGTCTATGCCGGTGGCGTTGTTGTCGGCACAAAACGTAAGCCGTACATCTTGTCTGGTTCTAGCGCTGAAAGTATGGACATTTACCCATTAGAAAGCGAACAACCTTGTGCGTCGGCTCGCTCCATGGTTGAGATCGGTGGGGCGGTGGTGTTTGCAAGCTTTGAAGGACTTGTTCTAGTCAATGGCCAAACTGCGCAGATCGCGACGGAAAAGCACTTCAATCGTGAGCAGTGGGCTGACTATCATCCTGAATCAATTCATGCCTATGTCGTTGATCAAAAGTATATCGGTTTCTATAAAAGCGCAGATGGAACAGCGAGCGGTGGGTTTGTTTTTGATCTAGCAACAGGTCGTTTCACTAACCTGTCCTATTACGCTGAAGCTGGTTTTTTTAACCCAGATGATGATGTGTTGTATTTAGTTGAAGGGACTGATCTCAAGAAATATGAGCGAGGCTCAGCTCAGCCATATTTGTGGAAATCGGGCGACATCCGTCTACACAACAATATTTTATTCCAACGGATGAAAATCGAGGCAGATCATTCAGTTACGGTAACTTTGCAAATTGATAATGAAGATTTTTTCGGAATTGTTGTAAAAGACTCAGACGATGTTTTGCTCCCAAGCGGTATGCGCGGCGAGTATTTCAATGTGCAACTGTCTGGCACTGGTACTGTTGATACGCTCAGCATCAGTGATGACGCATTGGAGCTTGAACCATGAGCACCCCTCCGATTCCAGCAATTCCTAAAAACGCAGACCCAGAAACGCGACGTTTTCTTGAAGCGGTTAAAACGCTGCTTGAAGTTCGTGCTGGGGATCGCGGTCCAATAAATGATCGTTTTGTGACGGTTGGTGATCTTGCTGACGCTAGTCTTGTAGAGGTGCGAACAAGTATTGCGCGAGGGTTTGAGCGAAGTAAGAGCATCGCGTCGCAAACAGATGTGCAGAGAAGCACTGAAAGCGTGCCGCAAACGCCGAGCGGGGTTACCAGTGTGGCGACCAGTGTCACAGCAACTTCAATTATTGTGACGTGGGATTATGACTTTCTATACCCGCTATCTTATTTCGAAGTGTACCGCGCAGTGGCAAGTAACACTGCTGACGAAGGTGAAGATCCTGTTTATGAAGCATCACTGTCAAATGCAACTGTTGTCAGTGTTGAAGCAGGGCGGTCGTTTGTTGACGCATCAGTCTCCAGCGGCACACCTTATGCCTATTGGGTGCGAGCAATCGGGCCGACAGGACTGGCCGGACCTTATGACTCACTCGATGGCACAATCGCTGTAGCGACAGTGGACATTATTGGCGCGATTGTCACAGCGTCAGAAGGTGTTAAATCATCGCATTTATCAAACGCGCTAAGCAGCACAATCACCACAGCGTCATCTGACGCATCATCGGCGGTCACCACAGCAAATTCGGCATCCACGGCGGCATCCAGTGCGGCCACCACGGCAAACGCTGCATCCACTACAGCGGATAGTGCGGTAACTACAGCAAATAGTGCAGTAACTACAGCAAATAGTGCGGCGACTACAGCTTCCAGTGCTGCCACTACAGCTTCCAATGCTGCCACTACAGCGTCGAATGCAGCGACTACGGCGAACAGTGCGGTAACTACAGCGAATAGTGCGGTAACTACAGCGAATGGTGTGTCGACCTCACTAACGACATTAACATCGGATCTTGAGGCATCTCATATTGTTAAAACCTCTGTTGAGGGGAAGATTTCAGGATTTGGTTTATTCAACGATGGAACCACATCTGATTTCCAAATTTTAGCAGACAGGTTTTCAATTACTTCTTCTCAAACCTTGATCGAAAGCGCTACTCGCGTCGTTAATTCAACGACGGATGCGTATTTTATTTGGGATGCAAGCACGCCGAAGCAGCTCCGAGCGTATGTCGATGATTCTGGGGAAGTCGATGTTTTAAAACTACACAATGATTCAGATATTGCGATTCAAGTAAAAATTGACAACATCACGTTTGCAGAAAGTGATTCTGAAACAGGCTTCAACAGCATTACGATCGCAGCGGATTCAACAGCAAATGTTTCAACGGTTGGTTCTGATTTTGCTGGCATTACTGTTATCTATATCCGTCCAGATGAAACAATCATCGACGCCACGCCTTTTATCTTGGATGAGGGAGTCATTTATATTGATACAGCAATCATCAAAGATGCCTCAATTGAAGAAGCCAAACTTGGCGAGTTATCTGCAGACAAAATTACGGCAGGGACGCTAGATGCTAACGCAGTGACGATCAGTAATTTGACAGTTGACGTTGCAAGTGTAGGTGGGAACATTAGCGATATTAATAATGCGTGGACCATTGACGCTGACGGAAACGCTGGTTTTGACCAAATCCTCGTCAAAGATAGTCTTATCGTCAGCGGCACGCTGCAGGGTGAAACCTTAGCTGCAACAAAAATCTTTCTAACTCAGCCAATAACGAGGGTGAGAGATGGCGTGGCAACACCAGATATTACCGACGATACACATTGGGCGCTTTTTTCTAACGACTTTGGTGGAGCGGCAGATCGTAAAAGTCTAGATGCCGAGCGGGTCACAAGAACGGCAAACAACAGCCCTAATAATGGGTTGATCGTTACTTTTCCCGATGCAGATATTGATGGGTATGATGGGACTCGTGAAACCTACCAAGCGGCAGTCGGAGAGAGAGGGCACACACTGACGATCAACACTCTTATTCAAGCAAGTCATTATGAGGGCACCAGAAACTCTGCTTGGTACAAGCGGACATGGCGAATCGTTAATGAAGCAGGTACGACGGTTTGGGAATTTACCGGCGGTGTCACGGCTGGGATGGCGAACCAACACAATCAAAACAATTTCCATGTCATAGTGCCGCTGGATCTAAGTGCAACTTATGATAGCCAAGTTAGCACCTTAGTAGGCGAAACTCAGTATGCGAAAGTTGCTGTGTCGGGCTCCGACAATGACGATCCGACCACTTATTATTATCCCCAACTAGGCGTTAGCATATCGGGGAGCGCTTATGCGTGGTGGGCAGATTCTTTTACTTTTACTAATGTGCGTTTAGCTGGCAACGGTCCGTTTAACGCTCAACTGCAGCTAGACCTTTGGTACGACAATTGGAGCGATAATTATACCAATGGGCTAAAAGTGACTGGATATGCGCAGCTAGGGTTCACAGACAGGACAAAATTTGATGTTTCGTAAAATTTCTGGAATTGATACATCGTTAAGTTATTGGGTCGACGATCGTTATCCGTCTCATCCGATACGAGAGTTTTTGACAATCGTCCCTTTTGAAGACGCAGATTGTTGTATTTTTATGTCAGGAAATTCTGAGCATCCGAATCTGTCTACTGTTTTCAAAAACAACAGACAGTACCGGATTATTGACCCGCATCGATCTTTTGAATCCCCGTCGCAAAAACAGTTGCGACAGACTGACTGGAAAATGCTCCGCGAACTTGAAAAATTATTGCCTGATGATCATCCGTTGCGCTTAGAGCGTGATGCATTACGTCAAGCAGTCGATGATGAACTGTAAATACAACTAAAAGTGGTTGACAAAAGGAAATTTATGTATCATGGGTGGTAATGAGCCTGCCTACAGCAATTCGCTCGGGACTTTATTGGTGCCGTCGATTATAGAAGCGGAATGGGATTGGGTAGAGCCTCTTCTTCAATCGATATGTATGGAGTGTGAAGCTGATTGGGAGCCGCACCATGTTAAGCGGCTGCTACAAGACGGAGCGGCACATCTCTGGACATCACTTTCTGGCGGTTTTGCCGTCACTCAAATGCACCATAACGAGTTCTTTTGTCGATCGTATTTGTTGATTTGGATTTGCCACAGCGGGGCAGAGTTTTTTGCAGATGAAGATTTCTCATTAGTGAACGAATTTGCAAAAGAGAACGACGCAGGGTGGATCGAAATTTGGAGTCCTCGGAAGGGGATGTCAAAACATTTAAGTAAGTTTGGTTTTAAGTCAGTGAATATAGTCATGCGGAGAGAAGTGTCATGAGTGGCGGCGGCAGCAAGAGGCAACAGGAGACTGAGGCAGAACGCGAGGTTGCGCGCATTGCTGCCGAGAAATGGGCGTATTACACCGATACGTTCAGAGATATTGAAAACTGGGCGATGAGTCAGGCTCAAACAAGAGGAACTGCCAGTAACGTTGCAAGAACGTCTGGTATCGCCAATGTTGATGCGCAGACTGGTCTCGCTGGTCAGTTCCGCGAGGCTGGAATCAATCCAAATTCAAGTCAAGCAAATCGTTTTTTAACACAGCAAGAGCAAGCTGGAGGCGCCGTTGCAGGTGCGGCTGGTGGTCGGGCTGCGCTTGGTGCTAATGATCAATACATCAACAGCATGGCTAATCTCGCGGCAATTGGGCAAGGCAATGAAGCGACCGCGATTACTGGCATGAATCAGTTGGCAAACCGGAATTTTAATCAGACGCAGCAAGATTTGAGTAACTCATTCAAAAATCGATCGCTAAACCAACAAGCGGTTGGGCTTCCCATCGGTGCAGGCGCAAGTGCATATGCGAACTCGTTGACCATGCAAAATAGACAGCCATACAAGCCAGAACTTGGCGATCCGTATGATGAATACAATTTCGGATTAACGCCAAGCGGACCCAATCGGTATGAGGGTTATGCCTAATGGCCATGGATATGTTTCAGACCAGCAGCTCTTATACGCCGTATACGGGTGAGTCTCCAATTACGCAAATCGATACCAATATTACTGACATGTATGACGGCGCAAAAAATCTGTCAGCGCAGGTCACGAGGGCGCAATGGGAAGATTACAAATTACGTTACGCGCCAATTGTAGAAAATCTCGTCGATAGCGTCGTTGGCGAAAACGCTGCCAAAATGAGTCAACAGGTCGTCAATAACGCATCTGGATTTGTTGATACGGCATTTCAGAATGCGCGTGGGACTGCAGAGAGGACAGCAAGTGCCTATGGCTTATCAATGCCGGCAATGTCTCAACGGTCCTCGGCGCTTGAGAAAGCCAAGCAAAAAGTTAACGCAATCAATCAAACACGTCGGTCAATCAATGATCGCAACACGCAAATCGCGACGGGACTGAATATGGGAGGTTACTCGTAATGGCATATGGTCTGATAGGTATGGGCAATCAGCAGCGAGACGTAGCGACTAACTTGATCGGCGCGGCAGCGGACCGAGAGCAAAACCGTGAAAATTTCAACGAAAATATGAAAATAGCTGAGCGTGCTGCGCAATTGCAAACTGTTGGCATGGGTGCTGGTATCGGTGGATCTATAGCAGCAGCAAATATAGCAGCAACACAAGGTGGCTTTGCAGCTGCTGGAGGAATGGCTGCGCTGGGGCCAATAGCAATCGGCGCGATCGCGGCATACGCATTGACGGAGTTGTTCTAATGGCTGACTTAACAGGACTTGCAGGAGGAATTGCTCAGGGGTTTCAGCTAGGCAATAACTTCTTCAACA
>Ga0181553_10000665_pt1 | contig 30030 bp, 28 predicted proteins | sample 011ome_17_FD_133753 | JGI IMG/M metagenome (GOLD analysis project Ga0181553, IMG submission 133753) | Coastal salt marsh microbial communities from the Groves Creek Marsh, Skidaway Island, Georgia - 011502XT metaG (megahit assembly) | ecosystem: Environmental > Aquatic > Marine > Intertidal...
CAGCAATATCGGCTTGACCCGGAGCAAACAGAACCTCGGACTGAAACACAAACCGGTCGCCGACAATCTGCACATCATCACGGCCTTTTAAGACATCACGCAGCCGGCCAAAAAATTCCGACCGGAACTGTTGCAATTCCTGAACCCGGCTCGCCAGCGCATTGTTCAGCGACTTGCCAAGATTGGCAATGGCGATCTGATCATCTTTGGCTTGCTGGTCTTTTTCAGCCAGCAACGCCGACAATTCTTCAATACGCTGCCGCAAACCAGCCAGAACCAGCGTCATCTGGGCGACTTCGGCCTTTGATGCGGTTGTCTGCGCCTCCAGATCTTGCATTTTTTGCTGCTGGGTACGGTTGCGTGCTTCGGTAAGAGCAAGCTGCCCTTCAACCATTTGCAGCGCCCGCAAACGCTCGTCAAGCGCGTCGCGGGCGGCGTTCAGCGCGGCTTCGGTTTCGGCTTGTTTCGTGGTGAGGGCGGTTAATTCGCTGGTGCGGGTGCCGAGCGCCGCTTGTACCAGTGCCAACTGCTGGGTAAGTGCGCCGCGTTCTGTTTCGCTGCTGTCGAGCTGGATTTGAAGCTGTGCCAGATCCGCCGCCAGATCGGCACTGGCGCGCCGTTCAATGTTCAGTAATTCGCTCAACGAGGCCAATTGCTGGCGCATCTCACCAAGGGTCGCATCCTGACCCGAGACGCGATAGACCAGATTCGCCTGAATCAGCACAAAAACCATCAGCACAAAAATGATCACCATCAGCAAGCTGGCCAGCGCATCGACAAAGCCAGGCCAGGTAAAATTCTCGCTACGGCGGGTATTGCCAAGCCGCGACAGCGCCATCGTTATTTACCTCGTTTGGCGATTGAGGCGTTGCCAATTAATGCCGCGACAGATGCCGATAACCCACGCAGTTCAGATGTTAAAATTTCAGTCTGATGCTGTCGGTCGGTGCGCATGGTATCGGCAAGCTGTTGCAAATTGGCGTTGAGCTGTGCCAGCTGTTCACGAATCCGGCGGTCATCTGCGGTTGCCTCGTTCAAGGCGGCCAATGTGCCGTTTAGGCTGGCCATTTGTTCGACAATTTTTGTGCGGTTGGTCTCGCCTTCTGCGATTGATTGTGACAAGGATAACAAGGCCCGCGCGGCTTCTTCACTCATGCCGCCTGCAAGTGCGCCATGTGTTCCGCCGGCGGTGCTGCTGTCGTTAAACCGGGCAAATGCCGATAGCCAGTCTTCCAACTCGTTAAAGAAGCGGCCCATCGCCTGACCCAATTGCAGATCCAGAAAGCCCAGAATGAGCGATCCGCCAAGGCCAAAAAGCGATGATGAAAAAGCCGTCGCCATGCCAGATAGCGGCGCGTCCAGACCGGATCGCAATTGCGTCATCATCGCCTGAAAATTGGCGCTGTCAGCATCCAGTGAATTGATCACCAGACTGACCGAACCAATCGTCTGTAACAATCCCCAAAACGTTCCCAAAAGGCCTAAAAACACCAGGAGCCCGATCATATAGCGTGAAATTTCACGCCCTTCATCAAGCCGCCCGGCAACGCCATCCAGCACCGATCGCAATGACAATGCGGATAATTGCGCATCATGCCGTGAATCCGCCAGCATGGCATAGACAGTCGCCAGCAAGACAGGCCGCTTTTCCGGCGTGTCCAGTGATCCGGTCTTTTGAACCGATAGCAGCCATTTGCGCTCGGGGGTCAGGCGCAGGGTTTGCCTGATCACATAGAGGATACCAAGACCAAGTGTTGCCAGAATCACACTATTGAGCGCCGGATTGCCAAGAAAGGCAGTTTTTAAAGGGCCGAATAAAGCCGCGCAAATAACGCCAACGACCACCAAAAACAGCATCATACGGAACAGGAAACGTTTTGGATCAGTGCGCATTATCGACTCTCCGGATTCGGCGCCTGATAGCCCAGCGCGGCTATCTGGCGGCCTCGTTGCGTCAGTTCTTACGTATAACAATGGCAGGATTATGGCGATTGACAAGCCCTTGCGGCGCCGGATCACAGCATTTGCCGCGCCGCCAAATGCAAAAGCGGGCTGATCAGGCGGTGTCGTTATTTGCCGCGTTGAGGGTTTTTAGTAATTCGGCATGGATCGCCGGGTTGGCGGCAACAACATCGCCGCTATCGAGGGCGCGGTCACGTGAGGCGAAATCGGACACAAAACCGCCAGCCTCGCGCACCAGCAAAATGCCGGCGGCGATATCCCATGAACTGAGGCCGCGTTCCCAAAACCCATCATACCGGCCAGCCGCAACATAGGCCAGATCAAGCGCCGCCGAACCAAATCGGCGGACACCCGCACTGACAGCCATCACTTTTTGCAATTCTTTGCCAAATTTTTCATGCGCCGCAGCGTCGCCGCGACCAAGAAACGGAATGCCGGTGGCGAATAATGATTCGGCCATGCGCCGGCGTCCGGAAACGCGCAGACGGCGGTCATTGATAAAGGCACCCTGACCAGCCTCGGCAAAGAAATATTCATGACGCAGCGGGTCAAATACCAAAGCGGCGGTGATTTTGCCTTTATCTTTGACCGCAATCGATATGGCAAAATGCGGAATCCCATGCAAAAAATTTGAGGTGCCATCAAGCGGGTCAATAATCCATACAGGCGCATCCGCATCGGCGCCGGCAATAACGCCGCCTTCTTCCATAACAAAGCCCCAGTCGGGCCGTGCCTTTTGCAATTCGGCCTTTATCACACGTTCGGCATTGGTGTCGGCGCGTGATACAAAATCTGCCGGGCCTTTCCGGCTCACCTGCAAATTTTCGACTTCGCCAAAATCGCGCAGCATGCCACGGCTGGCAGCGGTGGCGGCTTTATGCATAACATTTATAAGGGCGGAACGGCTGGCCATGAGAAGTCCTAAATAACGGGGGTAAAATTAACTTTTTGCACGCTCGACATAGCTTGCATCTTCCGGCCGTACAACGATACGGGTGCCGGTTTCGATATGCGGCGGCACCATAACACGGATGCCATTTTCCAGAACCGCTGGCTTGTATGATGAAGATGCTGTCTGGCCTTTGACCACAGCATCAGCCTCGACCACTTCCATCACCACGGTATCGGGAAGCGCAATCGAAATAGGATCACCCTCATAGCTTGACAGGGTGATGATCATGCCATCTTGCAAAAAGGCCGCACGATCGCCGACCATATCCACATTGATGGTGATTTGTTCAAAACTTTCGGCATGCATGAACACCAGCTGGTCACCATCTTCATATAAAAATGTGCATTCATTTTCATCCAGAATGACGCGTTCAACAGTTTCGGATGAGCGGAAGCGTTCATTGAGCTTGGTGCCATCACGGATATCACGCAGTTCAATCTGCGCAAAAGCGCCGCCTTTGCCGGGTTTGACATGCGATACTTTTACCGCCGTCCATAACCGCCCATTATGTTCAATCACATTGCCGGGTTTGACAGCATTACCATTGAGTTTCATTGCACAACTCCTCGTTTATCATTGACCGGTAGCGGCTGTTGATGCCGCTAACAGGCCCGTCATTTCTATAAATATTTGGCCATGGCCGCGGCTGTATCCAGCATGCGGCAGGAAAATCCCCACTCGTTATCATACCAGGCCAGCACCCGCACAAACCGCTTGTTGGCGACATTGGTCTGCGTCAGGTCGGCAACAGATGAATGCGGGTCATGGTTAAAATCGATCGACACCAGCGGGCGTTCATTAATGCCCAAAACGCCGTGCATCGGGCCGTTTGCAGCGTCACGAAATGCCTGATTTATCTTGTCAAGGCTGGTGTCTCGGCTTGTCGTCACGACAAGGTCAACCACCGACACATTTGCCGTCGGGACACGTATCGCGGAACCGTTCATCTTGCCAATAAGTGCCGGCAAAACTTCGCCAACCGCGGATGTGGCGCCGGTTGATGTCGGGATCATTGACATGGCCGCAGCGCGTGCCCGGCGCAAATCCTTATGGCTGGAATCAAGTGTTGGCTGGTCTCCGGTATAGGCATGGATTGTGGTCATATATCCCGCTTCAATACCGACGGTATCGGCCAGCACTTTGGCAATAGGTGCCAGACAATTTGTCGTGCAAGAGGCGTTGGAAACAATATCGACGCCAGCATTCAACTGGTCATGATTGACCCCATACACAACTGTCATATCGGCATTTTTGCAGGGCGCTGACACCAGCACTTTTTTTGCACCCGCCGTCAGATGCGCGGCAGATTGGTCACGGCTGTTAAATTTGCCGGAACATTCCAGCACAATATCGATCTTATGCGCGGCATGCGGGATTTGTGCCGGGTCGCGTTCACGGCTCATCTTGATCTTGCCACGGCCGATATCCATCCAGTCTTCGCCGATACTTATCTGTCCGCCAGCACGGCCATGAACCGAATCGAATTCATAGAGGTGGGCGGATGTTTCAACCGGCCCCGGGCTGTTGATCAGCACCACTTCCATATCATCACGATTCATTTCCTGAAGCGCCCGCAAGGTCATGCGCCCGATCCGGCCAAATCCGCTAATTGCCAATCTCAAAGTCATTTAATTTGCTCCTTTTGCTTGTCTGCAGTTTTGCAAATTGCGCGTGCTGTTCAGGCCAGACGTTGGCGCACGGCTGCGACGACCGCATCTTCGGTGATGCCAAAATGCGCATATAAATCTTTGATCGGCGCCGACGCACCAAAGCCGTCCATGCCGATAAAGCTGTCACTTGGCGCAAGCATCCAGTCCCATGATTGCTGCATCGCGGCCTCAATGACAACGCGCGGGGTGCTGCCCAGAACAGCCTGTTGATAGGCCGGGTCCTGGGCGCGGAACAATTCCATACAAGGCATCGACACAACGCTTGCCGCAATACCGTCTTTCGCAAGTGTATCACGTGCGGCCAGCGCAATGCCAACTTCTGATCCGGTGGCAACAAGCGTCACCTGCCGCGACGCTTCGTCCCCGGCGATGATATAGCCGCCTTTGGCGGTTTTGTTTTCGCCCATATCACCATGCCGGAACTGTGCCATGCCTTGCCGGCTTAACGCCAGAATCGAGGGTGATGTCTTGGCTTCAATCGCACATTGCCAGGATTCGGCGGTTTCCACCGCATCGCCCGGCCGAAACACCAGCAAATTCGGTATCACCCGCAAAGCTGCCAGATGTTCAACCGGTTGGTGCGTAGGGCCATCTTCACCCAAGCCGATTGAGTCATGTGTCATCACATAAATGGCGCGCTGCTGCATCAAGGCGGATAAGCGGATTGATGGTCGGCAATAATCGGTAAATACCATAAAGGTGCCACCATAAGGGATCGCACCACCATGCAATGCGATACCATTCATCGCTGCCGCCATGCCATGCTCACGCACACCATAATGGATATAGGTGCCGGCATAATTATTCCGGTCAAAAATACTGTGATCACCGACCCGTGTATTGTTTGATCCGGTTAAATCAGCCGAGCCGCCAAACAGTGTTGGGCAGGCTGGCAAGATGGCTTCAAGTGTTTTCTGGCTGGCAACGCGGGTCGCCAGATTTTGCGGTTCCGCCGCCAGTTTTGTTTTCCACGCCAGAACCGCTGGTGCAAATGCAGATGGCAGATCGCCGCGCATCGCCGCATCAAACGCGTCTGCATCAGCCCGCGCAGCATGCCGTTTTTGCCAGCTGCTGCGTGCGCTGTTGCCCTGGCTGCCGACAGCACGCCAGCTGTCCAACAGATCAGCCGGAATGTCAAAGGCATCAAACGGCCAGTCAAGCGCCGCACGGGCAGCGGCAATTTCGGTGTCGCCAAGTGGGGCGCCATGCACACCAGAGGTGCCTTGCTTGGCTGGCGCGCCAAAGCCGATCACTGTTTTACAGCGAATCAGGCTGGGGCGATCATCCGCCTTTGCCGCGGTAATGGCCGCTGACACCGCATCCATATCATGCCCCTCGCATGCCAGCACCTGCCAGTTATAGGCAGCAAACCGCGCAGAAATATCGTCGGAAACAGTTAAATCGGTGGTGCCATCAATGGAGATGCCATTATCGTCAAACAGCACAATCAACCGGCCAAGCTGCATATGGCCGGCCATCGACGCGGCCTCGTGGCTGATGCCTTCCATCAGACAGCCGTCACCAGCAATCACATAAGTTTGATGGTCAACCAGATCATCGCCAAATTTGGCCGCCAAATGCCGTTCCGCCATGGCCATGCCAACCGCATTGGCAATGCCCTGACCAAGCGGGCCGGTGGTTGTTTCAATGCCGCTGGCATGGCCAAATTCGGGATGCCCGGCGGTGCGCGCGCCAAGCTGTCTGAAATTGCGGATTTCATCCAGCGTCATATCGGCATAGCCGGTCAGATACAACAGCGCATAAAGCAGCATTGACCCATGCCCGGCAGACAGCACAAATCGGTCGCGGTCAGGCCAGTTTGGCGTGTCGGCGCAAAATTTCAAATGATCGCAAAATAATGCGGTGGCGGCGTCGGCCATGCCCATCGGCATGCCCGGATGCCCTGAATTTGCCGCTTGCACCGCGTCCATTGTCAAAGCCCGTATGGCATTTGACATGCGTTTTTTTTCAGATGGGTTTGGCATGTGTGTCTCCGGTGGCCGCGGCACAATTGAAAGCGTCACATGATGTAACGGTGGTGTGATGCGCCGCAATTTGCCCGTGTTCGACTGTTTCGTCAATGCACCATAGCGGTGTTGCCAGCATGTGGTTTCCAGCGCCGCCGGAGCGGTGATTTTTTTTTGGGGTTTATTTCGATTCTGATTTGAGGCAAGCTTCGCTTTGTAAAGCTCTATGATCAACAGAAAAAATCGTGTCGCACGACCCCGCATTCAGGTGCGAAATCGCTGTGGGAAAACGGTTTTAGACTGTTGTTGAAAGTGGAATAACCAAGACATGAACCGATTGCAAAATGCGCAAAAATTACTGGGCGATTCGCTCGCTGCGTTGGAATCGGCGGTTGCACAAACCCAGCTATCAACCAGCCCGGTTGGTAACGATGATGGCGATGATGGTTTAGCCACCACGCCAAGCATGGATCTTGGGCAGTTGTCGCAAGACGTCACAGCCATCGAGGCCGATCTGGACAAAGCGATCCAGATGCTTGCCGAGTTGACAGCACAACATCCCACAGGAGATGGCGCATGAGCCAATCTGTCGTCACCATCCGGTTAAATGGCAATCCATATCAAATTGGCTGTGGTGCGGGCGAAGAGGCGCATGTCAGCAAACTTGGCGAAGAAGTTGAATCGATTATGCAATCATTGATTGCGTCGGTGGGGCAGATTGGTGAGGCTCGATTATTGGCGATGGTTGCGCTTATTCTGGCCGATCGCGCCGCCGGAAATGCAGATGAGCCGCCGTTGAATGGGGCGGCGGATGGGGCTACGAGTGGGGCTGCGCGTGCGTCCGCGGCCGACCATGACGCGGCAGCCGAGGCACTCGAAATGGCGGCAGAGCGTATCGCGGCACTTGCATCCCGCCTGACAAAACCCTAACTATAGATAAGGCGACGACTGGGCTTTCGCGTTTGGTTGTTTAATCCCTGGGGCCATAAATTTTCTCTCGGGAGCTGCCTCTGGCTGGATCGTGGTCTGGTTATTGCGGCGCCCACCTGCAAAGCAGGTCACAGAGGATATCTATACTGACGGTTCATCTGGTCGTCGCCGTCATATTTCAACGGGTCGCATCGTTGGCCCGGCGCTTTTGTCTGACAGGTTTGTGTTCAGTGCCAAAAATTTTCCCACCCTTACCATCGACAGATGATTTGGCAACTTCTTCAGATGATCTGGTTTCGGCAAAAGCGCAGGCGCGGAAACAGGCCGCTAAAATCCGCCAGCAACAGGCAGATATGCACCCGCAGGCGGCCGAGCAACTGGTTGCATATTGTGCAGAGCTGATGCAAACCTTTGGCCACGGCATCTATGCCGCCTATTTGCCGATCCGCAGCGAAATTTCGCCACTGCCATTGGTCGCGGCACTGCATCAAGCTGGCCAGCAAACCGCCATGCCGATCACCCCGGCCGAGGGGCAAGCCTTGAGTTTCCGTCTGTGGGCGGTGGGCGATGATCTGGAAGCGGGGCCGTATGGCACATCGCAGCCTTTGACCGCTGGTCAACCGGTGTTGCCCGATATTATTCTGGCACCATTGCTGGCGTTTGACGCGGCTGGCTGGCGGCTTGGCTATGGTGGTGGGTTTTATGACCGCACCATTGCCGATTTGGCGACGCGCCGGCATTCATGCGCGGTGATCGGCCTTGGCTTTGACGGGCAAAAGCTGGACAAGGTGCCAATTGGCCCCTATGACATGCCCTTGGACGCGGTATTGACCCCTTCGGGGCTGCACCGCACGAAACGGTAAGCGTCTATGGCGGATATCAGGGCGAGGAGCCTGCGATGACTCGTGTATTGTTTTTAGGGGATATTGTTGGCCGCGCGGCGCGTCACGAAGTGATCAGCCAGGTGCCGCTTTTACGGGCCGAGCATAATCTCGATTTCATCGTGGTGAATTGCGAAAATGCGGCTGGTGGATTTGGCGTAACCCCGGCAATTTGTGAGGCGCTGTTTGAAGCTGGCGTTGATGTTTTGACGACTGGCAATCATGTCTGGGACAAGCCTGAAATCATCCCCTATATTGAGACGCAGAGCCGTCTATTGCGGCCGCTGAATATGCCCGAGGCAACCCCCGGCAATGGCGTGGTCACGCATACCAATGCGGCTGGCAAACGCCTTACCGTGGTGAATGTTATGACCAATTTATTCATGGCGGCGAATGACCCGGTTTTTGCCGCGTTAGACGGTGCGCTGGTGCGGCATAAATTGCAGCGTGATGCGGATTTTATTCTGGTTGATGCGCATGGTGAGGCGACCTCAGAAAAAATGGCGCTGGGGCATATGGTTGATGGTCGCGCCTCGATGCTGGTTGGCACGCATACGCATGTGCCGACAGCTGATCACCGGATTTTGGCCGGCGGCACGGCCTATCAGACAGATGCGGGTATGTGCGGCGATTATGACAGCGTCATCGGCATGGACAAGGTGGCCGCGACTGACCGGTTTACCGGCCGCGGCAATAGCCGTTTGTCGGTGGCAATGGGGGCGGTGACATTGTGTGGCTTGCTGGTCGAGGCAGATGCAAATGGACTGGCACAAACAGTCGCGCCGCTGCGTGCTGGTGGTGGCCTGTCTCCCGCCTGAATTGGCGCTTGAATTGGCGCTGGCGAAATTAAATTAGTGGGACAAAATTGCTGGGGCAAAATTGCGGGGGTAAGGCTGGTATAAGCCCCGGTCATCTGGTATAGAGTTTTTTGTGCAGGCAGCACATGTACAGCTTTTGTAATATTGTGCTTCAAACCAATCAAATATAAGAAAATTCAGAGACTATGGCAGGCCATTCCAAATTCAAAAATATCATGCACCGCAAAGGTGCGCAGGACAAAAAACGCGCCAAAGTCTTTGGCCGTCTGATTAAGGAATTAACCGTTGCGGCGCGGTCCAGCACCGACCCGGATTCGAATCCGCGTTTGCGCACCGCGCTGGCGGCGGCGCGTGCTGCGAATATGCCAAAGGACAATATTGAGCGGGTTCTCAAACGCGCCGAAGGCGGCGAGGGCGAGTCCTATGATGAAATCCGTTATGAGGGGTACGGGCCGGGCGGCACCGCGCTGATTGTTGACGCGATGACCGATAACCGCAATCGCACCGCCTCGGAAGTGCGGGCAGCGTTTAACAAGTTTGGCGGCTCGCTTGGTGAAACCGGATCGGTCAGTTTTATGTTCGATAAGGTGGGCCAGATCGCCTATGCGGGTGATGTTGCGGATGCGGACACCATGTTCGAGGCGGTGCTTGAAGCCGGCGCTGATAATGTGGAAACCGACGATAATGGGCATGAAATCACCTGCGCGCCGGAACAGTTCAACAATGTACGCGAAGAGCTGGAAAGCCGGTTTGGCGCCCCCGAAGAATCCGGGCTGACCTGGAAACCGCAAAATCTGATCACCGTTGACGAGGCACAAGCGTCAACCCTGCTCAAGCTGTTGGACGCGCTTGACGATAATGATGATGTGCAGAATGTGTCATCAAATTTTGACATTTCTGACGATATCATCGCCAAGCTCACCTGAGTGCCGGGCAGGATGCGCATTCTTGGAATTGATCCCGGATTGCGCTGTACCGGTTGGGGTGTGATCGATTTTAATCAGGGCCGGCTGCAACATATCGCCAATGGCGCGATCCGGCCTGACCCCCGTGCAAGTGACGCTGACCGTCTGACAGCGATTTATCAGGGGTTGTCAACGGTGATTGCCGATACAGATCCCGACATTGCCGCCATTGAAGAGATATTTGTGGCAAAATCCGCACGTTCTGCGCTGCGCCTTGGGATGGCCCGCGGCGTCGGTATTCTGGCTTGTGGGACGGCGCAGATCATGATCAGTGAAATCGCTGCACGCGCGGTGAAAAAAGCCGTCGTTGGCACCGGCGGCGCCAGCAAGGAACAGGTGCAGGAGATGGTGGCGCGCCTGTTGCAGGTGCGAGCAGAAAATGCCGATGCGGCAGATGCGCTGGCAATTGCCATTGCCGCCAGCAATGATGCTGGAAAACCGGCTGGCATCGCGGTAATGTCGGCGCATGCCACGCCGGATGACCCGCTTTCGAGAGCGATCAGTCAGGCGTTGGCGCGGGATGATGTTAAGCATAGGGGCCAAAAATGATCGCACAATTGCGGGGAAGCGTTGTTCACGCCGACAACCAAATCATCATTCTTGATGTGCAGGGTGTTGGCTATGCGGTGCATGTGTCCGGCCGTTCGCAAAGCCAGCTTGCCACAGCACCCGACATGGTCACGGTCTTGACCGAAATGCAGGTCCGCGAAGACAGCATGACATTGTTCGGTTTTGTTGATGCGGCAGAGCGCGATGCGTTCCGGCTGCTGATCACGGTGCAGGGTGTTGGCGCAAAAGCAGCAATGGCCATTTTATCGGTGCTTGATCCGGCAGCGCTGACCCAGGCGATTGTCGCCGGTGACAAGGCGATGGTGGCGCGGGCTGATGGTGTTGGCCCCAAAATAGCCCAGCGTGTTGTCAATGAACTATCCGAGAAAATTGGAAAAATACCCAATCTTGCCAATGCTGTTGGCGGTGTTGAATTTGGTATGGCTGACGCTGGCATGATAGAGGCAGGGGCGTCGCAGGATGCGCTGTCGGCGCTGGTTAATCTTGGCTATGCGCGGGCCGAGGCGCATGGCGCCATTGTGCGTGCACAGCGTGCTGGCGCGGCGGCTGACGTATCATCACTGATTGCAGCGGCGCTGCGGGAGATGGGCACGTGACAATGCAGGACGAAGACAGGCTGGTGGCTGGCACCAGTCAGGAACGTGGTGACAATGCGTTGCGGCCAACGCTGCTCGCTGAATTTATCGGTCAGGGCAATGGGCGGCGCAATTTGGAGACATTTATCCATGCGGCGCGTGATCGCGGTGATGCTATGGATCATACGCTGCTGCATGGCCCGCCCGGGCTAGGCAAAACAACATTGGCACAGATTATTGCAGCCGAGTTGGGTGTTGGCTTCCGCGCTACATCGGGGCCGGTGGTGGCGCGTGCCGGCGATTTGGCGGCGCTGCTGACGAATTTGCAGCCGCGTGACGTCTTATTTATCGATGAAATTCACCGGCTTGCACCGGCTGTTGAAGAGGTGCTGTATCCGGCGATGGAGGATTTTCAGCTTGATCTGATGATTGGCGAAGGCCCGTCCGCCCGTTCGGTGCGCATTGACTTGCCGCCTTTCACGCTGGTTGGCGCGACCACACGATCTGGTTTGCTGACAACACCGCTTCGTGACCGGTTTGGCATCCAGATGCGGATGCAGTTTTATGATGCGGATGAATTGGCAAGGATACTCAGCCGACAAGCGCAAAAACTCGGTCTGCAACTGGCAGGTGACGGGGCCATGGAAATTGCTAGCCGGGCGCGTGGTACCCCTCGCGTGGCTGGCCGGTTGCTGCGGCGGGTGCGTGATATCGCAGCGGTTGAGGGTGCAGACCAGGTCACCGCGGCGATTGCCGATGCGGCGCTGGTAAGGCTAGAGGTTGATGCGCAAGGTCTTGACGCGATGGATCGTCGCTATCTGTCCTGCATGGCGGACTCGTATGGCGGTGGGCCGGTTGGGGTGGAAACGCTGGCCGCTGTTTTGTCAGAACAACGCGATGTTCTGGAAGAGGTGATCGAACCCTATCTGATGCAGACCGGATTGTTAATGCGCACCCCACGCGGCCGTTGCCTGTCATCGGCAGGCTGGGACTATCTTGGCCTGACGCCACCAGCGGCGGCCGTGCGCCAGCTCGATTTGCTTGGCACGATTGATGACCCGGCCGAGCCAAACATAGGTGATGCGTGACCGGATCGGCCTTTCACGGCGATGCCGTTCACCAACTTGATGGCCATCTTGATGATACCGTGCATCGCTATCATCTGCGGGTGCAATATGAAGATACTGACGCTGGCGGCATTGTGTATCACGCGCAATATCTGGCATTTGCCGAACGCGCCCGTTCAGCGTGGCTGCGCTGTCTGGGCATTGATCAGCAAGCCTTGCTGACGCGCGATGGAAACGGCTTTGTGGTTCGGCATATTGACATTGATTTTGTGCAGGCGGCGGCGCTTTCTGCGGTTCTGGAAATCACCAGCGAGGTGATGAAAACGGGTGGTGCATCGGTGAAATTGCGACAAACCATTACAAATATGCAATCTTGCCATATTGTTGCCAGACTCGTCGTCGACATAGGGTTCGTTAATTTGCAATCGGCAGGCACAGCACGGGCATGCCGTATGCCACAGGATATACGAAACAAGCTGGCTGGTGGGGCGCAGAAGTAGGACAAAATTGGGCGGCATAGAGATGCCGTCAGGTTATGACTGTTAGGGTGAGAACAGAGGTATGATTAAATGAATTCAGTAGAAATGACGGTTACACATGCCAGCTCGGATTTGAGTATCTGGGGGCTTTTTATGGCAGCGGATCCCTTTGTAAAGCTGGTGATGTTGCTGTTGGTTCTGGCATCTGTCTGGTGCTGGGCGATTGTTGTGGAAAAAGTCACATTGCTGCGGCGTGAACGCCGGCTGGCACAACAATTTGAGGATGCGTTCTGGTCAGGCGGGTCGCTTGACAAGCTCTATGATGATACCGGGGCTGATCCGAAAGATGCGTTATCCGTGGTGTTTGTGGCAGCGATGCGTGAGTGGCGCCGCGCCAATTCACGCGGGCTTGCAGAAAGTGAAAGGGTGGATTTACGGGCTTCGCTTGTCAGCCGCATTGACCGGTCGATGACCTTTACCATTACCCGGGAAATGGAACGGCTGGAACGCGGTATGAATTTTTTGGCCTCGATCGGATCAGTATCGCCGTTTGTCGGCTTGCTTGGCACGGTTTGGGGCATCATGAGTTCATTTCAATCAATTGCTGAGTCAAAAAACACCAGCCTCGCGGTGGTGGCACCGGGGATTGCCGAAGCGTTGTTCGCCACCGCATTGGGGCTGGCAGCCGCTATTCCGGCGGTTGTTGCCTATAATAAATTTGCTGGCGACCTTGAACGATTTGGGGCACGCCTTGAGACATTTGCACAGGAATTCAGTACATTGCTGGCGCGTCAGCTTGACGAAGGCGGTCAATAATGGGGGCCAGCGTCAAACGTCCGGCACGTGGTGCCCGGCATCGTCCGATGGGCGAAATCAATGTCACGCCTTTTGTCGATGTGATGCTGGTTCTGTTGATCGTGTTTATGGTCACCGCGCCATTGTTAACCGTGGGTGTTGAGGTTGATTTGCCGAAAACCCAGGCCGGACAGATCAATGCTGATGCGGCGCCGCTTGTTGTTTCGATGAAAGCCGATGGATCGCTGTATTTGCAGGAAGCCGAAGTTGACAGTGATGCGTTGATCCCGCGGTTGCAGGCGGTTTCCGAGGCAAACCCGGACATCCGTATTTTTGTGCGCGGTGATGCGGCCGTGACCTATGGTGACATATTGGGAGTCATGGGACGTATTCAGGCAGCCGGCTTTAGCAAAGTCGCGCTCGTCGCAAAGCTTCCTGAGATTGAGTAGATCACAAATTGTGAATGGCAAAACAGGATGAACCCACGTTCATTTTACATTTCGATTTGCTTGCATCTCGGCATTGTTGTGCTGGCGTTGGTCGGTCTGCCGTCTTTAAACCGGCCGCTGCCTGAAGATCAGCCGCTGGTGATGATGGAAATTGTGCAGACGGTGCCGCAAACCAATGTGAATGAAGGCAGCGAGGTCAGCACCGCCAAACAGGAACAGCAGGCAGCGCAACGCAAAATCCCGCCACCACCGCCACCGCCGCCGCCAAAACCAGCACCGGCAGCGCCAAAGACACCGGCCAAATCAACGCCAAAGGCAGTTGATCCGGCGGCTGAGATCATTCCTGAAAAAATACAGGAAAAACCAAAGCCAGCCGAGGCACAGCCGCCGGTGCCGCCAAAGCCTAAACCGACGCAGACAGCGGCACAAAAAATGCCGACAAAACTGCCAAAATCACCGCCAAAACGGGTGAATAAGCTGGCACGGCAAAACGAACTGGCCAAACAACGCACCGATGCGCTGACCGGGGTGATGCAGAATTTGGCAAAAGCCAAGGCGGTGAATGATGATGCTGAAAAGAAGCGGCGTGAGCAGGAACGTAAAAAAGCCGCAGAAAAGCTGAATGACAGCCTGAGTGCTGCCGCTGGTGATGTTTTAAAAGCACCGGACAAACCGGTGGTTGGCCCACTTGGATTATCCGATATCGACCGGTTGCGGGCGCATTTATCAAAATGCTGGGATCCGCCCATCGGCGCGGCTGGCAGCGATACCCTCATTGTTGACATAATTGTGTCGTTAGATCGTGATGGACACGTGCTTAGCGCCAAAGTTGATAACAATTTGAGGTTTAACACAGATCGGATTTTTAAGGTTGCAGCTGAAGAGGCCATTCGGGCAACACGCGAATGTTCGCCTCTGCCGCTGCCACCGGAAAAATATGAGCAATGGAAGAGCTTTATATTTGTTTTTGACCCGCGGTTTTTGACCCGGTGAAAAACCCGCCATTGGGTGACAAACCCGCCATTGGGTGGCAAGATTACAGGCACCAAAATATCGGTCATATGGTGTCGCCATGTCGGGTCGAGCGAAATGAAGCGGAATAAACGGGCATAAAGGGTAAATTTATCATGGTAGCAAAAATTTTCCGGCCGATACTGTGCCGCTGCGTTGCGGTTGTTGCGGTTCTGGCTATCGCTCTGGGGCTGGCCCCTATCGGGCAAGCCGAGGCCCAGCTCCGTATTGAAATCACCGAAGGACAGGTGGCGCCGACGCCCATTGCCATAGCCGAATTTACCGGGCCGGATGGCAATGTCACCGCTGTCGGGCGTCAATTAACGCAGATTATTTCTGATGATTTGGAAAGTTCTGGTCTGTTTCGGCCGGTGGATAGTGCGGCCTTTATTGATCCGCCAAAAGCGCCGTCGGTAAAGCCAAATTTTGCCAATTGGTCGCCGCTTGGGGTGAAAGGGCTGCTGGTTGGTTCAGCCTATATTGACGATGCCGGCATGCTGCAGGTTGAATTTGTGTTATGGGATGTGGTGATCCAGCGCAATATTACCGCTGGCGGCGGCAATGCTGATCAATCCGGATTGCGCCGGCTAGCCCACCAGATTGCCGATTTTGTATATGAAGAATTTACCGGCGATAGTGGCTATTTTGACACGCAAATTGTCTATGTGGCTGAATCCGGCACGCAAAGCCGGCGGTTAAAACGCTTGGCGATTATGGATCAGGACGGGCATAACCACCGCTATTTAACCTCGGGTCTTGATTTGGTGCTGACACCGCGCTTTTCCCCGACGGCCAATGAAATTGCCTATCTGAATTACTTTAATGACGAGCCGAATGTGTATCTTTTTGAGGTGGCCACTGGTCGCACCGAGCGGTTGGGCTCATTCCCCGGCATGACATTTGCGCCGCGTTTCGGGCCAGATGGCGATAAGCTGATCATGAGCCTGGCCCAGGACGGGATGACTGATATCTACGAAATGGACATGCGTACCCAATCGATTAACCAATTAACCAAATCAGCATCGATTGACACCTCGCCGTCCTATGCGCCAGATGGCAATCGCATTGTCTTTAATTCTGACCGTGGCGGCAGTCAGCAACTCTATGTGATGGACGCCGATGGCAGCAATGTCAGGCGCATCAGCTATGGTGTTGGCCGCTATGCCACCCCGGTTTGGTCGCCGCGGGGTGACATCATTGCCTTCACCAAGATGGCAAATGGCCAGTTTTACATCGGTGTGATGAATGTCGATGGCAGTGGCGAGCGTTTGTTGGCGGACGGGTTTTTGGTCGAAGGGCCCACCTGGGCGCCGAATGGTCGGGTGTTGATGTATTTTAAACAGGAACCGTTTGAAGCTGATGGGTCTGGCGGCGCAACACATGTTTACCGCATTGATATCACTGGATTTAATGAGCGGCGAATTGTCACCCCGTCGGATGCGTCGGATCCGGCATGGTCACCTTTGCTGCGCTAGATGATTGCGGCACAGAAAATCAGCGCTATCGATATGACAATCACCATTTGGCGACAAATAGAAAAAAATATCAGAAAATCGCTATTTTTCGCCAAATATATGTATTTTTAGGTTTCATTACTTTACCATATCCTATATGTGTCGTGTTATAGATTGACCGGTTGCCCGGCCATAGATCCATTCGTGCACAAATAGCGCTGCGTTAAGATAGACCTGTTACAAGGTGCGCGTAGCATTGTTTTGGCAAAACAGAACTTAAGGTTCGCTGAAAAAAAAATTAGGAGCATCATGATGTTTCAACGCATATTGGCGATAGTTGCCGCAACATTCTTATTCGCAGCTTGTGAAACGGCCTCAGAGGTCGGTGGTGACAGCGCCTCGACCAGTTCGGCGAGTTCGGCTTCATCTGCATCATCATCTGCTTCGGCCGCAAAGACCGAAGCTGACAAGCTGGCTGAAGTTGGTAATACAGTTTATTTTGATTTTGACAGCTCCGAGCTGTCTGAAAACGCGCAAATGACTTTGAACAGGCAGGCCGCATTTTTGAATGTGAACCCAACCCTGGTCATTGTTGTTGAGGGTCATGCTGATGAGCGCGGTACCCGTGAATACAACCTTGCGCTGGGTGATCGGCGTGCGACAGCGGTGCGCGATTATCTGCTGGCCAAGGGGTTGAATTCGGCGCGGGTGCGCACCGTATCATACGGCAAAGAACGCCCAGCAGTTGAAGGCTCGACAGAAGCTGCATGGGAAAAGAACAGACGTGCAGCAACTGTGCTGAACTAATCCTGTTTGAAACAACAAAAAGAGGGGCGGGTGGCTCCTCTTTTTTTTTGCCTAATTTATGCCTAAAATAGCTGTTACTGCTTGGTAACTGCCGTGTCATTGCTAGGATTTATCTACCATGAACAAACGCTTCTTTATTGTTTTGGCATTTATTGTCGCGCTTCCCGGTCTGGCTAGCGCCCAATCATCGACCGACGAGACGGTGATCGAAAATGCCAGTGCGTTGCTTACACGGCATCAACAACGAATGGATATTCTGGAAGCTGGTTTAAAAGATGTCCGTGGGATCATCGAGAATGATCTGCGTGAAATTAAAATGAAGGTCGAACAGATGCAAAGCAGCAGTTCTGAGGCCGGCACATCGCAGACCGCGGATCTCAAAGCATTGCGCGATCAAATGGAAAAGCTGGGCGACATGCTGGCGATGACCAATCGTCGTATGGAACGCACTCTTGAAATCACCTCAGACACCGAGTTTCGTTTACTGCGGCTGGAAAAGCGCATGCAGACATTGCTCACGCTTGGTGGTGATGACGCCGCTGCGGCGTTGGTGCAGCAGGACACAATCGGCGCTGGCGAGGCGGCAGCTGTGCAGATGTCGCGTGACCTTGATACCGGCATTTCAAGCTGGTCGGTTGCGGAAGACTCGTTAAATGACGCGCTGGCAAATGTTGAGGGGGATAATGCCACCAGTGAGGCAAGCGCAGTTGACGAAAATGCCGGATCAGCCGATACCGGTTCAGCCGATACCGAATCAGCTGACACCGCGTCAGCCGACACCGGATCATTAGATGCCGGATCAGCCGATACAGCGCTTGCTGCGGGCGACAACGCCATCCCCGCGAATGCTGAATCAACCGGTGAAACCGCGCCTACACAGCCCGAAGTGTTGCCGGCTGTCAGCCCGGAAGAGCAATATCGCTTTGCACTGGGACGCGCTTTGCAAAATGATCTGGAAACGGCAGAGCTGGCATTTACTGAATTCCGGACTTTTAACCAAGGTCACGCGCGGCAGGCTGATTCTATTTTCTGGCTTGGCCGGGTGCAATTTATGCGTGGCGAATTTGAAAAGGCGGCGATGACTTTTTCTGAATTCAATAGCGCCTATCCGGGTGATGCCCGTCTTGTTGATACGACCATGTGGATTGCCGAGTCAGTGTCGCATTTCGCACCGCCGGAACAGGCTTGTGAAATTTATGCGTCATTGCCGCAGCTCATTGACACGCCACCGGATACATTTCTGGCGCAATTGTCCAAACTGAGCGATGACGCAAACTGCGCCGAGTAGCCGTTTAGCCGCTTATGATGCCGCTTTTGCGCGGGATATGCAGGCGTTGCAGCTTGCCAACAGCAGCGTTTTTATAACCGCATTATCCGGTGGGCCAGACAGTTCGGCGCTGGCCTGTCTTGCCGATCGTTACGCGCGATCATGTGGCGCCGCGCATCAGGCCATTATTGTCAATCATAACATCCGCAGTGATGCCACCGACGAGGCCGAGCGTGTCCGCCAACGCATGCAAGCTCGCGCGATTGCGACGCAGATTGTGACGGTACAGGACAAGGCACCATCAACCGGCATTCAGGAATGGGCCCGGCATCAGCGGTTTGCCGCCCTGACAAAACAGGCACGACAACAGCGGGCTGTCTTGCTTTTTGCGCACCATCAGGCGGATCAGGCAGAAACCGTGCTGATGCGGCTTGCCCGCGGCTCTGGCATTGCCGGGCTGGCAGGTATGCGCGGCCTGACGTATCGTGACGCGGTGCCGGTGGCGCGGCCGCTGCTGAACTGGTCGGCCGATCAGTTGCGCGATGTGCTGGCTTTGCTTGGCTGTGACTTTGAAGATGATCCAAGCAACCGAAATTATGATTTTGAGCGGGTTCGGCTGCGGCGCTTTTTGCGCAAAAGCGCGGCCTGTGGGTTTCCGACAATCGCGACGGCACAGCGTCTGGGGCAGGCCATGGCGGCAATATCCGACCATTGTGCGGCGGTAAGTACACCGATCTGGGAGGCCGCGACAGATTTGTTGCCAAGCGGGCATGCGGTTATCGATATGCGCCGCTTGCAAAAGCTGCCCGATTCAATGTGGCAGTATCATGCGCGCCGCCTGATCCGGCAGGTAGGCGGTAATCGCTATGGGGTGTCTGCGCGTGCGCTTGACAGGTTGCGCGCACGGGTGCTGGCGGCGCAGAATAGCACCCTTGGCGGCTGTCAGTTCGTCCGCTCGATGCAGCCGGGTGATACCGCGCGGTTTTATGTGGTGCGTGAAATTGGCCGTGTTCCGCAGGAATGCGACGTGGCGGCTGGTGATGATGTTATTTTTGCCGGTTGTTGGCGGTTACGCACAGCATTTTCCGGAAAGCTGCTCAATGCCGGCACAGCACTGCAGCTCAAGCGCACCACAACAGCCGCGCCGCCACCCGATGCGATTGCCGCTTTGCCGTATATCGTCAGGCGCGTAATTCCTGTTCTCTATACCCTTGACGGCGGCCTTATTTATCCCCAATTAGAAGGGGTAAAATCATGCGTCACTTCGACAGACAGAGCGTTGTCAGCACAGTTTTTGGGGCGGTAGATCGTTTTACAGACAACAAGATGTAATTGACAGGACAGTGATGTGAATAATCTGGCACGCAACATAATTATCTGGCTGATTTTTGGCGCCGCGCTTATCGGCCTTTTTAACCTTTTCCAGAGCCCGTCATCGGGTCAGCCGGCCAACCAGCTCGCTTACTCAGATTTCGTCGCTGAAGTGGAAGCCCAGCAGATTGACGAGGTGTTGATTGAAGGGCGCAATCTGCGCGGGGAAAGTAAAAATGGCCGGGTCATCACCAGTGTGATGCCGGAAGGTGCCAATATTGTTGCCGTGCTGGATGCCAATGATGTGCGAATCGTTGCAAGCCCGGAAAATAGCGGCATGCCGAGTTTCTTCTCGATTCTACTGTCCTGGTTCCCGATGCTGTTGTTCATTGGCATATGGATTTTCTTCATGCGACAGATGCAGGGTGGATCACGCGGTGCAATGGGGTTTGGGAAATCCCGGGCAAAGCTGCTTACCGAGCATCAGGGGCGCGTGACTTTCGAAGATGTTGCCGGCATTGATGAGGCCAAAACTGAGCTTGAAGAAGTTGTTGAATTTCTGAAAGATCCGGGCAAGTTCCAGCGACTTGGCGGCAAAATTCCAAAAGGTGTGTTGCTTGTTGGTCCTCCGGGTACCGGTAAGACATTGCTGGCCCGCGCCATTGCTGGCGAGGCTAATGTGCCGTTCTTTACCATCTCCGGCTCGGATTTTGTTGAGATGTTCGTTGGTGTTGGTGCCAGCCGTGTGCGCGATATGTTTGAACAGGGCAAGAAAAATGCCCCATATATCATCTTTATCGATGAAATTGACGCGGTCGGGCGGCATCGCGGCGCTGGTCTTGGCGGCGGTAATGACGAACGCGAACAAACGCTCAACCAGATGCTGGTCGAGATGGATGGCTTCGAAGCGAATGAAGGGGTGATTCTGATTGCCGCAACCAACCGGCCTGATGTGCTGGATCCGGCATTGCTGCGTCCCGGCCGTTTTGACCGTCAGGTTGTTGTGCCGAACCCGGACGTGATGGGCCGCGAAAAAATTCTCAAGGTGCATATGCGCAAGACGCCTCTCGCCGAGGGTGTTGAGCCGCGCGTTATCGCCCGTGGCACCCCCGGCTTTTCCGGTGCTGATCTGGCCAATCTGGTGAATGAAGCCGCATTGCTGGCAGCGCGAAAAGGCCGCCGCACCGTCTCTATGGCTGAATTCGAAGAAGCCAAAGACAAGGTTATGCTGGGATCAGAGCGTCGCTCGATGGTGATGACCGATGAAGAAAAACGCCTGACAGCCTATCATGAAGCCGGTCACGCTGTGGTTGCGCTGCATTGTCCGGCGTCTGACCCTATCCACAAGGCAACGATCATCCCGCGCGGCCGCGCACTGGGCATGGTGATGCGGTTGCCCGAAGGCGACCGGATCTCGCTGGCGCGTGACAAAATCTATGCGGATCTGCGGGTTGCCTGTGGCGGTCGTATTGCCGAAGATTTAATCTTTGGCGTCGACAAGGTCACAACCGGTGCCTCATCTGACATTCGTATGGCGACCGATATGGCGCGGCGGATGGTGACCGAATGGGGCATGTCCGACAAGCTGGGATTCCTCGCCTATAGTGCAGATGAACAGGAAGTGTTTTTGGGTCGGTCGGTGTCACAGCAAAAAAACATGGCTGATGCCACCGCCTCGATTATTGATGCTGAGGTGCGGCGCATTGTTGATGAAGCCTATGATGCCGCAACCAAAATCCTCAAAAAATATAATGTTGAGCTGGAACGGTTGGCACAGGGGCTGCTTGAATATGAGACGCTTGATGGTGAAGAAATCAAAATCATCGTTGAGGGCGGCACGCTGGTTCGCAAAGACGCAGACGACACCCCGGTTAAGCCTGGACCGGTGCGCAAATCACGCACTGGTCTGCCGGGTACCGGGCGGCCGAAAAAGCCCGGTGGCGAACCTGCCTAAGACCCGTTAGATGCAGGGCAGACCTAAATTGACCAAAACCACACAGGCGGCACCAATGGTGCCGCCTTTTGCTGTGCCCACATGGGTGCGGCCGGTAATCGGTGCCGCTGGTGATGCAACCGTGCCGATTGCCGCCGGATGGGCAACAGCGCATCACTTTGACGTGGTAACGCGCAATTCTGACGATCACTATCAGATCACCCGCATGTCCGAAGATGCCGTCATTGAACAGGCCGATGACCGCAACAAAGCCGCAGCATGGCTTGATCAACTCTATGCTGCACGCGCCGAATTTGCCGGTCTGGACATGTCAAAGCCGCATCTGATGGGGGTGATTAACACAACGCCGGACAGTTTTTCTGATGGTGGCGCGCATCTGGCACCGGCGAAAGCGATGGCCAGCGGCATGGCGATGTGGCAGGCCGGCGCATCGATTATTGATGTTGGCGGTGAGTCAACAAGGCCCGGCGCTGCACCGATTACCCGCAATCAGGAATTGGCGCGGGTGTTACCGCCGATAACCGGGCTGGCGCAACAGAATGTGCGGATTTCTATTGATACACGCCATGGCGATGTTATGACCCGCGCCTGTGCGGCTGGTGCCGGTATCATTAATGATGTCGAAGCCTTGCGGCGTGACGGGGCGGTGGAAGCGGCGGTGGCCAGCAATGTTCCGGTCATCATCATGCATATGCAAGGCCAGCCCGAGACCATGCAGCAGGCCCCCGAATACGGCTTTGCACCGATCGAGATTTACCAGTTTTTAGAAGAGCGCATACAGGCGCTTATGGCGGCTGGCATAGCCAAATCGCATATTGCAATTGATCCGGGTTTCGGCTTTGGCAAGACCGTCGCGCATAATCTGCAAATTGTGAACTGGCTGGCCATGTTTCATGGGCTGGGTGTGCCATTGCTGTTTGGTGCCAGCCGCAAATCGACAATCGCCATATTATCACATGGTGAACCGGCTGATCAGCGTCTGCCCGGATCACTGGTTCTGGCAATGGCGGCCTATCGACAAGGGGCGCAGATGCTGCGTGTCCATGATGTTGCAGAAACCGCCCAGGCATTAGCCGTTGAACAGGCATTAGCCAGCGACCAGGCCATAGCCGGCGAACAGGCCAAAGAGCAGAATTGAGAGTAACGTTTCTGCGCTTGTGAACTGGTGGCAAGCTATTCTAGATTAACCAATAGGGTCGATGATGCCGCCATGGGTGGTGTTGTCAGTGTAAAAAGGGGCTTTTATGGCAGGGTTGTTTGGGACAGATGGGGTGCGCGCCCGTATTAATACCGGCTCGATGACTGCCGAAGCCGTTGTGCGGCTGGCGCTGGCGGCGGGTCGCTGGTTTGCCGATCGTAATCCGGGGATAAAACATGCCCGCCCGAAAGTCGTGATCGGCAAGGATACAAGATTATCCGGCTATATGATTGAGGCGGCGATGGTGGCCGGTTTTACCTCAATCGGTCTGGATTGTCGCTTGCTTGGGCCTATTCCAACGCCTGCTGTGGCGCATTTAACGCGGTCTTTGCGGGCCGAACTTGGGGTGATGATATCGGCGAGCCATAACCCGCACCATGATAATGGCATCAAATTATTTGGCCCGGATGGTTATAAGCTTGATGATGCCATCGAGGCTGAAATTTCGGCGCTGGCGGCTGGCTCAATCGCCTTGGCCGAGCCAAACCAGCTTGGCCGCGCCCGGCGCATGCTCGATTCGGTTGGACGTTATGTCGAATTTGCCAAATCTACCTTGCCCGGCCGGATGCGCCTGGATGGTCTGAAGATCGTTGTCGATTGTGCGAATGGGGCGGCCTACCGCACCGCGCCTGATACGCTTTACGAGCTTGGCGCCGAGGTGATCCCGCTGGCGGTAAGCCCGGATGGTTTCAACATCAATGATGGCTGCGGCGCGGTATACCCGCAGATGATGGCCGCTGCGGTGGTCGAGCATGGGGCAGATGCCGGCATTTGCCTTGACGGTGATGCCGACCGTTTGATTTTGGCTGATGAAACCGGGGCGATTATTGATGGTGACCAGATTTTGGGGCGGCTGGCGCTGTCGCTGCACCAAAAAGGCACGCTGAGCGGTGATGCGGTGGTTGGCACGGTGATGAGCAATCGCGGTCTTGAAATGCGCCTGCGCGAGGCGGGTCTGACCTTGCATCGCACCAATGTTGGCGACCGGTATATTTTGGAAAAGATGCGCGCTGACGGATATAATCTGGGTGGTGAACCGTCCGGCCATATTTTGATGACACATCTGGCACGGGCTGGCGATGGTCTGCTGGCAGCCTTGCAAATGCTGGCGTTGATGCAGCAGGCACAACAACCAGCCAGCAGTTTTTTTCACTGTTTTTCGCCCAGCCCGCAACGTCTGGAAAATCTGCGGGACATCGATCCGCAAATTTTGCATGACACAAAATTACAGGCTGATCTGACCGCTATTGAGGCTGAGATGAATGGCGCGGGTCGGATTCTGGTGCGTCCATCCGGCACCGAGTCTCTGGTTCGGGTTATGGTTGAAGCTGATAGTGACGCGCTTGTGGCCCGGGCAATCGATGCAATAATTTTGCGCATCAAACAGGCTGCCGATTAAAATTATTTAAAAACAGTCTATTAACCCATGGTAATATATTTCACCTGATCATTTTTTGGTCGGTTGACATCAATTGAGGTTTTTGCGAAGCATGATGCGGGCCGTCACCCCCCAACGGGTGGCAACATGTGACCGCGAGGATGTTATGACACCGCCAATCAAGCCGGCCATGCGGCCAGCCTTGCCGTTTTTTTCATCTGGGCCGACAACCAAACGTCCCGGCTGGTCGCCAAATATTCTCAGCGATGCTGTCCTTGGCAGGTCACATCGATCAAAAGCTGCAAAATCAAAAATCACCGAAACGATGCAACTGGCGCGCGAAATATTGCAGATGCCGGATGATTACTTGATTGGCATTGTGCCGGGATCAGATACCGGTGCTGTTGAGATCGCCTTATGGTCGATGCTTGGCGCGCGCGGCGTCGATGTGTTGGCTTGGGAATCTTTTGGCAAAGATTGGGTGAATGATATTGTCGGCCAGTTGCGGCTTGACGATGTTACCCTGCATCAGGCGCCCTATGGGCAGTTGCCCGATCTGGCCGCGGTCAATTTTGCCAATGATGTTGTGCTGACATGGAACGGCACCACATCCGGCGTGAAACTGCCCGATGGCGACTGGATTGCTGATGACCGCGAGGGTCTTGTGATTGCCGATGCGACCTCGGCCTGTTTTGCCATGCAGTTGCCATGGACAAAGCTAGATGTCGTGACCTTTAGTTTTCAAAAAGCCATCGGCGGTGAGGGCGCGCATGGGGTGATGATATTGTCGCCACGTGCGGTGGAACGGTTGAATCTTTATACACCGCCCTGGCCCATTCCAAAATTATTCCGCCTGACCAAAAATGGCGCCTTCAACGCGTCTATTTTCAATGGCAATACGATCAACACGCCGTCAATGCTGGTGATCGAAGATGCGCTTGATGCGTTATTATGGGCGCAGTCAATTGGCGGTTTGCCAGCCCTGATTGATCGGTCAGAGGCGTGTTTGGCGGCCATCCGCCGGTGGGTGGATGCATCGTCTATATTTGGCTTTCTGGCCGAGCATCCGGCTACAATATCGAATACAAGCGTGACTCTGTCGATCATTGATCCGTGGTTTGTTGCGCTTGACGCGGCGCAAAAGGCGGGTTTTGCCGCGGCGTTGGCAGCGCGTCTGGATGCCGAAGGCGTTGGCTATGATCTGGGCTCATATCGTGATGCCCCGGCTGGCTTGCGGATCTGGGCCGGGCCAATGGTTGATGCCAGCGATGTTGAAGCATTACTGCCTTGGATTGATTGGGCCTATGCCGCCCAACGTGCCGAAATGGGCTGATGAATAATGCTTTGAAGCATATCTAGCCCGGCCAAACCGGTCGATGTGATCACCTAGCCTTTTAAAAAAAGGAATGAAACCCGATGCCAAAAGTACTGATAAGCGATAAATTAAGCCAGAATGCAGTCGATGTGTTTGCCGCGCATGGCGTTGATGCCGATGTCAAAACAGGCCTGTCAGCAGAAGAATTGCAGGCCATCATTGGGGCGTATGACGGGTTGGCAATCCGCTCGGCCACCAAGGTCACCGAGGCGGTTCTCGCCGCTGCTGACAATTTGAAAGTTGTCGGGCGCGCTGGTATCGGTGTCGATAATGTGGACATCGCCGCCGCCACCAAACGTGGTGTGGTGGTGATGAATACGCCGTATGGCAATGCCGTTACAACCGCCGAACATGCGATTGCCATGATGCTGGCATTGGCCCGCCAAATTCCGCAGGCGTCACAGTCGACGAAAGCCGGAAAATGGGAAAAATCCCGCTTTATGGGGACTGAATTGACCGGCAAATGTCTTGGCCTTGTGGGTTGTGGAAATATTGGCTCGATTGTCGCCGACCGGGCGCAGGGGTTGCGCATGCGGGTGGTGGGGTATGATCCCTATCTGTCCGAGGAAAATGCAAAACGGATGGGTGTTGAAAAAGTCGATCTTGATGAGTTGTTGCGGCGGGCTGATTTTATCAGCATTCATACGCCGATGACCGCAGCAACCCGCAATATCATCGGTGCGGACGCGCTTAACAAAACAAAACAAGGCGTGCGGATCATCAATTGTGCGCGAGGCGGTCTTGTCGATGAGCTGGCATTGGCGGCGGCGCTACAAACTGGCCATGTGGCCGGTGCGGCGCTTGATGTGTTTATGCAGGAACCGGCGACCGATAATATTCTGTTTGATTTCGATGCTGTCGTGGCCACGCCGCATCTGGGCGCCAGTACCGTCGAGGCACAGGAAAAAGTGGCGGTGCAGGTGGCTGAACAGATGGCTGAATATCTGACCACCGGTGCGTTGACGAACGCATTGAATATCGCGTCGGTCTCGGCGGAAGAGGCGCCGGTTCTCAAACCCTATATGGATCTTGGCAGCCGCCTTGGCGGGTTTTTAGGACAGGTAAGCGCGACCGGTTTGAAATCTGTTGTGATAGAGCTTGATGGCCGCGCCGCCAAACTGAATGCCGACCCGATCACCGCCGCGACATTGGCCGGGTTGCTGGGGCCAAATATGGAATCAGTCAATATGGTGAATGCCGCAGATGTGGCGTCAAGTAACGGTATTTCGGTCTCGACAATACGCCATGACCGGCAATGCGATTATGAAACATTGCTGCGCGTCACGATCATGTATGGAGATGACGAACGCACCATTGCCGGCACCCTTATTGGTGGCAACAAGCCGCGCATTGTCGAAGTGCAATCGATTGCGGTCGAGTCCGATTTTCCGCAAAATCTGCTTTATCTTCGCAATTATGACAGCCCCGGTTTTATTGGTGATCTGGGATCATTATGTGGCCAACATGGGTTGAATATCGCGACGTTCCACCTTGGTCGCCGCGATGTTGGCGGCGAGGCCGTTGCCCTTGTGGAAATTGATGGCACGGTGCCAGATGAGGTGCTAGACGAAATCAAAGCCCTGAGTCAGGTGGTGCGTGCGGATATTTTGCAATTTTCGCAACTGCATTAGGCGGGTCTCCTGCATTGCTTTTTATCCCGCGCTTCTGTTATAAACAGCGCCGTGTTCAATCTTTGCCAGCCGGCCAGTTCAGGCCAAAAGCAACAGTTGTGACGTCAATTACAAAAACGGCGTTGATCCCCATATGATAAAGGTAACGGAATGGCGAATGTAGCGGTTATTGGCGCCCAATGGGGTGATGAGGGCAAAGGTAAAATTGTTGACTGGCTGTCGAGCCGCGCCGATGTCGTGGTGCGGTTTCAGGGCGGCCATAATGCGGGTCATACGCTGGTCATTGAAGGTGTTGAATATAAATTATCATTGCTGCCATCAGGTATTGTGCGGCCTGGCAAAATGTCGGTGATTGGCAATGGTGTGGTGATTGACCCGGCGCATTTGCTCAAGGAAATAGAATTACTGCGCTCGCAAGGCGCCAGCATTGCCCCGGAAACATTTTTGGTGTCTGAATCGGCGGCGCTTATCCTGCCGGTGCATCAGGCTGTTGACGCGGCGCGTGAAGCGTTACGCGGCGAACAGAAAATTGGCACCACCGGACGCGGCATTGGCCCGGCTTATGAAGATAAAGTGGCCCGCCGCGCCGTTCGGCTTGCTGATCTGGCGTCTGCATCGGCGCTTGCTGACAAGCTTGATGCCTTGGTTGCGCATCACAATGTATGGTTGAAAGCGGCTGACCAGCCTTTGGCCGATGCCAAGGCGATGGGTGCCGAGTTGATGGCGATGCGCGACCAGCTTTTAGCTTTTTCCGGGCAGAGCTGGCGGTATCTGGCCGATGCACGGGCGGCGAATAAGCGTATTTTGTTTGAAGGGGCCCAGGGAGTCATGCTCGATATTGATCACGGCACCTATCCGTTTGTCACCTCCAGCAACACCGTTGCCGGGCAGGCGGCAACAGGCGCCGGTATCGGCCCAACCGATATCGGCTTTGTGCTTGGCATTACCAAAGCCTATACAACCCGCGTTGGCAGCGGCCCGTTTCCGACCGAAGATTTTGGTGCGGATGGCACGCGTATGGGCGAACGCGGCCGCGAATTTGGCACGGTAACAGGCCGCAAACGGCGGTGTGGCTGGTTTGATGCTGTGATGGTCAGGCAGGCCGGACATGTTGCCGGGATCAGCGGCATGGCGCTGACCAAGCTGGATGTGCTGGATGGATTTGATATTTTGAAGATTTGTATCGGTTATCAGGTCGATGGCCGTGACGAAATTCTTGATTATTTCCCCTCGGACATGGGGGCGCAGGCAGCCTGCAAGCCGGTTTATGAAGAAATGCCCGGCTGGCAGGACAGCACCTACGGCGCCCGCAGTTGGGCTGATTTGCCGGCGAATGCGGTGAAATATATCCGGCGTGTTGAGGAACTGACCAAAATGCCGGTCACATTGCTGTCAACAAGCCCGGAACGCGATGACACGATCCTTGTGAAAGACCCGTTTGAGGGCTGATCAGCCGGCCGTGACCATCCGGTTTTAGGCGTTAACAGGGCCCGTTCTAGGCCTCGACATGCGGCAGCAATTTCAACGCAGCCGCTTTATCGCGCACGGCCTTTTGTAGCTTTTCAAATGCCCGGACTTCGATCTGCCGGATGCGCTCGCGGCTGATATTGAACTCGGTGGCAAGATCCTCAAGCGTCAATGGTGGTTCTGACAGACGCCGCGCCGCCAGAATACGCTGTTCGCGCGGGTTCAAACCCTGCATGGCGTCAAGCATCAGATTTTTCCGTGCATCATATTCTTCATGATCGGCAAAGGTTGCTTCCTGATTCGGGCTGTCATCCTGCAACCAGTCCTGCCATTCGCCGCCACCTTCGCCATCACGGCTCAGCGGCACATTGAGCGACCGGTCATTGCCAGCCATGCGCTGGTTCATCGACATCACTTCATCTTCGGTCACATTTAATTGCGTGGCGATTTGCGTGACCTGTTCCGGTTTCAGATCACCATCGTCAATGGCTTGTATCTGGCCTTTAATCCGGCGCAGATTGAAAAACAGCTTTTTTTGGCCGGCGGTTGTGCCAATTTTGACCAAAGACCATGACCGCAAAATATATTCCTGGATCGCTGCTTTAATCCACCACATCGCATATGTGGCAAGGCGAAAGCCTTTTTCCGGCTCAAATTTTTTGACCGCATGCATCATCCCCAGATTGCCCTCTGAAATCAGATCAGCAACCGGCAGCCCATAGCCGCGATAGCCCATGGCAATCTTTGCCACAAGCCGCAGATGGCTGGTCACCAGCTGGTGCGCGGCGGCGACATCGCCTTTCTCTTTCCATGCTTTTGCCAGCATATATTCTTCGTTCGGCTCGAGCATCGGAAAGGCGCGGATCTGATCCAGATAGCGCGACAGGTTGCCGTCCGGGCTAATCGCTGGAAACATTGATCTGGCGGCCATGACATGGTCTCCTCAATTTCTTAAAAACTGTGCCTGACGGCAGTGCTATTTGGTCAGTTTCAATAAAATCATGAAAAAGCGGCAGGAAAAAGGCTGGTTCTAGCAAAACTCTTTTTCAATATTTCTGAAAAATGCACAGATTGACCAGATTTCCACAAAGATTGCA